>JAABUQ010000817.1_pt1 | contig 71872 bp, 60 predicted proteins | sample 5560001 | NCBI WGS metagenome assembly JAABUQ01 (sample SAMN10711888, study PRJNA513371) | rock metagenome | isolation source: Antarctica rocks | place: Antarctica: Victoria Land, Finger Mt nord | collected 2015-12-18 | reverse complement strand
TCGTCGGCCGAGGGGGCGGGGGCGGGTTGCCCGGCCTTGCTCCGGAGTCGGGGCGTGCCGGAAGACTCCCGGCGGGTGCGAGTCTCGTTGGGCATGGGAAGCGAAGCTCCTCGGGCTCGGTCGGACGGACGGGCTCGGGCGGCGGGTGGGCTCGCGTCGTCGGCGACGGCGGCGGGCGGGTCACTCTCGGTCGGTCGAGGGGATGGGAAGGGGGACAAGGAAGGGGGTGACGACGGCCTGGCTCCGCGGGGACGGGCCCGCCCCGTCAGGGCGAGGGCTGCCCTCGCGACGACGGGGCCGACGCTTCGCGATCCTGCGTCGGCCGCCGCCGGGGCGACGAGATCATGACCGGCCAGAGGGCGTCGGCCGAGGCCCGGAACGCCTCGCGATCGCCGTCGTTGGCCAGGACGAAGTGCGACCGCCGGCGCTTCTCCTCGGGGTCGCCCTGGGCCTTCTCGCGGGCGGCGAGCCCTTCGGCGGTCCAACCCCGGGTCGCTTCGAGCCGGGCCAGCCGGACCTCGGGGCGGGCCTCGACGTGGACGATCAGGTCGCAGAGCGAGTCCCACTCGGCCTCGAAGAGGATCGCCGCGTCGAGCACGACGGCCGGGTGTCGGGCCCGGCGCGACTCGCGGGCGATGGCCTTCTCGAAGGTCTTGCGCATCAGGGGGTGGAGGATCGTCTCGAGGTCGAGCAGGGCCGACGGGACGGCGAACACGATCCCGGCCAGGGCCCGGCGGTCGATCGGCCGGCGGACCCCCTCCTTGTCCTCGTCGTGGGGGGCGAGGATCGCCTCGCCGAACCGCTCCAAGATCCGGTCGCGGGCCGGGGACTGGTCGAGCAGGGCGTGGCCGATCGCGTCGGCGTCGAGCACGAACGCCCCGCGGGCCGCGAACGCCGCCGACGCCTCGCTCTTGCCCGCGCCGATGCCGCCGACGACGCCGACGACCGGGATCGGGCCGTGTCGCCACGGGCCGGAGGGTCGGCGTTGCGGTCGCGGATGGTCGGGGTGGCGACGGGACATTGGGTGGTTCGATCCACGCCCGGGGATCGGGCGGAAGGGGGCGGGGCGGCCAAGGCCGGCACGAAGGCCCGGGGATGATGGTCCGGTCGAGAAAAGCCGAGATGATGTCTCTTCAGATCGGCAAGTCCGAATGCCAGGGCGGCCACGCGGGGGGCCGGCGGCGGACACGCCGGAGGGGAAAGGGGAGCGGGGGCCGATTGTGGGAGCGCGCCAGGGATGGTCGATCGCCTGATTTTATACGACAGGCCCCCCCGTTTCGCAATCCATTCGTCCCCGGTCGGCCCGTTTTCCCGAAAAAAGCGGCGGATACGCGACGCGGCTACGACGGGCCGGCGAGCGGGGCGACGTCGAGCCAGTTCGGGCCGGCGGCGACGTCGACTTGCAGGGGCACGTCGAAGGCGATCGCCCGGGTCATCGCGTCGACGACCAGGGCGGCCAGGGGGGCGACCTCGGCGTCGGGGGCCTCGAAGACCAGCTCGTCGTGGATCTGGAGGAGCATCCGGGCGCGGAGCCCTTCGGCCCTGATCCGGCGGTCGACCGCGATCATCGCCCGCTTGATGAGGTCGGCGGCCGAGCCCTGGATCACGGCGTTGACGGCGGTCCGCTCGGCCAGGTTCAAGTTCCGGCCGGTGGTGTTCTTGATCCCGTTGATCGCCCGCCGCCGGCCGAGGATCGTCTCGACGTGGCCATCGCGCAGGGCCCCTTCCAGGGTCCGGTTCATGAACGCCTCGACGCCGGAATATTCGTCGAAATAGGCGTCGATGAACGCGGCGGCCTCGACCTGAGTGATCCCCAGCCGGGTGGCCAGGCCGAACGGCTTGATCCCGTAGATCACGCCGAAGTTCACCGTCTTGGCCACCCGCCGCTGGTTGGCGTCGACGTCGGCCTCGGGGACGTGGAAGATCCGGGCGGCGACGGCCGTGTGGATGTCGATGTCCTCGGCGAAGGCGCGGACCAGGGCGGGGTCCTTGGTGTAGTGGGCCAGGATGCGCAGCTCGATCTGCGAATAGTCGGCCGCGACCAGCGACCAGCCGGGATGGCCGGCGACGAACGCCTGGCGGATCTGGCCGCCGTCCTCGGACCGGATCGGGATGTTCTGGAGGTTGGGGTCGCTCGAACTGAGCCGCCCCGTCGCCGTGACCACCTGGTTGAACGAGGCGTGGACCCGCCCGTCCTCGTCGGCCAGGGTCGCCAGGGCGTCGAGATAGGTGCTCTTGAGCTTGGCGAAGTGGCGGTGCTCGGTCAACAGCTTCGGGAGCGGGTGCTTGCTCGCCAGGCTTTCCAGGACCTCGGAGTCGGTGCTGGGGTCGCCGCCGGGGGTCTTCTTGTACGAGGGGAGCTTCAACTCGTCGAAGAGGACCTGGCGGAGTTGCGGGAGCGACCCGATGTTGAACGGGTGGCCCGCTTCCTTGTAGATGTCCGCCTCGATGACGGCGATCTTGGCGGCGAACTCGGCCGAGAGCCCCTGGAGCCGGCCGACGTCGACCGTGACGCCGAGGGCTTCCATCTCGGCGAGGATCGCGATCAGGGGGCGCTCGAGGGTGGCGTACAGGTCCCAGAGCCCTTCCTCGCGGACCCGGGGGGCGAGGATCTCCTCGACCCGCCAGGTGGCGTCGGCGTCCTCGCCGGCGTACTCGGCGACCTTGGCGACGTCGACCAGGTCCATCGTGATCTGGCCCTTCCCCTTGCCGATCAGGTCGGTGATCGGGATCATCGGGTGGCCCAGGAGCCGCCGGGAAAGCTGGTCGAGGTTGTGGTTCCGCTCGCCGGATTCGAGCAAGTAGCTCAGGACCATCGTGTCGGTGACCGGCCCGGCCACTTCCAGGCCGTGGCGGCGGAGGACCAGCATGTCGTACTTGAGGTTCTGGCCGACCTTCTCGGTGTCCGGGTTGGTCAAGGCCGGGCGGAGGGCTTCCAAGGTCGCGGCGAGGTCGAGCACCCGGCTGCCCATCGGCCCCCGGACCGGCAGGTAATAGGCCACGCCCGGCTCCCAGGCGAACGAGAACCCGACGAGGTCGGCGCGGAGGGGGTCGAGCGCGGTGGTCTCGGTGTCGAGGCAGAACCGGGGCTGGCGGGCCAGGTCGGCGGCGAACTCGGCGAGCTGTTCGGGCGTGTCGACCGTCCGGTAGTCCGCGTCCCACGGGGCGTCGAGGGGCTTCGCCGTGTCGACGATCTCGTCGAGGAAGCGGTGGAAGCCGCATTCGAGGCAGAGCGCCCGGAGGGCCCCGGCGTCGTACCCGTCGGACTTGAGGGCGTCCCAGTCGAGTTCGAGGGGCAAGTCCCGGTCGAGGGTGATGAGCTCGCGGCCTCGCCGGAGGGTGTCGACGTGGGCCCGGAGGTTTTCCTTCCGCTTGGTCCCGGATACCTTGTCGATGTTGGCCAGGAGGTTGTCGATCGTCTCGAATTCCTGGAGCAAGGCGACGGCCGTCTTGAGCCCGATCCCGGGGACGCCGGGGACGTTGTCGACGGCGTCGCCGGTGAGGGCCAGGGTGTCGACGACCTGGTCGGGGCGGACCCCCCAGTCGGCCTTGAGCCCGTCGACGTCGAGGAAGTCGCCCTTCCGGAGGTTCAAGATCCGGGTGTGGTCGTCGATGAGCTGGCGGGCGTCCTTGTCCGACGTGCAGATGACGACGTCGAGCCCACGGTCGGCGGCCCGGCGGGCGAGGGTGGCGATGACGTCGTCGGCCTCGGCCCCGGGGTGGAGCAGGACCGGGACGCGGAACGCCTCGAAGAGGCGGCGGATCACCGGGATCTGCGGGACCATGTCCTCGGGCATCGGCCCCCGCTGCGCCTTGTAGTCGGCGAACGCCTCGGACCGCTTCGTCTTGCCCGCCCCGTCGAACGCCGCCGCCAGGTAGTCGGGCTTCCGCCCCTTGAGGATCGTCATCAGGTCGCGAAAGATCCCGAACACCGCGTTCGTCGGCTGACCCCCCGGCCCCGTCATCAACGGGATGGCGTGGAAAACCTGGTAAATCAGGGAATAAGCGTCGAGGACGATGAGAGTCGGCCTTGGGGTCATCGGGGAAGATCGCGGGGATTGGGCGGGACACTCAATGACGCGACAACGGAGCAGCCGTCAGGAGCCGGTCCGAGTCTGTCAGTTTATGAGGGTGGGATCGCGAGTCAAGCGGATGCCCGCGGGACGAAACGAACTGGCGCGGGACGCGGGGTGAAACCACGGATTCAGGTAGGGTCACGTCCTCGCCCCCCACCCCGGCCCTACCCCGCGAGGTGGGAGGGAGTCATCGACCGGGAGTTCCCCGTTGGAAAAGACCCGGTTGATCGTCGCGCGTCTGGGAGAACCAAAGGAAGGCCAATGTCACCGGCACCCAGATCAATGTCACTTCTTGAGCGGGCATGTTGGGGAGCCAGGGCAGGATGCCGCGACCCAAAAAATAGATGTGAATATAAGGAAATATCGTGTAAAAGATTAAGCTTGGGAATTTCCGCCTCTGCTCCAACAGCAGCACGACGGGGAGCAGGGTCGGGAAATCGTAACCGCGACAGTACGGGAACAGGAAGTAGGGGGCCAGGAGGCTCACCGCGAGGAGATCATCCCATCGCCGCCCGTGCTTGATCTCGCGATGGAGGACCAGCGCGACGGCCAGGGCGGCCGCGGCGTGGAGACCCCAGATCCAGGCGGGTTGAAGGCGGCACGACTTCAGCAGGGCGAGCCAAGAAGTCCCCAGCCAGGGGAAATACTCGGTGGGCGGCGGATTGTTGCGCGTCGCGAGGACGAACTGGAGAAGGAGGCGTGGGTTGAGCAGCGCCGTCGCGAGGAGAAGTAGCGCCATCGTGAGCGCGAACGACCAGACGATTCGCCATCGACCAAGCTGCGACGCCCGGACGAGAGCCAAGCCGACCAACACGAGCGTGACCTGGGGTTTCACGAGGGCGCAGGCGAGGATGAATCCGGCGCCGACGTCCCAGCCGCTCCGAAGTTGGCCCCAGAGCACGACGATCAGAAAAAGCACGACGATCGAAGTTTGTCCCAGCGGGATCGCGAACAGCGAAAAGGCGAAGCAGCTCGCCGCCAATAGGCTCGTCGGCCGAGGCATGGAGGAGAGGCCGCCCATCAGGTAGCCGGATGCGAGCAATAATTGAATATTGATGATGACCCAAACGGTCTTCGCGATCTCCATCCCGAGCGGGACCAAGGGGATGAAGACGAGCACGAACCAGGGCGGGTAGTAATAAGGCAGGAAATTGAGGACCCCCGCCCCTTGCCTGTCCTTCTCCCACCCATACTTTTTTTGAATGATCCCCTGGGCGACCGGATCATAGGGGCTGATCCCCCGCGTGGTCAGCTCGGCCGCCGACCAGAAGCAGACGAAATCCGGGCAGAGTCTCCCGACATGGCGGGTGACGGCGGGGATGAAGACGACACCGAACGAGCCGCAAATCATGCAGGTAATCGCCACGAAGGCGCCCAACCGCGTCGCCATGCGCCTGCCTCCCGGTCAAGGGGCCGCGGCGACCTCGTTGCCGCTCCGCGTCGCTAGCGCCCGCCAGACTTCCAGGCTCACCGAGTCGGCGACGAATCGGACGCTCCCGTCCATCGACAGCGTGTTCACCCACCCCCGGGTGGCGACTGCGCGCGGTGAACACGCCTTCGTGCATGCCGCGATCGTGGATGTCATCGGTCGGGAACGGGGAGAATGAACAATCGGCCGATCGAGCGTTCGGCGTCCAGCAATGATTATAGTTGGTGAAGTGGAACCCGGAAAGGAACCAGCTCTCGCCCGAGCGCGATTCGCGCGGGGTGTCGGGAGCCGCCGCCAGGCAGGCCGATGCCGCCCAATCCGCGCCACCGAGGCTTTTATCTTCGCCGATGCCGGTCAGCAAATAATCGCCTTCGCCGACGCCCGGTCTTGACCAATCCCCCTGGATGCGCTCCGATGCCCCGACCGTCGCCGACAACCCGTCCTGGAAGTCGGCGGGCCGGTAAAATCGATGCGCGGAGAAGGGGCCGCTGAAGGTCTGCGGTTGCTCCAAAACTGCCGCGGACCAAGGCGTCGGTCCGATATTGAAGCGATAGTGGGCTCGACCATACCCTTCGGGGGAGGAATTAACATCCGACGGGCAAAGATAGGCGGCGATGGTCGAACGCATGACCGTGTTGTTGGCGATGAGCGATGCATCGTGATCCGGCGGATTCGTGAAGTTCGTGCTGTTGTAGAATAGGAGTTACGCAGTAGTGGACGTATGTCCATGAACTTTGGCGTGATCCGGGGTCAATTGGTGACTCAATAAATCCCCCGACCAACCCAACGTTCCCAAGTCCTCTCGGATTTGACTGCATTGCACGGACAGGGGTTCAGTACTGCGTAACTCCTATAGAAGATGACCTGGTCGAGTTCGCTCAACATGCGAGCGAGAGGGCTGAAACTGTGCGCCGAATAGGGGGCGGATTTCCCCGGATTGTACCCGGTCGGCGAAACGATCGCGGGGAAATAACCATGCGTCGCCTCATAGTGATTGAGGGCGATCCCGATCTGCTTCAGGTTGTTGCCGCACTGGAGGCGGCGGGCGGCCTCGCGCGAGCTCTGGACCGCGGGCAAGGTCAACGCCATGAGCAAACCGATGACGAAGACCGTGCAAAGGAGCTCGATCAGGGTAAAGCCGCGCTGGGTCTTCATGGGCTTTGATTCAGCGTCGGAGCCGCCTCCCCAGGTAGATTCCGGCTATCGTCAAGAACGCGGCGACGCCCGCGATCCACGGGACGTACGAACCGAATTCCGTTTCCCTCTCCCCGGGCATCTTCGGCGCGGGATCGCTGCTGGGTCGCATGAGGACGATCGGCTTCGTCCCGGGCGCGTTGGGTGACGGTAATGTTTCGAGGTCCCAGGTCGCGCGCGGAGGGTACTTGACCATCGGCGAGCTGGCAGCGTTGAGGACCCCGATCGGCCGGGGGAACGTCAGGCGAAACAGGGAATCCGACGGGGGGGTCGCGAAATCCGCCTCCTCGACGGCCCATTCCTTGGCGGCACCGTCGCCTTCGAAGAAAACCACCTCGCGATGGGGATACCACGCTTTGTTGGCGACAAATCGCAGGTCTTCCCAATAAATATTCATCACCGATTTGATTTTGTAGTTCTCGACGCGATATCGCCTGGGCAGCGCCCCATGCTCGAGATCGACGCGATACTCGCAGCGTCCATCCGGGAAGTCGAACGTGAGGACGACGACCTCCCCGACCCCGTCGATGGTGGCCTGTTCGACCCGGGACAACTTCCAGTCTGGCTGATCCCGCCTCGCCCGTTCGATGTCGCGACCGAGCTGGTAATGCGAGGGGCTCGGATGGCCCAGGCCCAGCGGCACCGATGAATCCTGGTAAAAACGTTCGCTTCCCTTGGCAATCTCCGCGTAATGATTTATCTCCTTGCCATCATCGCCGAGGTTGACCTGGTCCCACAGGGTGAGAACGCCATTGGTCAGGACTCTAACCGAGTAGACTTGCGACGTCCAATGCCCCTGGCCAGTCTTCTCGCGAGCGGATGCCATCACCTCGGGCGTGGCGACTAGGCTGTACATCCCGCGACGACCGGAGTAGGCGTAAACGCCCTCCGATTCATGACGCTTGCTCCAGGCGTTCTTCAATGCGGCTGCCGGTGAGGCAGCCATGCCGACGGCGTAGCGAAAACGGATCGTGCCGCTCTGGAGGGCCGCGCGATTCGCCTCGAAGGCAGGTGGGATGGCCTTGACCAGTTCGGCGTGGTCCGCCGAGATTTGCATCAAGATGGCGGTGGCGATCGACTAACTCAACCCTGTCATCGGATTTCCCCCTCTTGGATGGCGACCCACGCAGTCGGGAGGTCGGAGGATCAGCGAAGTTGGGTGGCGTTGACCAGCCATCTCTCGACCTTCGGGTTGTTGGGTTCTTGTCGCTCCGCCGCCCGGATGACGGTCGCCGGCTGGCAGAGCCGAAGAAGGACGAGAACCTAACAACTCGGAGAGCCCTGACAAAACCCGGATGGCGGCCGATCTCGCCTACCTCTCCGGGGGTTTTGTCAGGGCCTGTCAAGAGCGGTTATTGGCAGCCGATCCTGGTAGCCGTGTCCAAGCATTGGAGCGTCATAATATCACAGACCGGGTCCGGGTTGGCGGTTTGGTACTTGTTCGCCATGCAAAAGAATTTCACGTTAGAGCAATCACCCGTTCCATCACTACATGTGCCGAGGAGCGTTGGGCCGGTTTGAGTGAGGTTGGTCCAGGGGTACTTGACGTTGCCGGAGGTGCATTGGAGATTGTTCGCATTCATGTTCATGCACGTGAAGCTCGTGCAAAACGACCCATAAAGGGTGCATTGCTTGTCGGGTTCCGCGAGTGCGACTCCGCCGATGAGGAATCCGCCCGCGAGGGCCGCGGCGATCACCTCAAGGAACCGACTGACATTGGGGCGAATCGAAGCTCTCATCTGAATGCCTCCCGAAGAAGATGGGTTTTCGTTGGAGATGTTCAATCGGAACGCTGCCGGAAGAAGGCCGACCAAGGGATCTTCACCTCATCCCTCCGCCCTTCTCCGCTTTGCGTGCTCACCGTCACGGTCCCGGACATGACCCGCTGAAATCGCGCCGGACTCATCAACGCGACCTCGATAACATGCTCCGAGGCAACCTCCTTCCCTTGATTAGGCTCCGGCGGGGCCAGCACTCGAACATCCCCCGACCCCGTGTCGATGCCGAGGATCCGAAACGGTTTGCCATCGATCGACCGGACGACCGAACGCTTGTTCACGGGCGAATCGCCCAAAGTCATCGAGCCGAAGAAGATGTGCGACGGCACGGCTTCCGTCGACCCCACGACCCTCCAGGTCGCCATCGCCGACACGCCCATCGAACCGGCCAGGGACATGTCGAAGGGCAGGGCGAACGCGCCGGGTTCGCGAGGGCCCCCCTTCAACCCCACGGTCATGCGGTGCGTCACACGGCGGATGCCCCCCGAGGGAGAATCAACGATCGGCTCGCCATCCGCGTTGATGCTCAAAGCTGCCGGGGCGTTGATTCTTCCCAACTCGGGGGGCTTCTGATCTTCTCGACTGAAAGTCTCGACCACGAACGGCGTCGCCGCGCCGGTCGTCGCCCCCATGTCGTGAGATCCGAGATCGATGCGGTCCGGGCGGATCACTCCGTTTGGGAACGATTCATAACTTAACTCGTATACCCACTCGGGGTAATTCTTGCTGTCCGTGACGATTACGCAAGAGACGGTCACTTTCGAGTAGTTGTCCGGTGTTGGCAGTTTCAGCGTCAACGGGGTGGAAGCGCCGGGCGGGAGCGTCGCTTTGGTGATCGTCACATCCGTGCAAGTGCAGGAGTGATTTTCGCCAAGGATTCGAACCGTGGACCCGGTGGTGTTTTTCACCTGAAATTGATGAGCGATCGTGGGCGTCCGGGAGGCGAAGACAGGTCCCACGTCGAAGGATCCGCCGGGCTTCGATGGCTTGGTCGCGCAACCTGCCGGCAAGCTGAGGAGAAATGCCGCGGCGATGAGGGTGCGTTTTGCCATTCTTGCTCCCTATTCAACATCGTCCGAGCTGATCCGAAACATTTTTGTCGATTCGCCGATGTTCGCCTCGGACTTGTCGGCGGAGAAGTGGGATTGAGCAGACTCGGGGCCAATGACGCCACCGGGGGCCTGACCGCGGCCGGGCTTCGTCGCGTGGGTTCGGCTTTGCCGAGCGACCACCTTCATCAAAAGTTATTGGCCTTATTTGATCTGTCCCGATCCTAAACTTGCCCAAGCTGGAGTCAAGAAAATTTCCCCCCCCAGTTTTTTTATTTTTAATTCAAACGAACCCACCGGGATCGGGGAGCGGGGCCGGGAAAACAACCTAATATATGCCGGCCGCCTCTCCCGGCGAAACGAACCCCATGGCGGGACCATCGGTCTCTTTCCCTGGGCCGGCATCGGTGAGGCGTTCGCCAGATGATCACTTGAGAGCCGGGCTGGTTATGCGCGAAGCCCGGGCCCGCGAGCGATTTTGTTTGAAGGGAAAGGATGACGCCAGCCCCGATCCGTGGGGACCGGGGCCGGCGTCGGTGGGTGGATCGCGACGGGCCCGTTACCGGGGCTTGCTCGGGTCGGACTTCGGGGCCTGTCGGGGGGCGACCTTGTGGAACTGGCGGACGGCGACGGCGGGCCCGGCGGCGGCCCGGGTGGCCGGGACCACCGGCGGGGGGGAACTGGGCGGCGGGCTGGTCGAGGCGGCGAGGGTCCCCGGGATCGAGGCGAAATCTTCGGCGGCGGGGGCCGTCGCTGGGAGCGAACGGCCGACTCCGGCCGGTCCGAAGGGGACGATGGTGTCGGAGCCGGTGGGCGATCGGTAGGCGAACGTGCCGAAGGTGGGGTCGTACACGGCGATCTCGGCATGACCGACGCCCGTGTAGTCGCCGGGGACGGGGAAGGTCCCGTCGCCGGCCGTCCCGAACCGGGTGATGACGTCGGGGCCGCCGTCGGCCGGCCGGTAGGCGAACAGGCCGAGGTCGGGGAAGTAGGCGGCCAGTTCGGTCTTGCCGCTCCCGTCGTAGTCGCCCGGGGCCGGGATCGTCCGCCCGGCGCCGGGGACGCCGAACGGGATGATCCGGTCGGGGCCGCCGCCGGGCGGCCGGATGGCGAAGGCGGCCTCGGCCGGGAGGTAGACGGCGATGTCAGCCTGGCCGGTCCCGAAGTAGTCGCCCGGGACGGGGATGGCCCGGCCCGACCCGGCGACCCCGAACGGGATGACCTGGTCGGGCCCGCCGCCGCCCGGCCGGATGGCGAAGGCGCCGATGGCGGGCAGGTAGACGGCGATGTTGTCCCGGCCCGTCCCCTCGTAATTCGCGGGGGCGGGGATCGACCGCCCCGGGCCGGGGACGCCGAACGGGATGATCCGGTCGGGCCCGCCGCCGCCCGGCCGGATGGCGAAGGCGCCGACGCTCGGCAGGTAGGCGGCGATCTCGGCGTGACCGACGCCGGTGAAATCCCCCTGGACCGGGATGGTCCGGCCCGCCCCGGGGAGCCCGAACGGGACGATCTTGTCGGGGACGCCCTGCTGGGGAACCTGGCCGATCCCGGCAGGCTGGAACGGCCGGATGGCGAAGGCCCCGATCGCCGGCAAGTAGACCGCCAGGTCGCTCACGCCCATCCCGTTGTAGTTGGCCGGCGCCCGCTCATGGACCGGCGGCGGTGGCAAGATGGGGGGCGGCGAGATCGGGACCGGCGACACCGGCGGCAAAGACACGGGAGGCGGAGGTGACACCGGCGGAGGTGACACCGGCGGCGGCGACACCGGCGGAGGCGAAACGGGAGGGGGCGAGACGGTCAGGGTGCTGGTGATCGTCTGGAACGGGGCGGTGGCCGTGCTGTTGCCGAACAGGTGGGCCGTGCCGACGAGCGGGCCGGCGGCGGTCGGGGTCACGACCAGGGTGATCGCGACCGGGGCGCCGGGGACGAGCAGGTCGATGGGGAGGAGGACCATCCGGCTGGCGGGGTTGAAGCGGGCGGCGGCCCCCTGGCTCGACGTGGCCGAGGCCAGCGTGGCCCCCTGGGGCAACACGGCGCCGAAGTTCAGCGAGCTGGCCGGGACCTTCCCGTTGTCGGCAACGAGGAACGTATAGGTCAGGTTGCCGCCGACGACCGGGCTGGCCGTCGAGTCGGACTCGGTGATGGTGAGCTGATTGGGGTCGAAGGGCGTCGGGAGCACGTTGACGGTCGTTGAGTTGCTGGCCAGGCCCGGGGTCGAGTTGCTCTGGTCGGCCGACACCCGGGCCTGGCCGACGATCGGGACCGTGGCGAAGGCGGTCGCGCCGACGTCGAGCGTCGCCACGCCCCCCGGGGCGATCGTCCCGAGGTTCGCGACGATCAGGAAGCCGGAGTTGCCGTCGCCGATCACCGAGGTCACGGCCCCCTGGCTCGGGTAGATCCCGCCGATCGTGTTGGCGAAGCCCGCGAGCGACCGGTTGCCCGACACGACCTCGCGGACGACGACGTTGGTGGCGGCGTCGGGGCCGGTGTTGGCGACCTTCAAGACGATGTTGGCCGGCCCGGCGACGTAGGCCGGGTTGTCCTGGACCGCTTGGGTGAGGGACAACGCGGCCTGGCCGGTGGCGGCGCCGGGCGGGACGGCGGCGACCGTCACGGTCGCCGCGTTGTTGGTGGGGACCGGGCCGGTCGAGGGGCCGCCGACGCCGCCGGTCAGGGCGAACGTGCCGGTCGCGGCGGGCCTGGCCACGACCGTGACGGTCGCCGACTGGCCGGGGGCGATGGTGTCGAGGATGGCGGTGACGGTCCCGCCGGCGGCGACGGACGCATTCCCCTCGAAATCCCCCGCCTTGTGGCTCGACCCGCTGGCGGCGCCGGTGAAGGCGACGGCGTCGGCGAGGCCCGCCGGCAACGCGGCCGTGAACGTGGGGTTGATCGCGGGGGACGTCCCCTGGTTGCTGACCGTGAAGGTATAGGTCGCGAAGTTCCCGGGGTAGACCGCCGCCGCCGCGGCGGAGGCGAGGACCAGCAGGTTGGACGAGGGGGCGCCCGATCCCGTGGTCAGCCCGATCAGGAACGGCGAGGTGATCCCGTCGGGGCCGGTCGCCGTCGCCGACAGGGACGGGCCCGCGGTCGCCGGCGCCGGGAGCTTGGCGGTGAAGTTCGCGAAGCCGCCCGCGTCGGGGGTCACGGTCAGGGCGCCGAGGTAGACCTGCCCCTGCTCGGGGACGGCGGCCGTCCCGGCGGAGTTGTTGGCGAAGAAGTCGACCTGATAGGCCCGGCCGGGCGTCCCCGAGAACAGGCCGGTGACGGTCTGCGTGCCGGCCGCGGGGTTGTCCGAGGTGATGACGACCCGGGCGTTCTGGGCATCGGAGGTGAACGGGTTGCCCGTGCCCACGATCTGGGGCCCCCGGACGTTCCCGAAGAACGTGTTGCCCCGGAGGTTGGCGGCGATGTCGTCGGAGGTCCCGTTGAAGGCGATCACGTTGGCCGCCCCGGCCGCCGTCCCGCCGATGGTGTTCAACGCCCCGGCGGCCACGGGGAGCGTTTGCAGGCCGAAGGCCCCGATCCCGCCGCCGTTGGGCACGGGGATCGTGCCGGAGGCGTCGGTCCCGACGAGGTTGCCCAGGACGAGATTCGCCCCGTCGCTGATCGAGATCCCCTGGGCGACGCTGCCCGAGACCACGTTGCCGGCCCCCTGGGCCGTCCCGCCGATCGTCGAGTTCGTGACCGAGAGCGACAGCCCCACGTAGTTGTCGATCCCGGAGACCGCCCGGCCGTCCGTCCCGACGCCGATGTAGTTCCCCTCGATCAGGTTGTTCGAGCCGTACAGGGCGATCCCGGAGCCGGTGGTCCCGGTCTTCTTCGCCACGTAACTGCCCGCGATCACGTTCCGGGCCGACGGCGTCGTCCCCCCGATGGTGAGGTTCGAGCCGCCCATGTCGATCCCGGCCCGGTTCTGCACCGTGGGGCTGGTCGACTTGCCGTCGATGTTGAGGCCGATGAGGTTGCCGGCGATCAGGCCGCCGTTCTCGTAGCCGAAGATCCCGAACGGTTCGTTGGTGATCACGTTGCCGGCGCCCGGGGTCGTGCCGCCGATCGTGTTGTCGCCGGGCAGGGAGTTGGGCAGCGGGCTGACCTCGATGCCGATGCCGTTCGGCCTCGCCGAGAATCCGTCGGGGTTGAGGCCGAGGTAGTTGCCCTCGACCACCGCATGGGAGGCGGCCGCCAGGACGATCCCCTGGCCGCCCGCGGCGTCGATCGGCCGCTTGCGGAACCCGCCGATCGACAGGCCCCGGACGACGCCGCCGTCGCCCGTGAGGATCAGGCCGCTCGCGCCCACCGGGGCCTGGGAGCCGTCGATGATGACCTTCGGGGCGATCCCCGGGCCGCCCGGCTGCGTGGTCGCGTCGATCGTGACCTTGCCCACGACCGTCGGGAGCGTCGACGCGGGGGCGATGATCGGGACCCCGGCGCCGGGGATGGCGAAGGTGATCGTGCCGCGCGGGGCCGTGAGGGCGTCGGCGTCGGCCGCGAGGATCGCCGCCCGGAGCGAGCCCGGGCCCGCGTCGGTCGCGTTCGTCACCAGGAAGTTGGCCAGCAGGGCCCGCGATTCCAGGGGCTCGACCCGGAGCCGTCGGGGTTTGGGCGCGACGCGACGCGACATGTCGATCCGTTCCGTCAAGTGGGGCCGGCCCGGATCGCTCCGGGCCACCGATCGGATTCCGGCACTCCTTGCCCCCTCGATGACCTGGCTCGCCAAGTCTGCATGCCCTTTCTCTTTTGTCAAAAAATTTGGGGAGATCCCCCCGGGATCGCCCGGACGCCCGGGGGGCGTCCGGGCGGCCCCCGACGGTTCAGCCGTTGATGACCTCGCCGCCGTTGGGGTGGAGGATCTGGCCCGAGATGTAGGACGAGTCCTCGGAGGCGAGGAAGACGAAGCACTTGGCGACCTCGATCGGCTGGCCGGCGCGCTTCATCGGGACGTCGGCGCCGAACTTGGCGACCTTGTCGGGCGGGAAGGTCGAGGGGATCAGGGGGGTCCAGATTGGCCCGGGGGCGACGCCGTTGACCCGGATGCCCTTCTCGACCAGGTTCATCGACAGCGACCGGGTGAAGGCGACGATGGCCCCCTTGGTCGAGGAATAGTCGAGGAGCATCGGGTTGCCCTTGTAGGCGGTCACCGACGTCGTGTTGATGATCGTCGCCCCCGACTTGAGGTGCGGCATGGCGGCCTTGACCAGGAAGAACATGGCGAAGATGTTGGTCCGGAAGGTCCGCTCCAGCTGGTCGGCGGAGATGTCCTCGATGGTCTCCTGGGGATGTTGCTCGGCCGCGTTGTTGACCAGGACGTGCAACTGGCCCAGCTCGTCCATCGTCTGGCGGACGGCCCGCTGGCAGAACGATTCGAGGCCGATGTCGCCGGCGATCAGGAGGCAGCGGCGGCCTTCCTTCTCGACCTGCTTCTTGGTCTCCTCGGCGTCGGAGTGCTCGTTGAGGTAGACGATCGCGACGTCGGCCCCCTCCTTGGCGAAGGCGATCGCCACGGCTCGGCCGATCCCGCTGTCGCCGCCGGTGATCAGCGCGACGCGCTCCAGGAGCTTGTTGCTCCCCTGATAATGGTCATCGGCCTGGGGCCGGGGGGTCATCTCGGACTCGACGCCCGGGCGTTGTTCCTGCTGCCGCGGCGGCTGGGCCATCGTCGAAGCTCCCAGGGGGTCTTGGCAATCGAAGGGGTGGACCGATCAGGAGCCGCGCACGGTATGCAACCCCGGTGCCGGAGCCCGTCGCCGGTTCGACCCGGTTGAGCCCCGGGGCGCGGGCGAGTACGATCGGGGCCGCCGGGTCGGGACGGCTCCCGGGCGGGCGGGTCGTCGGTCGTCGGGGGGGGGGGTATCAGCCGTTGGAACCGCGAGAGACGGACGGGCCTGGGCCCCTCGAGGAGTACTCCCGACGGCGGGACGAGGCCCGGGGCGAGGCCGCCCGGCTGGCGAAGCTCGACGACCGGGCGGGCCTGGCGCGACTCGCCGTGTTCGCGGCCGGGCTGGTCCTGGCGGGCCTGGCCTGGCGGGGCGACCTCCGCTGGCCCTGGGCGGCCGGCGTCGGGGCGGGGTTCGTCGCCCTGGTGGTCGCGCATGGCCGGGTGGTGGCCGCCCGTCGGCGGGCCGAGGGGGTCGCGGCGTTCCACGACCGGGGCCTGGCCCGGCTCGACGACCGCTGGGCCGGGCTCGGCGTGCCGGGGACCCGGTTCCTCGACGAGGGGCACTCGTATGCCGCCGACCTCGACCTGTTCGGCGTCGGGTCGGTGTTCGAGCGGCTCTGCGTGGCCCGGACGTCGAGCGGCGAGGCGACCCTGGCGGCCTGGCTGCTCGCCCCCGCCCCCCTCGAAGAGATCCGGGCGCGCCACGAGGCCGTGGCCGAGCTTCGGACCCGGCACGACTTCCGCGAGGACCTGGCGCTGCTCGGCGACGACGTCCGCTCGGGCGTCGCGCCCGAATCCCTCGCCGACTGGGGGGCCGCCCCGCAAGGCCGCGCCCGGGCGGCGACGAGGTTGGGGGTCGCCCTGGTCGCGGGGTTGACGGTCGCGGCGGTCGCCGCGTGGTTCGTGGGCGGGGTCGACGGCCGGGCCCCGGTCGCCTTGCTGGCCCTGGAAGTCGCGATCGCCCACGGCTTCGCCCGCCGGAGCCGCCGGGCCCTGGCCGAGGTCGAGGACCGCGCCGGCGAGCTGGCGACCCTGGCCGCCCTGCTCGCCCGGATCGAGCGCGAGCCGTTCGCCTCGCCGAGGCTCCGTGACCTTCAGGCCGCCCTGCTCGGCGAGGCGCGGCCGGCCTCGGCCCGGATCGCCCGGCTGGCCGGCCTGGTCGTCTGGCTCCAATCGCTGCACAACGTCTTCTTCGCCCTCTTCGGCGCCCTGCTGCTCTGGAGGACCCAGTTCGCCCTGGCGATCGAGGGATGGCGAGGGGCCGAAGGCCCATCGATCGGCCGGTGGCTCGACGCCGTCGGGCGGGTCGAGGCCCACGCCAGCCTGGCGAGCTACGCCTTCGACAACCCCGACGATGTTAACCCCGAGCTGGTCGACGGGGGGCCTTGCCTGGAAGCCGAGGGGCTCGGCCACCCCCTCTTGCCGGCCGCCCGCTGCGTCCGCAACGACCTCCGGCTCGGCCCGGATTCTCGGGTCCTGGCCGTGAGCGGGTCGAACATGTCGGGCAAGAGCACCTGGCTCCGGACGGTCGGCGTCAACGCGGTCCTGGCGCAGGCCGGGGCCCCGGTCCGCGCCCGTCGCCTGGCGATCGCCCCGCTGGCGATCGGCGGGACCCTGGGCGTCCACGACTCGCTCCAGGCCGGCCGCTCGCGGTTCTACGCCGAGATCCTCCGCCTCAAGCAACTGGTCGACCTCGCCGGCCGGCCCGATCCCCCGTTGCTATTCCTGATCGACGAGGTCCTCCACGGGACCAACTCCGCCGACCGCCTGGTCGGGGCCGGCGCCGTGATCCGCGGCCTGATCGATCGCGGGGCCATCGGCCTGTTCACGACCCACGACCTGTCCCTGGCCGAGGTCGCCGACGGCCTGGGCCCGATCGCCACCAACGTCCACTTCGCCGACCACATCGGCCCCGACGGCCGCCTCGCCTTCGACTACCGGATGAGGCCCGGCGTCGTCCGCCAGTCCAACGCCCTGGCCCTGATGCGCGCCGTCGGTTTGGATGTGTAAAAAATTCATATGCCAGGCGGGTCGAGTGCGACGAGGCCCACCACGCCGATCTGGTGGGCCTCGTCGCATTCGACCCACCCTACAAAATCACTCCGAGGGTGAACCGGGGACCGGCCGGGCGTGTCGATCCGCCCGTACCTTCCCTTTTTTCTCGACCGAAGGAGGCCGACGATGCGCCCGAATTCTTGCCCGATTGCGAGGCCGGGCCTGCGCCCTTCGTCGAGGCGTTTCGCCTGATCGGACGGGCCAGGCTCGCTCATGCTGGGACGTTTCGAATGCGCTTCGATCCCCTTCGTGAACCGAGAGCCACCGATGCCCCTTCGCAAGCCCTCCCGCCGACGCCTCCGCTCGCTCTGCGCCGAGGTCCACCCGGACGACGGGTCCGACCCGCGTTTGTTCTTCCGCGATCGCGACGCCGGCAAGAAGCCGGGGCACAAGGCCCGGCAGCTTTGCCGCCAGGTCGCCGAGGTCCTCGATTCGGCCCTGGGCGACGAGCAACTCGGCGATTTGATCGTCGTCGCCGTCGAGCCGGCGCCCGACGGGTCGCGGCTCCTGGCGACGGTCGCCCCCCGGCCGGCGTCGGGGCCGATCGACCCGCCGGCGATCCTGGCGAGCCTCGACCGCGCCGCCGGCCGGCTCCGCTCCGAGGTCGCCGCCGCGATCACCCGCAAGCGGGCCCCGCTGCTCGTGTACCGGGTCGTCGAGGTCCGGTCGGGACCGACCGTCCCGATCCCGGACTGAGGAACCCGGGCCCCGACCTCGGACGAGGTCGCGGCCCGTTCGCGTTCATTCCGGGAAGAAGTCCCGGACGGCGACCCGGAAGTCGCCGAGGCATTCCGGGAGCGTCAACTCGTCGACGGGGCCGAGGGTCCGGGGCGGCTGGTCGGCGTGGAAGAGGGAAGCCGTCCGAGGTTCGGGGTCGATCACGACGACGACGGTGACGCCGAGGTTGAGGTATTCGGTAACCTTGGCCTGGATGTCCCGCCAGCGGTCGCTGGACAAGCGGACTTCGATGACGAGGTCGGGGGGGACGGCCGGATACCCTTTGGTCATCGGTTTCCTGGGCAGCCGGGCGAAGCTGTGGTAAGCGACGTCCGCCCCGCGAACGGTGTCGGGGTCGCGCTCGGTGACGACCCCGGTGTCATTGACGACGACTCGCCCGAGGTCGTGCTGCTTGATGTAGGCGCCGAAGATCATCGCCGCCTGAAAACAAACGAATCCGTGGAGGTATTGGGGCGGGGGCAACTCGATGATCCTCCCTCGGACCAGCTCGGTCATCCGACCGTCATCGGGCAGGTTGCCGAATTCCTCGGCCGTGAGCAGGGCTTCGGCGGTGGCCATCGAGACGCCTCCGGAGGGGGATGGGTCGGTCAGCCGGCGGTGGTCTGCGCCTCCCAGCGGTGGAAGAGGCGGTCGAGGGCGGCGACGGCCTCCTCGACGCGGTGGTGGTCTTCCTCGTAGAGGTCGCCGGTCTCCTGGGGGAGGCGCTTGACGGCGTCGGCCACCTGGTCGCGGGCGCCGAGCATCTGGGCGTAGATCCGTTCCAGGGCGGGCCGCTGGGCGTGGTTGCCCAGGACGCCGATCTTCTGGCGAGGGGTGGCCAGGCGGGCGTCGATCCCCTGGAGGATCGCCAGCCAGTGGCCCTTCTCGTGGAGGTGGGCCCGCGCCGGGTACGAAGGGTTATTCCTGGGGTCGGCGGGGATGGATCGCCTGTGACCGGGGTTATCCGCCTCGGAAACGGGAAAGCTGCTCACGGATCGGGCTCCGGCCGGGTTCGGACTGGGTGGGACGGGACGCCGCGTTGAGGCTCGTCGCCCCTTCGGCTACAATTCTGCCGGAACCGGCCGCCAATCTCCAGACCAGAGCATCGGCCCGCCGGACCTTCGAGGATGGAGCCTCCGCCCATGCGCATCCCCCTGGCTGTTGCCATCATCGCCCTCGCGCCTCTGATCGCCCGGGGGGCCGACGACGGGCCGTTGCCCAAGGTGGCGGACGGCTGGTCGATCGAGCGGGTCATCCAAGCTCCCCGGATCTTGTACCCGACGGCGGTCGTGTCGGCCCCCGACGGGACGATCTACCTGGGCCAGGACCCGATGGACATGCCGGGGCCGCCGACGGTCCCGGCCGACTCGGTGGTGGCGATCCGGGGGGGCTCGGTCCGGACCTTCGCCGACACGCTTGGGCCGGTGATGGGTCTGGAATGGCTCGACGGGACGCTGTTCGTGGTCCACGCGCCGACCCTTTCGGCCTTCCGCGACCGCGACGGCGACGGCCGGGCCGACGAGCGGGTCGACCTCGTGACCGGCCTGGGGCCGACGGTCCCCGGGTTCAACGGGATCAACGACCACGTCGCGTCGGGGCTCCGGCTGGGGATGGACGGGTTCCTGTACGTCGCGGTCGGCGACAAGGGGATTCCCCGGGGGGTGGGCCGCGACGGGGCGACGATCGCGATGGCCACCGGCGGCGTGGTCCGGGTCCGCCCCGACGGGACCGGCCTGGAGGTGGTCTCGACCGGCGAGCGGAACCCGCTCTCGGTGGCCCTGACCGCCGTCGACGACGTGTTCACCTACGGGAACGACGACGACTCCAAGAAGTGGCCCAACAGCCTGACCCACCACGTCGTCGGCGGCCACTATGGCTATCCCTACGAGTTCCTGACCGCCCCGTATCGCGCCCTGCCGATCGTCGCCGGCCAGGTCGGCGGCTCGGGGGCGCAAGGGATCTCCTACAACGAAGACGGCCTGCCGAGCCGCTACCGGGGCAACCTGGTCTTCTGCGACTGGGGCCTGCAAGCCGTCTTCCGCCACGAGGTCGAGCCGGCGGGCGGGACCTTCAAGCTCGCTCGCCGCGAGCCGCTGGTGACCAAGGGGGAAGTCGCCGACTTTCGCCCGTTCTCGATCGCCGTGGAGCCGGGCGGCTCCTCGCTCTTGCTGGTCGACTGGGCCTACAACGGCTGGCTGGCCGACGGGCCGAAGACCGGCCGGCTGTTCCGATTGACCTACACCGGCCGCGACCGGGCGATTCCCACTCCCCGGCCGACCGCCCTCGACGTGCCCGGCCGGATCGAGGCCCTCGACCACCCCGCGCTGGCGGTCCGGCTGGAGGCCCAGCGGGCGCTGGCGGGGCGGAAGGGGGACGCGGTCGGGCCGCTGGTCGCGCGGCTGGCGCGGGAGGATCGGCCGACCGGCCGGATTCACGCGGTTTGGGCGCTCGACGCGATCGGCTCGCCCGAGTCTCGACGGGCGATCCGCGCGGCCCTGGGCTCGCCCGAACGATCGGTCCGGCTCCAGGCCGCGCGGTCGGTGGGCATCCGCCGCGACCGGGACGGGCGGCCCGCGCTGGAACCGCTGCTCCGCGACCCCGACGCCGCCGTCCGTCGCGAGGCCGCCATCGCCCTGGGCCGCTCGGGCGACGGCTCGGCCGGCCCCGCCCTGCATGCGGCGCTGGGGGACGCCGACCCGTTCGCGAGCTGGTCGATCCGGGGGGCGATCCGCGCCCTCGGGGCTTGGGACGCCGCCGCCCTGGCGAAGGCCCTGGCCGACCCCATCCGCCGCGAGGACGCGCTCAAGCTCGCCGACGAGTCGTGGGCCGTGCCGGCGGTCCGGGCCCTGGCCGAGGCCCAGGCGGCGGCGACCGACCCGGCGTGGAAGGCCCGGGTCGTGGCCGCGGTGGGCGGGCTGTATCATCGCTACCCCGAGTGGTCGGGCCGGTGGTTCGGGACCAACCCCCTGGCCGGCCCGATGCCCAGGAAGACCCGCGACTGGGCGCCCGAGGGGATGGACGCGGCCCTCGCCGCCCTGGCCGGGGCCGTCCGCGACGCCGACCCCTTCGTCCGCCGCCAGGCGATCATCGGCCTGATCGGCGTCGGCCCGAGGGCCGCGCCCCTGTTCCGGGCCTCGCTGGCGACCGAATCCGACCCGATCAACGCCCGGGCGATCGCCCAGACCCTCGGCGCCCAGGGGGATGGCCGGGCCGTCCCGGTCCTGGCCCGATTGCTCGCCGACCCCGCCCGGCCCGTCGAGGTCCGCGCCGCCGCCTTCGACGCCCTGGCGACCTTGCCCGGGCGGCCCGCGCTCAACGCCCGGTTGACGCTGGCCTTCGACGCGACCGCCCCCGATGTCCTGATCGCCCGGGCCCTGCCCGCGCTGGGGCGGGCCCGGGCCCTGCCGGCGAACGACCTGGCGGGCTTCCTCGACCACAAGGCGGCGCCCGTCCGGGCCGCCGCGCTCGGCTCGTTCCCGGCCGACCGGCCGCTCCCGCCCGCGGTCCGCCCCGCGTTCCTCGACCGTCTCGGAGACCCGGCGCCCGAGGTCCGGTCGGCCGCGATCGGGGCGGTCGCCGCCCATCAGGTCCGCGAGGCGGTCCCCCGCCTGCTCGCCCTGGCCGAGGGCGACGGGCCCGACCGGGCCGAGGCCACCCGGGCCCTGGCCGCCCTGCCCGATCCCCGGGCGTTGCCGGCCTACGTCGCCGCGCTCAAGGGGCGAGATCCGGAGACCCGACGGGCCGCCGAGACGGCCCTCGTCGCGATCCGCGACGTCGCGGCCGGCGAGCTGGCGTCGATGGCCAAGGACGGCCAGTTCGTCGGCCCGGCGGCGCTGGCGGTCGAGCGGGTCCTGACCCGGTTCGCCCCCGTGACCGGGTGGCGGGCGATCGGCCCGTTCCCCCGGACCACGGCCGACCCGTTCGCCGGAGCCCCGGCCATCGACTTCGCCCGCCCCGCCGTCGGCGCCGAGGGGCGGCCGGTCGCCTGGCGACCGCGAGGGGGCGACCCGGCGACCGGGCGGGTCACGCTCGACGACCTCAAGGGCGGCTCCGGCTACGACCCCGGGACCTCGCCCGACCTGGCCGCCTTCGCCGTCGCCGAGGTCACTTCGGATCGCGACCGGCCGGCCCTGATGCTCGTCGGCTCCAGCGGGTCGGTCCTGGTCACGGTCAACGACCGGCCGGTCCTCAACGTCGCCACCGCCGGCCGCCCCTATGCCCCCGACTCCGACCTCATCCGGCTCCCGCTCAAGAAAGGCGCCAACCGGATCGTGGTCCGGGCCCGGCAGGGGATTGGCGCGTGGTCGTTCGGCGTCCAGGTGTCCGAGGCCTCGTCGCCGACGCTCGCGGCGGGGCCGGGCTCGGTCGGCCTGGAAGGGCTCCGCGCCTTCGCCCTCGGCCACCCGGGCGACCCCAAGAACGGCGAGGCCCTGTTCTTCGACGCCCGGGGCCTGAACTGCGCCCGCTGCCATGCCGTCGACGGGCGGGGGAACGCCGGGCTCGGCCCGGACCTCGCCGGCCTGGCCCTGAAGTACGACAAGGCGGAGGTCGTCCGCTCCGTCCTCGAACCTTCCGCCCGGATCGCGATCGGCTACCAGGCCGTCGTGATCGCCCGGAAGGACGGCACCACCCTCGCCGGCCTCCTCCGGGCCGAGGCCGACGACCACCTCGACCTGGTCGACGCCGAGGGCCGACCGACCCGCGTCGAGAAGGCCGCGATCGAGCGCCGGGCCGTCGGCGAGGCGTCGCTCATGCCCACCGGGCTCGTCGACGGGCTCTCGCCCGTCGAGTTCGCCGACCTGATCGCTTATCTGACGAGCCTCAAGGGGGCGAAGTAGCCAACTTCCACCGCTCGACGAACCGGCGGTAATCCTCGGGCGTGTCGATGCCGACGCTCCGCTCGGCGACGACCCCGAGGGCTATGGCGTGGCCGGCCTCGAGGACGCGGAGCTGTTCCAGCTTCTCGGCCTGTTCCAGGGGCGAAGGCGGCAGCGCGGCCAGGGACAGGAGGAAGTCGCGGCGGTAGGCGTAGAGGCCGAGGTGGAGCAGGGCGGCGGGCGGGTCGGCGAAAAGGTCGGGCGGGCCGTCGCGGTGGTGCGGGATCGGGCTCCTGGAGAAATACAGGGCCCGGCCCAGCGACGACCGGACGACCTTGACGCACGACGGGTCGCGATAGATCGCCTCGTCGCGGATCGGCGTGGCCAGGGTCGCCATCGGGGCCCCGGCGTCGGTTTCCAGGAGCGTGACGACCCGGTCGATCGCCTCGCCGGACAGCTCGGGCTCGTCCCCCTGGAGGTTGACGACGAGGCGGGCCTCGGGCAGCCGCGCGATCACCTCGGCCACGCGGTCGGTCCCGGTCGGGTGATCGGCGCGGGTCAGGGCGACCTCGCCGCCGAACGCCTCGACGGCCGAGGCGATCCGGGCGTCGTCGGTGGCCACGATGATCCGGTCGAGCTTCGACGCCCGCCGGGCGGCCTCGACGACGTGGCGGATCAGCGGCTTGCCGGTGACGGAAAGGAGGGGTTTGCCGGGCAGACGGGTTGAAGCGAACCGGGCCGGGATTATGCCGACGATCGCCATGATTCGGGGATGACTCCGCCACGGTTCGGTCCGATACAACCATCGTCGAAAGGGCCCACGGCCCGACGGGCCCGCCGAAGCCGATCGGCCCCCTACTATAGTGGGCCGGGCCGCCGACGCCTACGGGATCGACGGGGAGATTCCCGGTCGCGAACCGCCCCGGATTCGGCGGTGGTCTTGAACATATCGCTGGGTCCCACGTCCCGCCCGTAAGGGCGGAGCCGGATCGTCGACCGAGATGACCCTGTCTCGCGACCAGATCGCCGCCGGCCGCCTAGTTAGTCGCCCGACCAGCTCTAGGCGTTGGGTGGCACGGGTTCGGTACCCCTATCCCGCGCGAGCGACATCGTCACCGTCACGTGTTCCGAGGTCGGAACTCGGGTCTCCCAGATCCACGGTTACCATCTGGTTGATCGAGCAGGCCCGCGCCATCGATGCTCGACCGACCTTGATCCGCCGCGCCTCGAAAGCTCGCAAGGGGATCTCATCGGGATTCGCTTGTCGAGGCCCCTGCATGCGCCCTGGCCAGGACGGAGGGCGTTCATCACCGGCAAGCGGGTCGGCGCCTGCCGACGACCCGCGGCCGTCCCGGGAAGGAGTCGTCATGGGGTCGACCCGTTCGAAGGTCCGGGGTGCCCGGGATCGCCGGCCCGGCCTGGAATGCCTGGAATCTCGCCAGCTCTTGTCGGTCGGCGGGGCGGCGCCGGGCGTTGGTGGGACGTTCCTCAACGGCGACGGGTCGGTCAATTACGACCAGGTCATCGGCGCCTCGGCCGCCCGCAAGTCCTACGGGGTCGACGGGACGGGCTCCAACGTCGCGGTGATCGACACCGGGGTCGACTACAAGAATCCGATCCTGGGCGGAGGTTCCGTCGGGGCGGGCCACAAGGTGGTAACCGGCGTCGATTTCACCGGCGGGGCCACCGGCATCCTGCCCGTCTGGCAGCATGGGACCGGCGTGGCCGGGCTGCTCGCCGGCAACGGGGCGGGCTATCAAGGGGTCGCCCCCGGGGCCGGGATCGTCGCCCTCCGCGTCTTCGGCGACAACAACCAGGGGAGTTTCGACGACATCGCCCGGGCCCTCGAATGGGTGGCCCAGCACCACGCCGAGGCCCACATCACGGCGGTCAACCTGTCCGTGGCCGACGGCGGGAACTACCAGACCAATATCTTCGGCGGGGACGGCGGCGCCGGCCAGCGGATCACCGGCGACATCCAGGCGCTGGCGGCCCTCGACATCCCGGTCGTGGTCGCCGTCGGCAACAGCTTCAACGGCAAGGACCAGGGCGAAGGCTTCGCCGCGATCGTCCCGGGGGCCATCGGCGTGACGGCCACCGACGAGACCAGGGTGACGGCGGCCAGCCCCGCCGATCGGCTCGCCTCCAACGCCCAGCGGCTCGGCGCGGGCCAGGCCGGGGCCCCGGCCACGCTGCTCGCCGCGCCCGGCGTGGGCATCACCGCCCCCTCGGGCGACGGCGGGACCGGGATCGAGGACGGCACCAGCTACGCCGCCCCGCAGGTGACCGGCACCATCGTCCTGCTCCAGCAGATGTTCCAGGCCGCCTATAACCGCTCGCCGACGCTCCCCGAGATCAACACCCTCTTGCGCGATGGCGGCGTCACCGTCCACGACGACGTGACCGGGATCGACGTCAAGCGACTCGACGCCGCGAACTCGCTCAAGATCCTCCACGACCAGATCCATCCCCCCGGCGCGACGGGCCCGGTCTCGCCCGGGGCCAAGGCCGAGGTGACCGTCAACGGGGCGGCGCCGGGGACTGATCCGAGTCCACGACTCGCGTCGAAACCCGCGCGGCTCCCGGCGTCCTCGAAGGGCCCGGCGAACCCGCTCCGGGCCCGGGCCGCCGCCGGGTCGAAGGGCGACCTCGGGGTGAGCCAGCCGAGCGGCGCCGCGTCGCGCGTCGCCGGGCATGGGTCGGCGAAGCGGGCCTCGACGGCCTCGGCTCGGCTCCGGCCGTGACGGTGAATCTCGGACCTCAAGCGGCGGCGGCGAAGAAGCCCCGATCCCGCCCCGGGCTCCCGTTCCCCTCCCGATGGCGGTGGATTACGATGGGCCCGGGTCGCGACGGCGTGGCCCGGGTTCGATCGCAATTCGGGCGTCGGGGAGGTCCACCTTGGCTGATGAATCAACGACCGCGCTGGTGACCGGTGCCGGCAGCGGGATCGGTCGCGCGACCGCCGAGGCGCTGGGGCGGCTCGGCCTCCGGGTGGCCTTGGTGGGCCGCGACCCCGGCAAGCTCGCGGCGACGAGCGACCTCGTCGGCCGGCCCGACACGCTGGTCGAGCCGTGCGACGTCGCCGACCGGGGCGCCGTCGACGCGATGGCCGGGCGGGTCCTGGCGGCCTTCGGGGCGGTCGACGTCCTGGTCTGCAACGCCGGCACCAACGTCCGCGACCGGAGCCTCGAAAAGCTCGCCCCGGCCGACTGGGACCTGATGATCGCCACCAACCTCACCGGCGCCTTCAACCTGGTCCACGCCTTCTTGCCCGGGATGCGCGCCCGGGGGGCGGGCCTGGTCATCCAGGTCTGCTCGATCGCCGGGCTCCGGGCGAGCCTCCTGGGCGGCGCGGGCTATTCCGCGTCCAAGTTCGGCCAGGGGGCCCTGGGCATCGGGATCGGCCGCGAGGAAGGCCCGCGCGGCATCCGCTCGTCGGTCATCTACCCCGGCGAGGTCAACACGCCGATCCTCGATGCCCGCCCCGTCCCCGTCCCCCAGCAGCGCAAGGACGCCATCCTCCAGCCCGAGGACGTCGCCGCCGCCGTCGCCTTCCTCGTCCAACTCCCACCCAGAGCCAACATCCCCGAGCTGGTCATCAAGCCCACCGTCGACGACTGGGCGTGAAAGATCCGCCATAAGGAGGGGGATCGAACCGCCAAGGCGCCAAGATCGCGGAGGGGGGGGCGAGAGGAGGAGAGGAGTCGAGGAACGCGAAAGCAGATATTAATTCTCCGCCTTCTTGACTCTTTGCTTTTTCTCTTCCTGCTCTTAACGCCTTGGCGGTTACGATTTTCCGCTTCTCAGCCGCCTAGTTGCCCGGCCTCGATCTCGCCGGCGGCGAACTGGTTGAACTCCATGTACTGGAGGTGGCGGTAGAGCTTGCTCTCGCCGTTGACCTCGCGGGGCGAGCCGACGGATTCGAGGCGGCCGTTGTGGATCACGATGACCCGGTCGCTCGACCGGATCGTGGACAGCCGGTGCGGGAGCATGATCAGGGTCCGGCCGGGGGCGAGCCGGGCGACGGTGTCGTCCACGTAGGCCTTGGTGTCGTCGTCGAGCGAAAAGCTCGGCTCCTCGATGATGACGATCGAGGGGTCGTGGAGGTAGGCCCGGGCCAGGGCGATCCGGTATTGCTGGTCGGGCTTGAGGTAAGAGCCCAGGGGGCCGATGGGGGTGTCGTACCCCTGGGCCAGCTCCTGGACGAAGTTGTGGGCGTGGGCGAGCTTGGCCGCCTCGATCACACGGGGGAGGTCGTAGCTGGGATCGCCCAAGGCGATGTTGGCGAAGACGGTGTCGGAAAAGACGAGGTCGGCTTGCAGGACCGTCGCCACCTGCGCCCGGACCGACTCCAGGGTGACGTCGCGGAGGTCGATCCCGTCGATCCGGACGCGGCCCACCTTGGGGTCGATCAGCCGGGGGATCAGGCAGACCAGCGCCGTCTTGGCCTCGTCGTCGAGGGCCATGATCGAGGTCTTCGACCTGGCCGGGACCTCGACGGTCAGCCCGTCGAGCAAGAGCCGACCCGAGCCGCTTTCGAGCGTGACGTTCTCGAAGCTGATCCGATCGCGGAGCGGCGGCAAGAACATGGCGCCGCCGGCTTGGTGCAACTCGGGCTTGCGGTCGAGGTAGGCGAAGACCCCCTCGGCCGAGCGGTTGGCCAGGCGGATGGCCCGCCGCATGGCCAGCCAGTCGAGCGCGGGGCGGACCGCCGCCAGCAACGCCGCGATCACCACCAGGGCCCCCGCCGCCGACTGGCCGTTGACGATCACCCCTTCGGCCAAGAGCCCGAGGGCCAGGGTCGCCGCGGCGCAGATCAACAGGGTCGCGGTCGGGTTGGTCTTCGACTCGTTCAAGATCCGGCGGATCTCGGCCTCTCGGTGGTGTTCCAGGTGGTCGTCGAACCGCTGCTTGTCGACGTTCTCCATCCCGTGGACCCGGACGGTCCGGATCAGGCCGAAGTCTTCTTGGAGCAAGCAGAGCTGGAGGGCCGATTCCCGCGAGGCGATCACCGACGCCAGTTCGGCCGAACGGTTGAGGTAGCCGTACAGGAACCAGACCAGGCCGCCCATCGAGAGCAGGAAGATCGACCATTGCCAGCTCGTGGCCAGGGCGATCAGGACCAGCCCGGCGATCAGGACGGGGACGCGGAGGGCGTGGTCGAGATCGGCGGCGAGGCCGTCGCGGATGTCGTTGACCTCGCGGGTGAACAGGTTCAGGACCGGGCCGGTCCCCTCGGCCGGCAGCGACGACTCGCCCAGCCGGTACATCTGCCGGTGGATCAGGCGTCGGAGCGACGTCGCCGCTTCCTGCGTGGCCGAGGCCAGGGCCGACCGCCGGGCCTGGTCGACCAGCGACAGGGCGAAGAACACGCCCAGGCCGACCGCCAGGAGCGTGCTCAGCGCCCCGACGTTGTTCCGGAGCGTCGGGAGCCGTCGCAACAGGGCCAGGGTCGCCCGGCTGGCGGCCCGGTGGATCGGGTTCCGGCTCGCCTCATTGGCCGCGACGATCGGGTACAGCCCGGTCCGGGGATGAAGGACCTGGCCATCCCCCCGGGTCGCGACCGGCGCGGGGAGCCACGCCGGGGCCCCACCTTCGGCCACCGGCGTCCGCCAGGTGTCCCCCTTGGTCATCACCAGGACGGCGAGGGCGCCGGCCAGGACCAGCGCCGCCAGCGTCAGGAACGCATGGACGACGCCCAGGACCTTGGCCCGGAGCACCCCGCCGCGGCGGGGGGTCCAGAGCTTGCGGGCGCGATCATATGCGGCGAACGCGGGCATGTCGATGAATCTCGATGGCGAGGGGGATGGCGGGTCGTCAGGCCAGGTCGCGATCCTCGAACAGGAGGAATGCGAACAAGAGCGCCGCTCCACTGTACATCACGCAATAGCCCAGGGCCGGCAAAACGTATCCCGTCCACGGGATCACCGACCCCGTCGAGATCGACGGGCTGGCGTTGAAGAACTCCAGCTCGGGCAGCCCGAAGGCGAAAAGCTGGGCCATGAAGTGGACCAGCTCGTTGGCGTTCCCCCCGGCCGTGACCTCGACCAGGATCGGCGTGAGGTGCCCGAGGAAGAAGATCGAGATGCACACGACCAGGTTGACCAGCATCGGCAGCCGCGTCGAGATGGCCACGCTCACGCTCGTCAACACCGTCACCTCGAAGAACCCCAGCGCCAGCCCCGGGAGGACCTGGAGGACCTGCGCCCACTGCTTGTTCGCCCCTTCGGTCCCGGCCGACTCGCGGAGGTCGTACGAATACTTGTACGCCACCCCCAGCGCGAACAGGGCGCCCAGGAACAGGAACATCGTCAGGACGCCCATCTCGATCCCGAGGAACTTGCCGAAGATGAACTGGCGGCGGTTGATCGGCTTGGACAGCAGCGTGATCGCCGTCTTCCCCTCGATCTCCTCGGCCACCGTCGAGCTCGAAGTCAGCAAGGCCAGGAGCAGGCAGGCGAACGAGATCGTCGTCAGCCCCGTGTCCTTGTACATCTTGATGTCTTCGCCGAACGTGAAGTAGGCAATGAAGATCGAGGCGATCAGCCAGAACCCGGCGATGGCGGCCAGGACGAAGAAGGCCGGCTGGCGGATCGCCTCCTTGGCGGTCGCCAGGGCGATGGTGAGGGATTTCATGGGGTTGAAGGCTCGATATCAAGGGAAAAAAGGAGTTCGGAGATCGGCGAGGGGCTCAGTGACGGATCGTGAAGCCGGCCAGGGGTTCGTCGGGGGCCGGCCCGGGATCATGCTCGACGTCGCGGATCATGTCGCCGAATTCGCGGTGGATGGCCCCGAGGAAGGCGACCAGGACGCCGGGATCGCCCTCGGCGACGAGTTCGACCCGGCCGTCGTCGAGATTGCGGACGAACCCCGCCACGGCGAAGCCCGAGGCCAGCCGCCGGGCCGTCATCCGGAACCCGACCCCCTGGACCTGGCCCCCGAACAGGACCCGTCGCCGTTCGATCGCCATGATCCAGGCTCGCGGAGCACCGACCACGCCCGGGACGCCACCGCCCCAGTGTATCGAAGGGCGACCGGGCAAGACAAGTCGTCGCCCGGGGGATGGGGGACCGTGGGGAAGATCCCGGGCCGAGGATGACACGAGAGGGCCGCGCCGGCGGGTGCCGGCGCGGCCCGAGGGGTCGCTCGCGGGCTCGATCAAAGGCCGTTCAGCTCGACCCGATCGACCGTCCCGATCGACGCGGGGAGGGTCACCTGGCCGGCCCGGCCGGGGCCGACGCCGACGGCCGGCAGGGTCGACAGGGGGGCGCCGGCCGAGGCACCCGCCTTGAGGGTGACGCTGGCCAGGGTGAACGGCAGCCGGTTCTCGATCCGGAGGGTGGTGCCGTTCGAGGACCGCTTCGCCACCTTGGTGGTCACGAAGGCCGAGCCGACCGCGTGGTCGATGGCCCGGGCCAGCGAGGCCCCGTCGAGGGCGGACGTCGCCGAGGCGTCGCGGAACGTGACCTGGCCCAGGGGGGACCAGTCGGGCTCGCCCGACCCGTGCGACGCCTGGACGACGACCCGGCCCCGGGACTCGCCGGCCGCGTTGTGCCCGAGGATCACGCCGAGGTGCAAGGCGGGGGCGACGGCCTTGGGGACCTCGCCGACGGCGACGACGTGGACCGGCAGGCCCAGGACCCGGAGCCCGTCGATGGCGCCGGCCAGGCGGACGGCGTCCTTGCCGGTCGAGCCTTCGCTGGCCACGCTCACGAAGATCCGCCGGTTGATCAGGTACGCCGCGTCGACCATCTCGGCCCCCTGGTCGAGGGCGTCGACGAACCGGGCGGCGAGGGCGATCTCGGCGACGTTCACGGACTTGTCGCCCCGGGCGGCCATGACCTCGAAGGGGACGTTGTTGCAGACCCGCCACATCACGGCCTGCGCCGTGCCCTGGCTGGTCCCGAGGGTCGCCAGCGAGCGGAGGGCCTTGCGGACCCGCTCATCCTTCGAGTAGCCGTCGACGTCGACCAGGCGGAATTTGTCCTTGCCGGTCGGGGTGGGCAGGCCGTAGTTGAGGCAGACCGCGGGCACGTCGACCTCGACCTTCTGCCCGGCCGGGACCGTGACGGCGAAGCTCGGGGCTTCGGGGCCGGAGGGGGGCACCGAGCGGAAGCCGGCCTCGGGCTTGGACCCGGCGAACTGGCCGAACGCGCCCGGGCGATTGGAGGCCGAGCCGAGGCCCATGCTCTGGAACCCGCCGCCGCCGGCCCCCTGGCCCGCGGCGCTGGCGGCGACCAGGCCGGGCGGGATGACGACGTGGAGCCGCTTCGAGGAGGTGTTGCGGAGGGACACGCGGACGCGGTCCTGCCCCTGGCCTCGGACGTCGACGGCCAGCGAGCCGGCCTTCTCGGCGTCGAGGACCTTGACGGCCTCGGCCGTCGACTCGGGCCCCGGGATCGGTTCGCCGGGCTCGCCGGCGGGCGAGGACCCGATCATCGAGCATGTCAGGAAGCCCGAGGCCGCGACGGCCCGGACCAGGCAAAGGTGTCGCCAAAGCATCGCGTTGACCTTTCTGGACGGGGCCGGTTAAGGCCCGAAACCTGCCATCCGACCCCGCGCCTGGACGAGCCGGCGCGACGTCCCGTGGAAATGACGACGTCCCAAACCGCCGGGTTATTCGTCCCCCCCATTGTGGGACCTCCCGCCGCCCGACGCCAGCCACCCCCCGGGAGCACTCCGACTCACCCGGGATCGCCCGACCCGACGGGTTCGATCGGGACGGGCCGCGGAGTCGACGCTTCTCCCCCTATATCGGCCGCCCGGGGGCCGATCCTCGCCCGGATTTCGCCGCCGATCGCCGCCATTTCGCCCTCGCCCGGCGCGATCCCGACGACCCGAACCGCCGACATCCGGGCCGATCAATCCGGCCGGACTTCGCCGAGGATTCGGAGCGGGAACCGCCTGAGGACCCGGGTGATCGGCCGGGCCGCGTCGGCCGAGGCGCCGATCCCGATCGTGGCCGTGGCCTCGCGGCGGAGGGCCACCCCGTCGGGCCTGGCCGTGGCCACGACCCGGAACTCGTGGAGCCCGGGCCTGGCCGAGGGGGCGACCTTCAAGGTCAAAGAGTCGGCCACGGGGGCGACTGTCGCGGGGCCCCTCGCCGGATCGCCGGGCAACCAGGGGCCGGGCAACCGGACCGAGACCGGCTCGGCCGTCACCCCGTCGGGCAGGCCCTCGACCCGGACCTCGACCGGGCCAGGCCTCCCCGCCGGGATGACGAGGAAGTTGATCCGCGCCGCCGACCCCGGCCCGAGGTTGAACACGCCGAAGACGCCCGGCGTCATCCGGCCGGGCCGCCCCGCTCCGTTGGAGACGAGACCGCCGGGATTGGCGGCGACGGCCCCGAACAGGAGCGTCACCGCGAAGTCGGGCCGGGCCGGGCCGATCGCCAGGCGATATCCGTATTCGGGGCCCCCTTCGCCGAAGCGGTCGGCCACCTCGATCGTCAACCGGCCGTCGGCCCTGGCCTCGAACGTGAGCGAGCTGTCGGCCGACCCCACGGGGATGCCCAGGGGCCCGACCGACCGGGCGTTGTCGGGGCGGAGGACCTCGGTGGAGTCGTCGTTCTCGGCCAGGAGGGCGCCCCCGGCGTCGCGGAAGGTCACCACGGAGTCGAGCGAGGAGCCGAGCGCGGCGGCCTCGACCCGCGCCCGGACCCGGTCCCCGGCCTTGACCTCGACCCGGTAGGCGTCGACCTCGCCGGGCTCGCCGATCCGCCCGTTGACGGTCACCCCGGACGCCACCGCGACCGGCGAGCCGTCCCCGCGCCCGGCCGGCTCGGCGACCTCCGGCCCGTCCCCCGCGACCAGCCGCCCCGGCGCCAGGACCGCGCCGTCGGGCCCGTCGAAGGGGCCGGGCTCGACCGTCACGCCCGGGTCGTCGGGCAGGGCGACCTCCTTCCGGCGCGGCCGTTCGAGGTTGCCGCCCGATGCCTCGACCGTGACCGTCTCCCCCCGCCGGCCGCCGAGCGGGAACAGGGCGGTCGCGAACGGGGCCGGGTCGACCCGGAGGCGGTACCAGGCCTGGTCGTTCCCCCCATGAATGTTGTCGCGGACCTGGACGATCAGCCGCCCGTCGGCCGGCATGACCACCCCCATCCGGCACTCGCGATCGGGCCCGGGCGACTCCCGCCCCTGCGCCATCGCGGCCCCCGAGGCCCCGAAGACCGTGACCACCGGCGCGATCGCCGTGCCGAGCCGCCGGGCCTCCAGGTCGATCGTGAGCCGTTGGCCGGGCCGGCCCCGGACCTGGTAATGGTCGACGTCGAGGGCCCGGAGGACCCCGGCGACGGCCGACCCCGCCTCGACTTCCTGGGCCTGCGCCGGGGCGTCGTTGGGCTCGACTTCGACGACCTGGGGCAGCGAGTCGACGCGGATCATGACCAGGTTCGACAGGCCGCCGGGTCCGTCGAGCCGGGCCTCGCGGAAGCCGGGGCGGGCGTCCCGGTCGACCCGGACCCGGGCCTTCGCCGCCCGATCGCCGTCGGGGATGAACCCGACGACCTCGACCCCGCCCCCCGCCACCACGAGCCGGGTCGCCCCGTCGATCGGCCGCCCGTCGATCGCCAGTTCGGTCGTCGCCCCGACCGTCAGGCCCGGCGGGAAGATCCCGGCCAGGCCCGGCGCGGCGACCCCCTGACCCCGGGCCTCGCCGCCGGCCGAGGTCGCCGCGAGGGCGAGGATCGCCATTCTTAGCCGGCCACCCGCCATCGGTTACCTTCCCGGCCGGCCGTGGCCGTGTCGGATGCTCGAAACATGGTTGCGACGCGAGGTTCGGGCCATTATAGTGGGCCACGCGGGGGGAAGGCGATGGGGGACCCGGCGGGCGCCCCGTCGATCGAAGGGCCGGGCTCGCCTCGTCGTCGGCCCGAATCCGTCCCCGGAGTCGAGCCAACGATGAGCCTCCCCCAGCCCCCGAAGACGCGCGTCCTGCTCCTGTCGGAAGGGGCCCACCCCGACTGGGTGAGCGTGGCCCTGGAGGGCTGGTCGCAGGCGCAAGCCCTGGCCCGGGTCGCCGACGTCCACCTGGTGACGCAGGTCCGCAACCGCGACCCGATCCTCCAGGCCGGCCTGATCGAGGGGGTCGACTTCACGGCCATCGACACCGAGGCCCTGGCCCGCCCGATCGGGCTGATCGGCCAGAAGCTCCGGGGCGGCGACAACAAGGGGCACACGCTCCTGACGGCCCTGTCGTCGGTCATCTACCCGTACTTCGAGACGCTGGTCTGGCGCCAGTTCGGGCCGCGGATCGAGGCGGGCGAGTTCGACGTGGTCCACCGCCACCTCCCCTTGACGCCGACCGCCCCCAGCCCGATCGCCGGCCGGTGCCGACGCGCCGGGGTCCCGTTCGTCCTGGGGCCGCTCAACGGCGGCCTCCCGTGGCCCGGGCCGTTCAAGGGCCTGCTCCGCCGCGAGAAGGAATGGCTCAGCTACGTCCGGTCGGGCTACAAGCTCCTGCCCGGCTTCCACTCCACCCGCCGCCACGCCTCGGCGATCATCGCGGGCTCGGGCGACGTCCTGGATCAGATGCCCCCGCGTTACCTGGAAAAATGCGTCTACATCCCCGAGAACGGGGTCGACCCCGCCCGGTTCGCCCGGAAGCGGACCCGCCAGGCCGGCCGCCCGCTCCGGGGGGTGTTCATCGGCCGCCTCGTCCCCTACAAGGGGGCCGACATGCTCCTGGAGGCCGCCGCCCCCCTGATCCGGGCCGGCGACTTCCGGCTCGACGTCATCGGCGACGGGCCGCAGATGCCCGAGCTGCGCGCGATCGTCGCCCGCGAGGGGATCGAGGCCGGGGTCACGCTCCACGGCTGGGTCCAGCACGAGAAGGTCGCCGATCACTTCGCCGAGGCCGACGTCCTGGCCTCGCCGAGCGTCCGCGAGTTCGGCGGCGCCGTGGTCCTGGAGGCGATGGCCGTGGGCTTGGTCCCGATCGTGGTCGCCTACGGGGGGCCGGGCGAACTGGCGACCGACCGGACCGGCTACCTCCTCCCGATGGAGGCCCGACCGGCCCTGATCGCGCGCCTCCGTTCGCTCCTGGAGGCCATCGCCGCCGACCCCGCCCAGATCGAGCCCAAAAGCCGGGCCGCGATCCGCCGCGTCGACCGCCATTTCACCTGGGACGCCAAGGCCCGGCAGATCCTCGAAGTCTACGACTGGGCTCTCGGCCGTCGCCCCACCAAGCCCGACTTCCCCGTCCCCATCCCCGACGACCCCGTCGAGGCGATCGAGCCGGCGGCCCTGCCGGCCGTCTGACAGCGAAGCGATCGAACCGCCAAGCCGCCACGGTCGCGGAGGAGACTGGGTAGTGGGTAGTGGGTTAGCAAAGACATAAGAAAGCCCGGGATACTGACCACCGACCACTACTTACTCGGATTGGCGTCTTGGTGGATCAACCTCTTTCGTCCTCAGGCGCTCTCGCGGTGGTACTGGATCTCGTGGAGCTTGCGGAACAAGGTCGAGGTCCGGCGCAGCTCGGACTCGGTCCCGACGGCGTCGATCTGGCCGGCGTTGAGCAGGACGATCCGGTCGGCGAACGACAGGGCGCCGAGGCTGTGGGTGATGAGGAAGGTCGTCCGGTCGCGGGCGAACTCCTCGATCGCCTTGCGGATCAGGGCCTCGTCCTGGATGTCGACGGCGCTGGTGGCCTCGTCGAGGATCAGGATGGCGGGGTCGCGGAGCATGGCCCGGGCCAGGGCCAGCCGCTGCCGTTGCCCGCCCGAGAGCCCCGTGCCCAGCTCGCCCAGGACGGTGTCGTACCCTTGGGGCAGGCCGGTGATGAAGCCGTGGGCATACGACCGCTTGGCGGCGGCGACGATGGCGTCGCGGGAGGCGTGGCGGCTCCCGTAGGCGATGTTGTTGGCCACGGTGTCGTTGAACAGCGTGGTCTCCTGGATCACCATGCCGATCTGCGACCGGAGGGACCGGAGCCGGACGTCGCGGACGTCGTGGCCGTCGACCCGGATGGCGCCGGACTGGACGTCCCAGAACCGGGGCAGCAGGTTCATCAGGGTGGACTTGCCGCAGCCGTTGGGGCCGACCAGGGCGATCGTCTCGCCGTGGCGGACGTCGAGGCTCAGCCCCTTGAGGACCGCGTCGCGGCCGTTGTAGCCGAAGCCCACGTTGTCGAACTCGATCCGGGAGCGGTGGCGGGCCAGGCGGGCCGCCCGGGGCTTGTCGGCGACCTCGGGCCGGCGGTCCATCAGGGCGCAAATCCGGTCGGCCGCCGCCGAGGCCCGCTGGATCTTGGAGTGGACGTTGGCCAGCTTGCGGACCGGGTCGGAGATCCCGGCGAGCATCGCGTACAGGGTCAGCAGGTCCTCGATCTCCAGCGGCCGAGAGGCGAGCTGGAGCCGGAACAGGCCGAAGTTGATCGCCGTGGCGTAGTACAAGACCAGGTATGACCCCGACAGCAGGGCGATCGACACCGTGGTCAGGGCCAGCATCTCGAGGACCGGGTCGGACAGGGCGTCGATCGTGGCGACCCGTACGCTCTTCTTGTACAGGCTCTTGGTTTCCAGGAAGAACCGCCGCCGCTCGTACCGCTCCATCGTGAACGCCTTGACGACCTTGATCCCCTGCAAGCTTTCCTGCAAGATCTTGTAGATGTTGGACATGCTCTCCAGCGACCGCCGGACCGCCCGCTTCATGATCTTGCCCGCCCGGTGGGTGCACGCCGCCGAGACGGGGACCAGGATCAGCGCCAGGCAGGTCAGCCGCCAGTTGAGGTACAGGGCGAAGGCCAGGCAACTGACGATCCGGAGCGGCTCGCGGATCACCCGGCCCATGATCGTGGTCAGCCCTTGGTGGAGCGACTCCATGTCGTTGGTGAACCGGGCGAGCAGCTCGGCCGAACCTTGATCGTTGAAGCTCGCCAGGTCCAGCGCCATCGTCCGCCGGAAGAACAGGTTGCGGATGTCGAAGATGGTGAGCTGGGTGAGGTCGGCGACGAGCACTTCCTGCAAGAACAGGAAGAAGCCCTTCATCGCGATCCCGACCATGACCAGGCCCATGAGCAGCAAGAGCGTCCGGAATCCATTGCTGGGCAGGTATTTCTGGATCAGCGGTTGGGCCCGCGAGTAGCGCCAGTTCCACCGCTCGGTGTCGGCCAGGTCGCGGCTGTATCGCGATTTCCGGTAGTCCAGCTCGGCGAAGCGGCCGGCCCCGGCCAGGGGGATCGAGAATTTCAGCTCGTCGAACCGCGCCTCGGCCACCTTGAGGGCCCGCTCCTCGGGCTCGGCCAGGACCTTCTTGCGGCCGAGGTCGCCGAGCAGGTCGCCCCGATCCCCGTCGCCGGCCTGGCCACGCCGGAGCTTCCGGACGGCCTGGATCGCTTCGTCGTAGGCTTGCGCCGCGCGTCGGTAACGCCCCTGCTTGACCTCGGGCCGGACGGTGAGGCTGGCGACGGAGTCTAGCTCCTCGACGCGGGCGCGGAGGGCGTCGGCTTCGACCCGGGTCCCGTCGATCTTCTCGGCGACCCACTGCTGGCAATTCTTGGAGCGGATCAGGATTTGCAGGAGCGGATACACGGCGCCGATGTTGCCGCCCCAGAAGACGGCGACCATCCCGGCGCAGGCCATCGATAGCCCGAACCGGACCCGATAGGGCCAGGCGAAACGCACGAGTCGGGCGAAATTCTTCATGGTGGTCTGGCGCCGAGGACGGGGATACCCGAGGCGTCCATGCCTCCCCCGACCGCCGACGGGCCGGCGTCCGGGGATCGGGCTGGGGCACCTTGTAACAAGAGGCTCCCGGGGCGGCAATCCGAGTATTTCCCGCGTCCGGGAATTCCAGCGGACGGGCGGCGAACTGCCGACGGGGGGCGTGGGGCGAGTCGGCCACGGGCCGATCCCACTCGCTTGTCGTGTGTTGCCAGGTTTCGACCGGACCCCCCCTCCGACTTGACCGCCAACGCCGGGCTGGCGCGGGTCGATCGGTCGACACGTCCCGATCCTCCGATGGTGGGCGGGGTGGGCCCGGGCGGCAAATCGGGCTGGCCAGGCCCCGGGATTCCGTTTAAGATCCGCCGCGCCGGGCCGAGTCAGGCCCGGCGGATCGAGCCGCCGTCAGGGAGGACGGGATGGAAGCACTCGCGCTGGTCGAGGCGCCGGACCACGTCTGTTGCCGCTACCGGGTCCGGGCGTTCGAAGGGGCGCTGGCGGCCTCGGGGTGGTCGCTGGCGATCGAGCCGCTGGCCACCGGCCTGATCGGTCGGCTCGCCCAGTTCGGCCGCGCCGGCCGGTTCGACTCGGTCCTGCTCCAGCGCAAGCTCTTGCCGGGCTGGCAGCTCCGCGAACTCCGCCGCCGCTCGAACCACCTGATCTTCGACTTCGACGACGCCGTCCTCTATCGCGACTCCTACGACCGCCGCGGCCCCTACCACCGCCGACGGGCCGAGCGGTTCAAGCGGACCGTGCAGGCCGCCGACGACGTCATCGCCGGCAACGCCTTCCTGGCCAACTGCGCCCTCAAGGCCGGCGCCCGCCCCGATCGGGTCCGGGTCATCCCCACCTGCATCGCCCTCGACTCCGCCCGGCCGGCCGCCGGCGCCCGCCGATCCGACGGGCCGGAACTGGTCTGGATCGGCTCGGCCTCGACCCTGGCCGGCCTGGCCCGGCGTCGGCCGCTCTGGGAGCGGATCGGCCGCGAGGTGCCCGGCGTCCGGCTCCGGATGGTCTGCGACACGTTCCTCCGGTTCGACTCGCTCCCGGTCATCGCCGTCCCCTGGTCCGAGCCGACCGAGGCGGCCGACGTCGCCGCCGCCGACATCGGCGTGAGCTGGATTCCCGACGACCTTTGGAGCCGCGGCAAGTGCGGCCTCAAGGTCCTCCAGTACCAGGCGGCCGGGCTCCCCGTCCTGGCCAACCCGGTCGGCGTCCACCCCGAGATGATCCGGCCCGGAGTCAACGGCTTCCTCCCGTCCAACCCCGACGAGTGGGTCGAGGCCGTCCGTCGACTGGCCGAGGACCCCGACCTGGCGCGTCGCCTGGGCCGGGCGGGCCGGGCGTCGCTGGAGTCGAATTACTCGGTCGAGTCGTGGGCCCCCGCGTTCGTCGCCGCCGTCGCCGGCGCCCGGCCGTTCGTCGAGGTCGACCACCGGGCCGGCCCCGCGACCCGGCCCAAGCCGATGGCCCCCCGCGACCTCCGCCGGGGCGGCGACGTCTTCCCCCCTTCCTCGCAATACCTGGCCCCGTCCTGATCCGCGCCCGGAATAATTTCGGCGTCCGCCCAGGTTGATCCTCGGGGATCTCAAATCCGAGATCGCCAATTTCAGGATGCAAAAGGGTCCACCAAAGGCTGTCTCTTTAGAACCTGCGATCTCGGATTTGAGATCCCGATCTTCGAGTCCAGACGAGTCCCGACGAGTCCAGACGTTCGAGTTTGACCGAGGGCCGGGGCGTATCCCCGGCCTGGAACCGGCACGAGGATGATCCCCATGCCCGACCTCGAACAACCCCGAATCCCGTCCGGGACGGGGGATGGGACGCACTTCGACGTGTTCCAACCCCCGGCGTGGAGCTGGTCGGAGGCCGATGACACGGGCTGGTGGGTCCGCGCCGACTGGGCCGCCGCGCTGCTCCGCGACGGCCGGCTCCGGCTCGACGAGTGGAAGCGGTCCGGCCGCCTGACCACGGTCAAGCGCGGGCCGCATCGGGTCGTGTACCGGGCCGACCTGGCCGAAGGGCCGGTCTACGTCAAGCACTTCCTCGTGCCCAACTTCCGGGCCAAGGCCCGCCAGTGGTTCCGGAGCGGCAAGGGGCGGAACGAGGGGCGACGGGCCGCCAAGCTCGAAGCGATCGGCGTGCCCACGATCACGCCGGTCGCCCTCGGCGAGCGGCGGGTCCGCAAGTTCTTGCTGGAAAACTACCTGGTCACCAAGGAGATCCCCGACACGATCCCCCTCGACGAGTTCGTCGAGCGCCGGCTCCCGCTGATGCCGCCGGGCCGCCGGGGACGGCTCCGCCGCGACCTGGCCCGGACCCTGGCCGACCTCACGGCCCGGCTCCACGACGCGGGGTTCGTCCACCAGGATTTCCACCCCGGGAACTTGCTGCTCCGCCTCGGCCCCGACGACTCGCTCCGCCTGGCGGTGATCGACCTCGACGCCCTCCGGATGACCACCAAGCTGAGCTGGGGCGACGTCCGCGAGAACCTGGCGCTCCTGAACCATTACTTCTGGAGCCGGTGCAACCGCTCGGACCGCTACCGATTCCTCCACGCTTATCTGAAGGCCCGCCGCGAGGCCGCCGCGCCCGGCCCCCGGAAGCTCGCCCGCGCCATCGAGCGGGCGACCCGGGCCTGGGCCGAGCGGCTCTGGCGGCGGTGGGGCCGGCGGTGCTGGGGTCGGAACAAGTATTTCGCGACCCACCGGGGGGGCAAGGGCCGGGCCATCGCCTCGCGCGACCTCGACCCGGCCTGCGTCGAGGCGATCCTGGCCGACCCCGAAGGGCCAATCCGCCACCCGGGCTCGGTGATCCTCAAGGACTCGCGGACGGCCTTGGTGGCCGAGGCGACGTTGACGGTCAAGGGGCGGCCGACCCGGGTGATCTACAAGCGGTTCAACCCCAAGAAGACCCTGGAAACCCTGCTCAACCTGGTCAGGCCGTCGCGGGCCGCGCGGGCCTGGCAGGCGGCTCAGCACCTCAAGAGCCGGGGGATCGCCACGCCGGAAAACCTGGCCTACGTGGTCGAGGCCGGCCGGGGGCCGCTCGGGAGGCTCCTCGGCCGCCGGTCGTACCTGGTCCAGGTCAAGGCCGAGCCGTCGATCACCCTGGGCGACTACGCCCGGACCGTCCTGCCCCTGGCCCCGGCCCCCGTCCGGCGGGACCGGATCAGGAAGCTGACGCTCGACCTGGCCCGGATGCTCCGGACGCTCCACGACCGCTCGATCTCGGACCGGGACCTCAAGGCCGCCAATATCTTGATCGTCGGCGACCCGGCGTCGGACTCGGCCGAGTTGACCCTGATCGACCTGGTCGGGGTCCAGCTCCTCCACCCGCTCCCGCGCGGGCGGCGGCTCCAGAACCTGGCGAGGCTCCAGGTCAGCCTGGCCGACGTCCCGGGCCGGACCCGGACCGACGCCCTCCGGTTCCTCCGCGCCTACCTCCCGTGGGGCCTCACCGCCCGGAACGATTGGAAGGGCCTCTGGCGGCGGATCGACCGCCTCATCGACTGCAAAGAGGAGAGGAACCGCCGCCGAGGCCGCCCGCTCTCCTGACCCGACGCCCCGCGACCGAGCCGAGGCCACCGCCGATGGACCGGACCGACCGTCCCCCCTGGATTCGTCCCGCCGCGACCGCCTGCCTCCTGGCCCTCGTCGCCGGGTGCGCGACGATGGGCAACCCGGCGGCGCGCCCGCTGGTCCCCACCGGGTTCAAGACCCGGACCGGGCCCTACCTGGTCTGCACCAACGCCCGGCTCGACCCCGAAGCCCCGGTCATCCGCCAGCTCCAGGCGTTGGAAACCCAGGTCGGCGAGACCTTGGGGCTCCGGGTCGACGTTGGCGACCATCCCATCGAGATTTACATCCTCGACGACCGCAAGGCGTTCGAGCACTTCTTGACCTTCTACTACCCCGACCTCCCGCACCGGCGGGCGTTCTTCCTGGCCAACGGGACCCAGCGGGTGGTCTACACCTCGTTCGGCGACCGCCTGGAAGAGGACATCCGCCACGAGGCGACCCACGCCCTCCTCAACGTGGCCCTGGGCGACATCCCGCTCTGGCTCGACGAGGGCTTGGCCGAATACTTCGAGGGGCCGGCCGACCGCAAGGGGGTCAACCGCGAGCACCTCGACCGCCTCCCCGGCGACCTGGCCGGCGGCTGGGCCCCCGACCTCGCCCGCCTGGAAACCCTCAAGTCCGTCCGGCAGATGACCCGGCGGGACTACCGCGAGTCGTGGGCCTGGGTCCATTTCCTCCTCGAAGACACCCGGGCCCACAAGGCGGCCTTGCTGGCCTACCTGGGCGACCTCCGGGCCACCCCCGACGCCCCGCCCCTGTCGAGGCGGCTCGAAGAATCGGCCAGGGCCCCGTTGCTGGCCCACCTGGCCAGGCTCCGCGACAACCCGGTCGCCTCCCGCGATTCGACCGTCCGCCTCCAGAGCGCCACGGCCCCCGAGCCGGTCGCCCCGGTCGCCCCGCTCCCCAAGCGGCGGAGCTTCGTGGGCCGGCTCCTCGGGCTATTCGGGCCTTGAGGGCCGCTCGGGCGAGTCGTGGACTTTGGGGTCGAAGGGCAGGCCGGTCAAGCGGTCCCAGGCCTTCTTCTGGTCGTCGGAGAGCAGGGCGACGGCCTTGCTATTGAGGTCCTTGGCGATGGCCTGCATCTTGGGGGCGACCGCCTTGGGCTCGGCCTTGGCGGTCTTGGCGGCCTCGGACTGCTGGTTTCGGGCGTCGGCGACCAGCTCGGCGACCTTGCGGGCCTGGTCGTTGGTCAGGCGGAGGACCTTGGCGATCTCCGGCTCCAGCATCGCCACCGCCCCGCGCTGCTGGAAGAGGATCTGGTCGAAGCGGTCGAGCTGCTCGGGCTTGAGGAAGCCCCGGAGGGCCTTCATCCCCTCGTCGTAGTGGGGACCGGCGACCGTCGGGAGCCGCTTCATCTGCTCCTCGGTGCTCAGGCCCTTGAGCTTGGCCATGTCGGTCTGGAACCGCCGGGCCATCTTGGCGGCGACGGCGTCGGCCTGCTTGGCCTGGGCCTCGCTGAGGTTCAGCTCCTTGCGGACCGCCGGCTCGGCGATCAGGTTGAACCCGCCCAGGGCCACGCCCGGCCCCCGGAGCCCTTGCTGGGCCAGCGCCGTGCCCACCAGGGCCGCCGCCGTCCCGACCGCCAGCATCGCCCGGAAGACTGCTTGCATCGCGCGGACTCCTGGAATGGTCGCGGGCCCGGCCTCGGGGACGCATAAGGATGCGGACAATCCCGGGATCGGTGAATCCCGACGACGAACGAGGGGTCGCCCCGGCCATGGCCGGGGCGACCCCTCGTTATCTATCCACATTCCGGGCCAAGTGGGACCCCGGCTTGGGGATTTGTCAGTTGGCGGGGCGGGGGTTGGGGACGAGATCGAAGGGCTCGCCGGCCATCTCCTTGTAGGTCGCCTTCTGTTCGTCCGTCATCAAGGCCATCGCCTTGGCCTTCATCTCCTTGCGGATGGCGGCGCCCTTCTCCATGGCGGCCTGGCGGTTGCCGCCGGCGGCGTCGCGGACCGCGGTCATCTGGGACCGCTGGTCGGCGATGAGGGCCTTGACCTTCTCGGCCTGCTCGTCGGTGACCTTGAGGGCCTTGGCGACGGCCGGGTAGGTGAAGGCGTTGACGCCGGCCTGCTGGAGTTCGATCTGCTTGAACCGCTTGAGCTGCTCGGGCTTGAGGAAGGTGCCGAGGGTCTTGAGCCCTTCCTCGTTGGCGGCCTTGGTCATCTCGGTCATCTTCTTGGTCCGTTCTTCCCCTTCGAGCCCTTCGAGGGCCGACCGCATCTCCTGGCCCTTGGCGCGGCCGTCCTCGGCGACGACCCCGGCCTTGCGGACCTGGTCCTCGTCGAGCTTCAGTTCCTTCTGGACGCTCGCGTTGGAGATCAGGCCGATCAGCCCGCCGCCACCACCGCCATAGCCGCCGCCAGGGCCCTGGGCCAGCGTCGGGCTCGCCAGGGCCGCCACCAGGCCGAACGCCAGGACCGTCTTGTAGCTCGCCATCATCGTCGTTGCTCCCGTTGAATCCTCGGAGAGGTCGTCCCGCCGGCCGGGGTCGACCGCGGTCTTCCCGCCGGGCCCCGCCTCAAGTCAGCGTCAAGCCGCCGTCGCCGGGCCGGGCGAATTCCGCGAACGGACCCCGATGGTACATTCCTGGTGCAGGTTTCAGGCCGGATTCAAGGAGCGTTGGCCAAGATATCCAAATAATATTGATACGTTGAATATTATGGCCGGTTTGGGCAGATTGGGATGTCTTCGTCAGGGCCCCGGACCCTGGGTGGACCAGGGCGGTCGTCACGTCTTCTTCAGGGCGATCGGGAGGGTATCGATCTTGGCGGCGAGGATGAAGTCGTTCTCGGACAGGCCGCCGATGGCGTGGGTCCAGATCTCGACGGCGACGTTCCGATAGCCGACGAGGTGGAGGTCGGGGTGGTGGCCTTCGGCCTCGGCGAGGGCGGCGATCGCGTCGAAGAAGTCGATGGCGGCCCGGAAATGCTTGGCCTGCCATTCGCGGCGAATCCGGAGGCCGCCGCCGACGGTGCTCCAGCCGGGGGCGTTGGCGAGCAGGGCTTCGACCTCATCCTCGGTCAGGGCCGGGACGCCCCCTTCGCAGGGGACGCACTTCTTGCGGATCAGCTCATCGACGGTCGGGACGCTCATGGGCGGAGGCTCCAGGGGTGTCGTGGGTCCGGGTCAGCGGAAGCTCTCGCCGGGGCCCGGGAAGCGGCCTTCGCGGACGTCGTCGACGTATTCGCGGGCGGCCCGGCGGGTCGACTCGCCGAGGTCGGCGTAGCGGCGGACGAACTTGGGGCGGAACCCGTCGAACAGGCCGAGCAGGTCGGGCGTCACCAGGACCTGCCCGTCGCAAGCCGGTCCGGCGCCGATCCCGATGGTGCTGATCGCGACTTCGCGGGTCACCCGGGCGGCCACGTCGCCGGGCACGCATTCGAGGACCACGGCGAAGGCCCCGGCCTCGGCCACGGCGTGGGCGTCGTCGAGGATCTGGTCCTCATCGCGTTGGACCTTGAAGGAGCCGAGCCGGCGGATCGATTGCGGGGTCAGGCCGACGTGCGCCATCACCGGGATGTCGGCCTCGACCAGGGCCCGGATCGTGGGGGCCATCCGCCGGCCGCCTTCGAGCTTCACCGCCTGGCACTGGGTTTCCTTGAGGAACCGGGCGGCCGAGGCGATCGCCTGCCCCGGCGACACCTGGTAGCTCCCGAACGGCAGGTCGGCAACCACCAGGGCCCGCTCCGAGCCGCGGGCGACCATCTCGGCGTGATAGATCATCTGGTCGAGCGTGACGCCCAGGGTCGTCGACCGCCCCTGGACGACCATGCCCAGCGTGTCGCCCACCAGCAAGCAGTCGACCCCCGAGGCGTCCAGGAGCCGGGCCAGGGTGAAGTCGTACGCCGTCAGGACGCTGACCTTCCGCCCCTCCGCCTTCCAGCGGGCGAAGTCGGGGATCGTGACCGGGGCGGATTCGGTGGGAGGCATGGCGGGGAGTCCTCAAGTCGTGGCAAGCCGAAGCGGTGTCGAATCAGGCCAATTTCGCGATCGCGGCGTCGGACAGGTCGGAGGCGACCTTGTGGATCAACTCCCAGCTTTCCCGATGATACCGCTCGGAAATCTCGATCCGGCTCCCTTCCGGGAACCGGGCGAGGACCCCCGCTTTCGCCCCATGGATCTTGTTCACGATCCCTTGATTATGCGCCAGCACGTCGCGCGTCGCCTTGATCTCCGCGATCCGCTCGACCTCCCCCGCCGAGGGGCAACCGAGCTTGACCTTCTCCTCCAGGTAAGCGAACCACCCGGCCGGCCGATCATACAAGACGTCGTTCAACTCCTTCCGGACGACCAGTTGGGTGATGGCCTCCTTGTCCGGCAGGTCCAGGATCGTCTGGAAATCCACCATCTTCTTGCCGAGGCTTCGGGGGTAGGCCGTCAACCACAAGCCGAGGAACTCGAAGTAGAAGTTCTCGAAGATGGCGATGAATTGCTGGAAGGTGGCTTCGCTCAGTTGCTCGTCGATGTACCCCTCGGATTTGGCATCGAGATCGATGTCCCTGGTCATCGTCCCGGTCACCTCGGATCGGACGGCGATCTTGCGCCCGGATGCGATCACTTCACGAACGAGGTCCCAGGCGATCATCGTATCGGCATGGTAGTCATGGGCTCGGATGAGATCAGCGAAGACACGATTGCGGAGGACGGTGAAATCGTTCGCCAAGTCCATGAACGTCCTCCCAAGGTTGGATTCACGAGGCCTCATCGAGGATTTTCTGGATCGCGGCCACGTCCGGGGTTCGTCCCAGTTTAATCTTCGCGACTTCAGGCCCCCCGTCGATCGAGATGAAGTGCTCGGATACCTCATGGCTAATGGCATTGATTTCGAGAACTCGACGGATATCGGTGAGTTGGCTCACCGCCACCCGGAGATAGGGCCAGGTGGGCGCGGGGTTGATCACCGTCAGCGGCTTCTTGGTAAGCGCGTCGATCATGGCTTGCTCCTTTCCAACGGGCCGGGAGATGGGTGGAACGGATTGGCTGGCGTCGGGGTCGATTTTCGCGATTGTACCTCAAGGGGAAGAGGCCCGGTCAACTCACCAGGTTCACCGCCTTCGTTCCCACGCAAGACGGCGACGAGGGCGTCGGGCCGGTCGATGAGGATCACCGTTCCCGGTCGCGCCCGGACCGCGTCCCGCCAGGCTTGCCGGCGGGGGTCGCCCTCGACCCGGCCGACGTCGGCGACGTGGAACGGCTCGGGGTAGAATTCGAGGGGCCGGGAATCGGGCCTCGCGTAGAAATCGACGAGCGCGAGCGGCCGGTCGGCGTCGGGCAACACCAGGCCCCACTCGCCGGCGGCGCGTCGAGCGGCGGCGGAGTCGAATTCGAGGCGGAAGCCCCGGCGATCGGCGTAGTAGAGCAGGGCTTCCGGGGCGATCAGGAAGGGTGATTCGGAACGCGGGAGCGCCGCGTCGATCGCGCGCGCGGTCGAGATCAGGCCGGACCACTCGACGGGGGTCCGGAAGGTCGAGGCTGACTGGACGACGCACAAGCCGAGGAAAAACGAACCCAATGTCGCCGCGAGCCAGCGGCCGGATTTTCCCAGACCCCCTACTTTGACCAACCCCCGGGCGACCCCGACGGCGGCCAGGGGAGCGACAACCATCCAGTAATAGCCGTGGTGCCACTTCGCGGCGAAGGCCAGGACCGCCAGGGCGCAACCGATCCCCCAGCCGCGCCAGAGGCGGTCGAGCGGCCCCGAGAAAAACAAACCCAACGCCGCCAGGACGAACCCAACCGGGGTGAACGACCGGACCAGCAACGTCTGAGCCAGGGTGGTCAGCGTGGAAAAACGAACCCAAGCCGCCGGGGATAGCGCCCTGATCCAGATCGCCGCGTTGTCCGACGAGGCGATCGACCCGCCGCCACCTATCCGCCCAACCTCTCCCCAGGCATGGAGATACCACGCAAACGCCGGCACGAGCATCGCCGTGGCCAGGGCCAATCGGATGCGCGGCGTGAGGCGGGGGACGATCAGGACAAACGGGATCAAGGCCCAGGCTGAGGTCACTTTCAAGGCCAGGCCCGTTGCCAGAACGAACCCACCGAAGACCGCCCAGCGGCGATTTCCCCTGGTCTGGAACTCATCCCAGCCTCGGAGGCCGGCCAGAACGAACCCAACCATCAGGGCGTCCGGCTGGAAGGCCCGGCCGTAGCGGACCGTCACCGGGAAGGCGGCGAACGAAGCCACCGCGATCAAGGCCACGGCCGGCCCTTCTCGCCGCCTCGCGAGCCCGTGAAGCCCCCAGGCTCCCAGGGTGATGGCCAGGGCGGAGACGAGGCGGCCGGTCGCTTCGCGATCGAACCCAATGAGGGGGCGAACCAGAACGACGACCCCGGCGTAGATCGGTGGTTCGACGAGGAAGTGATTGGGGAAGGGGCCCGTGTCGAGCTGGGGATGGAGGAACCCCGAGCCCCGCTCCAGGTTGCGCGCGACCATCGCCGTGGGGATCTGGCGGCCGACGTAGTTTTCGACGATCGGCTGGTCGACGTGGACCGCCCGGACGGCGAAGGTCGCCGCCAGGAACGCCCAGAGTGCCAGCCGCTCGCGAGGCATGAGCGCCGCCCTTGATGGGGAAAAACGAAGCCAAGGCCGACGGATGGCGGGGGTTGGATACGCCGCCGCCCGATCCGGTCGTCCGTCGTTGATATTTCGAAATCGGGGGGGCCCGTTACCCGCCTTTTTCCCGGGCCGCGCGCGAATCGTAGCCGGGGCCGGGCGCGGGGGTCAAGCCGGGGCGCCGGGGGTCGGGCCCCGGAACCGGGCGCGGAGGGTGGCGTAGCGATCGCTGATCGAGCGGCGGCCCGCGAAGAGGGGGTCGAAGCGGTCGGCGGCCTGGGCGATGGCATCGCGCTTGAGGGCGTCGAGTTCGTCGGTGAGGCGGCGCTGGAAGGTGGGGATCAAGGCCGGGTGGTCGGGGCGGTCGACCCAGGCCGGCTCGCCGAACCGGACCAGGGCCTCGGGGCGCTCGTCCTCCCAGAACTCGTAGCGGAACGCCACCGGGACGACCCGGACCCGACCGGCCCGCCGGGCCAGGGCGCGGATGCCGCGCTGGAAGGTCAGGGGGCGGGCGTCGTTGGCCTCGATCTTGCCCTGGGGGAAGACCCAGACGCCCGCCCTCGGGCGTCGGAGCAACCCGGCGGCGTAGTCGAGCGAGGCCCGGACGGCGGCGGGGTCGGTCCGGTCGACCGAGAAGGCGCCGATCCTCCGGAAGAAGCCGAACCGGACGAGGTTGAAATGCTCCATCATCCCGTAGCCGTCGACCGGGATCGCCTCGTTGAGGAAGTGGACGAGGAACAGGTCCCACCAGCACGAATGGTTGGCCAAGAACAGCGTCCCGCCCGGGTCGCGGTCGATCGACCCCCGGACGGCGTCCAGGCCCTGGGCGCGGACCTGGTGGAACCCGCCGCGCATCTTGCTCAGGATCAAGGAATGCACGGCCAGCCGGGGCCAGCCGTGCTTGTGGGCCTCGATGATCCGGCTCAACGAGGGGCGACCCCTCGATAGGACGTCGGCCGGGCGGGCAGGTAATACGCCGTCGGGGCCAGGGGGGCGTTGGCCGTCGGGAAGTAGCGATCGGAGTAGGGGGCGAAGGTCACGGCCGCCCGGTTGCCGAAGGCCGGTCGCAAGGTGTTGTACCGATTCGACCGCCGGAGGTCTCGCCGGTCGGTCGGGACGGTCGCGTATCCGCCCACCGACGCCGGCGCGTAGACGACCTGGGGGCCGGGCATGACGATCGTCTGCCCCCGCGCCGGGGCGATGCCGGCGCCCAAGAACCCGCCGAAACCGAGGATGCCCGCCAGGGCCCAGGTCCGTTTCATGTCCCGCTCCTTTGCCGAAGTTCTCGATACTCTCCATTATGATCGAAGATTCGTCTCGAAAAATGGAGGGTGGGGTCCACGCGGTCAACTTCCCCCGACTTTCTCCCCGACCGGCGCCCGGAAGGTGAACTCGTCGCCGTCCCAGTCGACCTCGACCTCGTGGCCGTTGGCGAGGCGGCCATCGAGGAGGGCGGAGGCCAGGGGGTTGGCCAGGCGCTGCTGGATGATCCGCTTGAGGGGCCGGGCCCCGTAGGTGGGATCGAACCCCTCGTCGGCGATCTGCCGCTTGGCGGCGTCGGTCACGCGGACGGCGAGGCCGGCCTCGGTCAACTGGGCCTGGAGGCGGCGGAGCTGGATATCGACGATCCTGGTCAGGTCGTCCATCCCGAGCGGCCGGAAGATGATCGTCTCGTCGATCCGGTTGAGGAACTCGGGGAGGAACTCGGCCCTGAGGACCTCGTTGACCGCCGCCCGGGTCCGCGACTCGTCGCCGGCCTCGGCGAGGGCGGCGATCTGGTGGCTACCCAGGTTCGAGGTCATGATGATGACGGTGTTCCGGAAGTCGACGGTCCGCCCCTGGCCGTCGGTCAGGCGGCCGTCGTCGAGGACTTGGAGCAGGACGTTGAAGACGTCGCGGTGCGCCTTCTCGATCTCGTCGAGCAAGACCACGGCGTAGGGCCGGCGGCGGATCGCCTCGGTGAGCCGGCCGCCCTCCTCGTAGCCGACGTACCCCGGCGGGGCCCCGATCAGGCGGGCGACGTTGTGCCGCTCGCCGAACTCGCTCATGTCGAGCCGGACGATGGCCCCTTCGCTGTCGAACAAGAATTCGGCCAGGGCCTTGGCCAGCTCGGTCTTGCCCACGCCGGTGGGGCCGAGGAACAGGAACGAGCCGATCGGCCGGTTCGGGTCCTGCAATCCCGCGCGGCTCCGGCGGACGGCGTTGGCCACCGCCCCGACGGCCTCGTCCTGGCCGACCATCCGCAGGTGGATCTGATCCTCCAGCTTGACCAGCTTCTCGCGCTCGGTGGTGAGCATCTTCGCCACCGGGATGCCGGTCCACTGGCTGACGACCTCGGCGATCTCCTCGGGGTCGACCTCTTTCTTGAGGAGCCGGAGCCCGCCTTCCTTGGGGCCCCCGTCACCCAGGGCCTCGACCCGCGTGATCTGCTCTTCGAGCCGCTTCCGCTCCGTGTCCCACTTCGCGAGGGCCTGATATTCGTCTTCGTGGGGGACCTCGCCGCGCGTCTGCTTCTGTTGGAGATTATCCATGTTCAGCTTGAACGCGGACTTGACCGCTTCCAGGTCTTCGCGGAGCGTCGAAACATTCCGCTGGCCGAGCTTTTCCATCTCCCACTGGCCTCGGAGGTCTTGCAACTCCTTCTCGACGGCGTGGATCTGGTCCTCAACCTCGGCGAGCCGCTCGATGGCGTGCTCTTCGGTCTCAGCCTTGAGCATCCGCTGGGCCAGTTGGAGCTGGAGGAGCCGGCGCTGGAGGACGTCGATCTCGGTCGGGACCGATTGCAACTCCATCGCCAACCGGCTCGACGCCTCGTCGACGAGGTCGATCGCCTTGTCGGGGAGGAAGCGATCGGTGATGTACCGGGAGGCGAGCTTGGCGGCGGCGACCAGCGCCGAGTCGCGGATCTTGACCTTGTGGTGGACCTCGTACCGCTCCTTGAGCCCCCGGAGGATGGCGATGGTGTCCTCGACGGTCGGCTCGCCGACGAAGACCGGCTGGAACCGGCGCTCGAGCGCGGGGTCCTTCTCGATGTTCTCGCGGAACTCGTCCAGCGTCGTGGCGCCGATGCACCGGAGTTCGCCCCGGGCCAGGGCCGGCTTGAGCAGGTTCGCCGCGTCCATCGACCCCTCGGCCTTGCCGGCGCCGACGACGGTGTGCAGCTCGTCGATGAACAGGATGATCCGGCCTTCGGAGGCGGTCACCTCCTTGAGCACGGCCTTGAGCCGGTCCTCGAACTCGCCCCGGAACTTGGCGCCGGCGACCAGCGCCCCCATGTCCAGCGCGATCAACTTCCGGTTCCGGAGGCTTTCCGGGACGTCGCCCGAGATGATCCGCTGGGCCAACCCTTCGACGATGGCGGTCTTGCCGACGCCCGGCTCGCCGATCAGGACGGGGTTGTTCTTGGTCCGCCTCGACAGGACCTGGACCACGCGGCGGATCTCGGGGTCGCGGCCGATGACGGGGTCCATCTTGCCCGAGCGGGCCATCTCGACGAGGTCGCGGCCGTACTTCTCCAGGGCCTGATAGCGGTCCTCGGCGTTGGGGTCGCTGGCGGTCTGGGACCCCCGGATCTTCTTGAGGGCCTTGAGGACGTCGCCCTCGGTGACGCCCAGGGCTTCGAGGAGCCCTTGCGCCTTGTTCCCCTTGGCCTTGAGCAGGCCGAGCATCAGGTGCTCGACCGAAACGTACTGGTCGCCGAGCCGGTCGGCCTCGCCCTGCGCCCCGTCCAGGACCTTCTGCAAGTCGGGGCCGAGCGACGCCTCGCCGCCGCCGCCGGACACCTTGGGTAGGGCGTTGAGCCCTTCCTCGGCGGCCTTGAGCAGGCGGTCGGGCTCGACGCCGAGCTGGGTCAAGAGCGCCCGGACGACCGCCTGGTCGGGTTCGAGGAGCGCGGCCAGCAGGTGCATCGGTTCGAGCCGCTGATGGCCCCGGTCGCGCGCCAACCCCTGGGCACGCTGGACGGCCTCCTGGCTCTTGAGGGTCAATCGATCGAAGCGGAACGCCATGAAGTTGATCCTCCCATCGGGATCGGGAAGCGATCTGCGCGAACACGAAACGGAATGCCGTCATTACGCAACTTGGGTCGCGGCGGTTCGCCCGACCCGTCGCGTCACGACCCGTCATCGATGTCGACGAGCAGCCGGGGGTCGGGCGATCTCGGCCATCGATGCTGATAGCAGCGGGCGACGGCCTCGGCCCAGCGGTCGAGGGGGTCGCCGGGCTCGGCCGGGTCGAACCAGCCGGCGCCCGGGATGCCGGACCCTTTGCGGACGACCAGGGCGGGGAGGTCGGGCAGGCCCCAGCGCCGGCACCGGGCCGAGAGCGGGTTGAGCAACTGGCGGTGGACCGCCCGGGCCGTCAACGGCGGCCCCACCCGCCCGGCCAGCTCGGAATACGAGAGCGTCCGCCGCATCCGCGTCGCTTCCAGGAAGACCGGCCAGGCGCGGCGGAGCAAGTCGGCGAACGGGGTCATCGAGCGATCACCCCGGGGAGCCGGCGAGGATCTGATTCAAGCAAGCCATCAGGTTCGGCCGGGGGTCGGCCCAGAGCCAATCGACGTCGAACCAGAAGCCGGGCAGGCCGGTCGACCGGATCGGACCCGACTCGACCCGCAGCGACTCGCGGCCGTCGCCCGCCTCCCGGTCGACGATGACGACCTTGTCGCGACCGTCGATGAACCAGACCTCGGCGGCGTTCGCCTCGCGGTAGAGGGCCAACTTTTGACTCAGGTCATAGCTCCGGGTTCCCGGCGACAAAACTTCGACCACCAGGAGCGCCGGCGGGTCGGGGGTTAAATCATTCTCCTGGTGCTTGGTGCCCAAGGGCAGGACGAAGACATCAGGCTCCAGATAACAATCATCCCGGAGCCTGAGCAAGGCGGGGCCGGAAAGGAGAATGCCGACCTCCCGAACTGAGTTGAACATTCCCACAAGTATAATCAACAACTGTACGTCGAATTGATGCTCGTGGGTCACCGCCGCGTGCATGTAGACGGTCCCGTCGATGAACTCGCAGAATGGATACTTCGGGGATCGACGGAGGAATTCCTCCACGGTCTGATCGGCGATCATGACCAGGAAGTCGCCACGGAGAGACGAGCGGTCGTACAGATCGGCGGCGAGGAAGCCGTTTCCCCCAAACTCGGGCGATTCGGCCTTGGTCGTGCCCTGGGGATCGGGTGCCATGATCGGGGCCCCTTCGGGTTCGGTCCGGGGTCAGAAGGGGACTTCGGCGGGCCAGTCGGCGTGGTCGCGGGCGGACTGGAACTCCTTGAACCAGAAGGCGACGTCGCCGACGGCGGCCATGTTCTTGGCGACGTAGGGCTCCCACCAGCCGTCGACGGGGCGGAGGAGGTTCCCGAAATCGCCGCGGGGCTTGGGCTTGGAGATGATCAGGGCGCTGAGGTCGGGGAGGTTCTTTTCGAGGCAGGCGGCCTGGAGCGGCTTGAGGAGCTTCGCGGCGATGGTCCTCGGGGTTTCCTTGATGCCGACCTCCTTGCAGCGGAGGCACAGGTCGTCGTAGGACACCCACACGGCCGGTCGTCGTTCGCGGGCGGCCAGGGATAGGTCGCGGGCGAGCTGGACCATGATGGGGTAGACCGCCCTCGCGTTCTCAAGCGACATCGTTCGGGTCCTGGAAAGTCGGGGACGGGTCGGCCGGCCGGATCGCGTCGACCGTTGGTCCGGTCCGTTCGTTGGCGTCGCGTGGGGACGTGACGAGAGGGCGGGGCCGATGGAAGGCCCCGCCCCCCGCGGCGAGCGCTGCTCGGGTCGTTACTTCTTCTCTTCGAACTCGACGTCGATGACGTCGTCGGCCTTGGCCCCGCCATTGGCGGAAGCCCGGCCGGCCCCGGCCCCGGCCCCGGCGCCGGCGGTGGCGCCGGCCCCGGCGTCACCGGGGCCGCCCGGGGCGGCGGAGGAGGCGTAGATATGCTCGGCCATGGCCTGGCTGGCCCGGCCGAGGTTCTCGACGGCGGTGTTGATCGCGGCGACGTCGTCGCCCTTCTTGGCCTCGTTGACGGCCTCGATGGCCGTCTTCACGGCCTGCTTGTCGGCGTCGGACAGCTTGGCCCCGTTCTCTTCCAGGGTCTTTTCGAGCTGGTAGACCCGCTGCTCGGCGGTGTTGCGGGCCTCGGCGAGGTCGCGCTTCTTCTTGTCGTCGGAGGCGTGGGCCTCGGCGTCGCGCTGCATCCGGTCGATCTCGTCCTTGGTGAGGCCGCCGCCGGCCTCGATCCGGACGGTCTGCTCCTTGCCGGTCCCCTTGTCCTTGGCCGACACGTTGAGGATGCCGTTGGCGTCGAGGTTGAAGGTCACCTCGACCTGCGGCGTCCCCATCCGCGCCGGGGGGATGCCGGACAGGTCGAACTTGCCGAGGAAGCGGTTGTCCGACGCCATCGGCCGCTCGCCCTGATACACGACGATGGTGACGGCGGTCTGGTTATCTTCGGCGGTGGTGAAGGTTTCCTTCTTCTCGGTCGGGATGGTCGTGTTCCGCTCGACGAGCTTGGTGAACACGCCGCCCTTGGTTTCCAGGCCCAGCGACAGCGGCGTGACGTCGAGCAGGAGCAGGTCCTTGACCTCGCCGGTGAGCACCGCCCCCTGGATCGCGGCGCCGATGGCGACGACCTCGTCGGGGTTGACCCCCTTGTGCGGGTCCTTGCCGAAGATCGTCTTGACGATCTCCTGGACCCGGGGCATCCGGGTCGAGCCGCCGACCATGACGACCTCGTCGATCTCGGCCGGCTTGAGCTTGGCGTCTTCGAGGGCCTTGAGGACCGGCCCTCGGCACCGCTCGAACAGGTTGTCGGTCAGCTTCTCGAACTGGCTCCGGGTGATCACCATCGTCAGGTGCTTCGGCCCCGAGGCGTCGGCCGTGATGAACGGCAGGTTGATGTCCGCCTGCGCCTGGAACGACAGGTCCTTCTTGGCCTTCTCGGCCGCCTCCTTGAGCCGCTGCAGCGCCATCTGGTCCTTGAGGAGGTCGACGCCCTGGTCCTTCTTGAACTCGCCGGCGATGTGGTGGATCAGCGCCTCGTCCCAGTCGTCGCCGCCGAGGTGGGTGTCGCCGTTGGTGGAGAGGACCTCGAAGACGCCGTCGGCCACGTCGAGGACCGAGATGTCGAAGGTCCCGCCGCCGAGGTCGAACACGGCGATCTTCTCGTTCTTCTTCTTGTCGAGCCCATAGGCCAGGGCCGCCGCCGTCGGCTCGTTGATGATCCGCGCGACCTCGAGCCCGGCGATCTGGCCGGCGTCCTTGGTCGCCTGGCGCTGGCTGTCGTTGAAGTAGGCCGGGACGGTGATGACCGCCTTGCGGACCTTGTGGCCGAGGTAGCTTTCGGCCGCCTCCTTCAACTTGCGGAGCACCAGCGCCGAGATTTCCGGGGGCGTGTATTCCTTGCCCGAGGCCCGGACCTTGACATAGTCCGACGAGCCGCCGATGACCTCGTAGGGCACCATCTTCTCTTCGGACTTGACCTCGTCGTGCCGCCGGCCCATGAACCGCTTGATCGAGTAGACCGTCCCCGTGGGGTTGGTCACGGCCTGGCGCTTGGCCGGGTCGCCGACCAGCGTCTCGCCCTTATTATTGAACGCGACGACCGAAGGGGTCAGGCGGCTGCCCTCCTGGTTGGCGATGACGGTGACGTCGCCGCCTTCCATCACGGCGACCACGCTGTTGGTCGTCCCCAAGTCGATCCCGATGATCTTCTCCCCTTCTGCCACGGCCGGTCTCCTTTCGGATGAGTCTCGGAGGGCGGGGCGACGGCCCGGAAGCTCCCGATCGTCCGTCGCCCGGCGAACCACACCCGCCGGCGGTCGCCGCCAGGCGGATGGGGTCGCGGGCCCGCTTCATTCTTCGCGAAGAATCATGAGCAAGGCGGATGCCATCAGCTCCAGGGGGAACGGTGTTGCTTGCACAAATCGCGACGAACAAAGCACTTGCGTCACTCCGATTTTGTTCCGAGTTGGATACGCGCGGCGATTGGCTGCCAAATTGACGGACGGCCTAGCGGGGCGGTAGGCCATGCTGTCAGATTGGCAGGGCGTGGCCGACCACGGGGCTAGGCCCGGGTTGGGTTCGGGTGAGCGTTCCAATCTAACAGATCGGCCGACCCGGCGAAACGGCCTGGAATCTCGGGCGGGCCCGGCCCCGGCCCCTTGACAGGAGGCCGGGGTTGCTTTATCGAGTTCCTACCGCCAACCCCATGCCCGACGCCCCGCGACCCCGAGGGCGGGGCCTCGCCGACGAGTCGTCCCATGCCCCGCAAGCCCCCGCCCGAACCGCCACCGCCGGCCTTGCCCAAGGCCCGACCCAAAGGCCCGCGCCCCGCCCCGGCCGAGAAGGCGCCTGGCCTGGCGACCTTGCGAGCCGAGATCGACCGGATCGACGAGGATCTGGTCGCCCTGCTCAACCGCCGGTCCGAGATCGCCGTCGAGGTGGGCCGGATCAAGCACGCCCAGGGGCTCGACGTCTGGTCGTCGTCGCGCGAGGACGAGGTCGTCGCCCGGGCGCTGCAAGCCAGCCGGGGCCCCTTGCCGCACGACACGCTGCGGCTGATCTTCCGGGAGTTGATGAGCAGCTCGCGGGCGCTCCAGAGGCAGCTCCGGGTCGCCTGCCTGGGGCCGAAGTACAGCTACAGCCACCTCGCCTCGGTCGCCAAGTTCGGCGAGGCGGTCGAGCACGTGCCGGTCGGCTCGATCGCCGCGGTGTTCGAGGAGGTCAACCGCCGCCACGTCCAGTTCGGGATCGTCCCGCTCGAGAACTCGACCGACGGCCGGATCGCCGACACCCTGGACATGTTCGTCCGCCTGCCTGGCCTCAAGATCCGCGCCGAGGTCCGGCTCCGGGTCCGCCACTGCCTGGTCGGCAAGGGGGAATGGGGCGACGTCCGGCGGGTCTACTCCAAGGCCCAGGCGATCTCGCAGTGCCGGAACTGGCTGGGCAAGAACCTCCCGCAGGCCACGACCCTCGACGTCGTGTCCTCGGCCGAGGCCGCCGCCATCGCCCAGCGCGACCCGCAGGCCGCCGCCATCGCCAGCAAGCCGGCCGCCGAGGCGTATGGCCTCCAGGTCCTCGTCGAGAACATCGAGGACCAGGCCAACAACACCACCCGCTTCGCCGTGATCGCCGAGCGCGGCGAGTTGCCGACCGGCAAGGACAAGACCACCTTGATCCTCCGCCTCACCAACAGCGCGGGGAGCCTGGTCGAGGCGATCGCGCCGTTCAAGAAGGGCGGGGTGAACATGACCTGGATCGAGTCGTTCCCGACCGCCGAGGTCACCAACGAGCTGAACCCCTCGTACCTGTTCTTCGCCGACATCGACGGCCACGTCGAGGACGAGCCGGTCCAGCGGGCCCTGGAACAGGTCCGCAAGCGGTGCGACCGCCTGGAGATCCTCGGGTCGTATCCCAAGGGGGATAGCGTCGAAAGCTGATCGAAACAACTCACCGAGGTCCAGGGCTTTGGCTTACAACGACTTCGATTTGAAGACCGCGATCGAGACTTTCTCCTTGACCGAGGACCGCGACGCCGACCTCTTCTCGGAGGTCGCCCCGATCGAGCCGAGCCCGTCGTTGCGGGATTTACTGGAGGAGTTCGCGCCGGTGGCCCTGGCCACGAATACCGAGAAGGCGCGGAGCGAATTCATCATCGTGCCGTTCTTGATCGAATGGAAGCGACGATCAAGATCCTCGTTGAACATCCTGTCCGGGATCGCCTTGGACGTCGATCGTTCCCGCGGGCTGACCGGCTTTTGCGACTATTTGATCTCCCGCTCTGACGGATACCATTATTTGAAGGCGCCATTGATCGCGGTCGTGGAGGCCAAGCGGGAGGACGTGTACGGGGGATTCGGTCAGTGCGTCGCCGAGATGGTCGCCATCCGGTTGTTCAACGAGCGCGACCAGGTTTCATTGCCAGTGATCTATGGATGCGTCACGAGTGGGAATATCTGGCGATTCTTGAAACTAGAGGGTTCCGCCCTCACGATCGACAAGCCTGAATATTATCTGGGCGACCCGGGCAAGCTGCTCGGAGTCCTGGTCCACATCTCGGCCGGGTGATCGCCAAAACCCGGAGAAATCACCGGGGGTCAAGCCTGCTCCACCGTTGACCCGCTCGGCCGGTTCGGCCAGGATGGGAGTCGAGACCGGACGCATCCGGTCAAGCTGGGCCATCAGCCTTATCGGACCGGAGGTCGGACGATGGAAGGTTCTTGCGGGGGTAACCGGCGTCGATTCCTCCAGACGGCCGCCGCCACCGGCGCGGCCCTCGCCTCGGCCGACTCGCTCCTGGCCGCGCCGTTGGCGAAATCGCCGGTGCCGCTGGTGAAGCTCGGCAAGACCGGCCAGATGGTCACCAAGCTCGGGATGGGCACGAGCTGGGACGTCGCCGAGAGCCTGGTCCAGCGCTACATCGCCGCCGGCGTCCGCTACATTGACACGTCCGAATCTTACGAGAATGGCAACGCCGAGCGGGCCATCGGCACCGTCCTGGAGCGGACCGGCCTCCGCAAGGACGTCTACCTCGTCACCAAGAACAACAGCTACGGGAACCTCAAGGGCTCGGCGCGGGCGAAGTCGTTCCTGGCCCACCTCCAGGCCAGCATGGAGCGGCTCAAGACCAACTACGTCGACTGCTATTACATGCACGGGATGCGCGGCCGCGACATCGAGGTCTTCAAGGACCCCGAGGCCATCAAGGCCTTCGATGACCTCAAGAAGTCGGGCAAGATCCGGTTCGCCGGCTTCTCGTGCCACGACCCGATGCTCGCCGAGGTCGTCGAGGCCGCCGCCGACGCCGGCTGGATCGATCAGATGATGATCCAGTACAACTTCCGGACGATGGACGCCGACAAGATCAAGCGGGCCGTCGACAAGGCGTCGAAGGCCAACCTCGGGATCGTCGCGATGAAGACCCAGGGCGGGGCCGAGGAGTTCCAGCCCGGCGAGAAGGTGGCCCGGATCAACGACCTGATGGACAAGGGGTTCAAGGTCCACCAGGCCGCCATCAAGGCCGTTTTCGCCGACGACCGGGTCCACGCCGTCGTCTCCGAGATGACCAACTTCGACCAGCTCCGCGAGAACGTGGGAGCCGCCGTCAACCCCCTCGGCCCCAAGGAAGCCCGGCTCCTCGAAGAGCACCGGACCCTGACCGCCAACCGCTATTGCCACGGCTGCGGCCACCTCTGCGAGACGGCCGCCAAGGGCGTCCCGGTCGCCACGGTCCTCCGCTACTACCGCTATTACGAGGCTTACGGCAAGCGCGAGGAAGCCCGGGCCCTCTACCAGGCCCTGCCGCCCGAGTCGCGGGCCGTGGCCGGCCTCGACCTCGCCGGGCTCGACGCCGCCTGCCCCCACGGGCTCCCCGTCGCCGACCTCGTCAAGGCCGCCGACCGCCGGCTCGGCCTGGCCTGAACCGGATCGGGTGGCCGGGGTTCGCGAGCGAACCCCGGTCGCCAGCCGGCCGGCAGAGGCGGTATCACGCCCCGTCCCGCTTGCGGAAGATGGCCAAGCGGAAGCCGTCGGGGTCCTTGGCGTCGAAGCCCGAACCCCAGCCCATCGTCTGGATCGGGGTGACTTCCGAGCCCGCGGCGGCCAGACGATCCCGGAGCTTCGGAATGTCGTCGGTCTCGAACCCCAGCTCGAAGCTCCCCGATTGGCCGAAGACCGAGCCGGGGGCATCGGGGCCTTGCAGCGTGATCGTGAGGTCCCCGGAGCGGAGCAGGGCGAAACCCGGTGGGTGCGACCGCTCGGCGTCGTGTCGGAGGTCGAGGACGTCGACGTAGAAGCGGACGCTCGCCTCGACGTCGCGGACGTAAAGGTTGATGTTGCTGACGTGGGCACCCATCGGTCGGACCTCCGCGAGTTCTGGATTTCGAATTCGCCGCACGAATCCAGAGTTTACCCGCCACGGGGGCGACGGCAAGCCGCCCCCGCGATCGAGCCTCGATCAGGGCTTCTTGTCGGCCTCGACGGCCTTGCGGTACTGGTCCAGGCGGGACTTCATCCCCGGGTCGGCGTCGCCCAGGATCTTGATGGCTTTCTCCTGGGATTCCAGGGCTTTCCGGGCGTCGCCGGAGTCGAAGCAGGCCTTGGCCAGGGTGTCGAGGATCGCGCCGTTTTCGCCCTTGGTGAGCTCGTTGGCCCGGGAGGCGGCCTGGAAGGCGAGCTTGACGTCACGCTTGCTGGCCTCGACCTTGGAGTCGGGGTCGACGATGCTCCAGGCAACCTGATTCAACGACTCGGAGTCGTCGGCGAGGGTGGCCTCGACGAGCTTCCGGCCATATACGGACGCTTTTTCGTCGTCGAGTTGCTGCATCAGGAGGAATTTCTGGAGGCCGAGCTTGGCCTCGATCCCCGGCTCGTCGGCGATCGCGGTGTCGATGATGGCGAGTTGCTCCTTCGGGCCGGCCGCGCGGCGGAGCTTGGCGGCGAAGGCCATCGCCTTCTGCTCGATCGCCCTCTCCTCGCGATACTTACTCGCGGCGATCGCGATGTCGAACCCGGGGGAGGTGATCCTGTCCAGGGGGGCATCCATGCTCATTGGGTGGCCGATCCAGGCGACCTTGCCCGCCTTGACGATGAACGCCGTCGGAATGCCGTTCGACCCCGAGGCCGTCATCCAGGCCGTGGCCATCTTGCCCTTTTCCCCCTTGGGGACGTCGTCGAGGGCGACGGTGTAATCCATCTTGTCGCCCATCTTGGCGACGAACGGGTCGACGTTGGCCTGGTCCCGCTCCCAGACGGACACGCCGATGAACTTGACGCCCTTGCCCTGGTAATCCTTCTGGAGCTTGGTCAGGTGGGGGATGCTCCGGATGCACGGGCCGCACCAGGTGGCCCAGAACTCGACCACGTAGGTCTGATCCGGCTCCAGGCGGTCGAGCTTCTCCCCCTTGGCGAATCGCGAGACGGCCATGGCCGGCGCGTCGTCGCCGACGGAAAGCGTCTGGGCGTCGGCCTGCCAGGTGGCGAGACCCAGCAGGGCGGCGGCCAGGGTGATGATCCGCGTTGTCATGGTCGGGCTCCGCGTCGAGTGAGTAGTCCCCCGACGAACGCCGCGGACGCCCGCGACCGGCCCGGGGGATCATCCGCCAGGCTAGCAGTGCCCGACCAGGCCCGCAACGAATTCGTTCATCCCTCGGATCGGGATTTCTCGGGTCCGGCGGCCCGGTCATTCGTCCTCGTCGTCCTCGGCGTCCGGGAGGGCCGCCGGCTCGGGCCCGGCGCCGCCGGCGGGGATGGCGTAGGCGCCATCGATCCAGCGGCCGAGGTCGATGAGTCGGCAGCGGTCGGCGCAGAACGGGAAGCTCGGCAGGTCGTCGAGCTTGGCGATCTCGAAGGCCTTGCCGCAGGTCGGGCACTTGACCCGGATCATGTCGATGACCCGCTGGCCGAGGGCTTGGGCGACTCGGGCTTGCTCGCCGCCGGGGCGGGAGGGGGCGAGGTTGACGAAGGCGGCGAGGACGGCGAGGACGACGAGTCGGCCGGCTTCGAGGCCGCCTCGGACGACGTCTTGTCGGCCTGGGCCCCCTTCTTGTACGACTCGCTCCGGTAGTCGGTCTGGTAGAAGCCGGACCCCTTGAAGAGGATCGCGGCCCCGGCGCCGATCTTCCGGCGGAGCTTGGCCTCGTGGCAGGCCGGGCAGATGGTCTGGGAGTCGGCCTTGATCGACTCGTAGGCTTCGAACTCGTGCTGGCAGGCGTCGCAGATATAGTCGTAGGTGGGCATCGGTTCGCCTTCGGGGGGTTCGCGGGTTCCTTCCGGTCCGGTCCGAATCTCACTCGGCCGGGTGGACCGAGACGGCGACCTTGGTGGGCCGGAGGACCCGGTCGGCGAGCTTGTAGCCCTTGACCAGCTCGGCCACGACGGTCCCCTCGGGGTGGTGGGCGTCGGGCTGCTGCATGATGGCCTCGTGGAAGTTGGGGTCGAACGGCTGGCCGAGGGCGGCGATCGGCTCGACGCCGTGCTTGGTCAGGGCGGCGACGAACTGCTTCTCGACCATGAGCAAGCCTTCGGCGATGGCCGTCGCCCCGCCGGACCGGGCCGACTCGATGGCGCGGTCGAAGTTGTCGAGGGCGTTGAGGACGTCCAGCGCCAGGGGCGTGATGAGGTGGACGCGGTCGGCGACGGCCTGGGCCTTCGACCGCTTCTGGTAGTTGACGAACTCGGCCCGGGTCCGCTGGAGCTGGTCGAAGTAGTCGTCGCGCTGGCGGACGGCCTGCGCCAGGTCGTCGCCGGCCTCGGGGGCGTGGGCCTCGGGGGCCTGGGCATCATCGGCGGTGGTCGGGTCGCTCATGGTTCCCTCGATCGTGGACGGTCGGGGTCGGGGCCTCGACTCAGGGTTTGGCGGCCTCGGGGCCTTCCTCGTCCTCGGTGAAGTAGTCGCGGAGTTTCTCGAAGAAGCTCTTCCGCTTGGGGCTGACGTCGCGGTGTTCGATCTCGGCGAGCTCGCGGAGGAGCTCTTCCTGGCGGGGGCTGAGCTGGCGAGGGGTCTCGACGTGGACCTCGATCATCTCGTCGCCCCGCCCTCGGCCGTTGATGTCGGGCATCCCCCGGCCCTTGAGCTTGAGGACGTCGCCGCTCTGGGTCCCCTTGGGGACCATCAGGCGGTCGGGGCCGTCGAGGGTAGGGACCTGGATCTCGCCGCCGAGCGCGGCCTGGGGGAAGCTGATCGGGACCTGGCAGACCAGGTCGTTGCGGACCCGCTCGAAGAACGGGTGCTTGCGGACCTGGACCTGGACCCGGAGGTTCCCGCGAGGGGCGCCCGGGTCGCCCGCCTCGCCCTGGTTGCGGAGCTGGAGCCACATCCCGGTCTCGACGCCGGGGGGGACGTCGATCTTGATGTGGGCCACCGACGGGATCTTGCCCTGCCCCCGGCAGCTCGGGCACGGGTCGTTGATCCGGACGCCGTCGCCGCCGCAGGCCGGGCAGGTGGTCGCGACCTGGAAGAACCCCCGCGACTGGACGACCTGCCCCTGGCCCCCGCAATAGTTGCAGGTGGTGGCGACGGTCCCCTTGCGGGCCCCCGACCCCTTGCATTCGCCGCACGGCTCCTGGCGGGTGACGTCGACGACCTTGGTCGTCCCCCGGGCCGATTCGAGGAGTTCGATCTCCAGCTTCATCAGCAGGTCTTGACCGGCGCGCGGGCCCCGTTTCCGCTGCTGGAACAGGTCGCCGAACAGGCCCGAGCCGCCGAAGATGTCGCCGAAGGCCGACATGATGTCCTCGGCGTTCCGGAAGTCGTGATGGGCTGCCCCTTCGACCCCGGCATGTCCATAACGGTCGTACCGCTGGCGTTTCCCCTGGTCGGACAGGATCTCGTAGGCCTCGGCCGCCTCCTTGAAGCGAGCCTCGGCCTCGGCGTCGCCGGGGTTGCGGTCGGGGTGGTTCTTGAGGGCCATCTGCCGATAGGCCTTCTTGATGTCGTCGGCCCCGGCCTCTTTTTTCAGGCCCAGGACCTCATAATAATCGCGCTTCGTGGCCATCGGCACGGCGTCTCGCTCGGGGCCCGGTGTGCGGCGGATTTCGACGTCTCAGGATAACACAAACGTCCCCGGACGCGACACGCCGCCAGGTCAGCCCCGCCTCCCAGAGAAATGGACGTCGGCGAAGAAAAGATAGGGTCGCTCTCATCATCGACGAGGGAAAACCGGCACACGGGCCCTTCAAGCTATTCGAAATCCTGAAAAAACCGGTTGGCATTCCGTCCTGCCGCCATTGACCTACGATCAACCGGATTGATGCAATGATCCCAGGACGTAGTTCCCAAGTGAGGATCATATAAGCCGGCGCCCAACCGAACTCCGGCGATCCTCGAAGTTTCGCCGAGACCCGGCCAAAGCGGGTCATTTGCTGGCTGCTCCATTGATCCAATTCACAATTCGGCCGGCCCACGACACTTCGCCTTCGGTGCCCCGCTTCCGGTTGGGATCGATCTGGGTCGGGGTTCGATAAGAAGGATCGGGCCTGATCAAAGCTCGGCTGGCCCGCGGGAGGCATGCCAGATGGCCAGGATCACCACAACATCGTCGCGGACCACGAACAAGATTCGATAGGCGGATTGACGTTTACCGTAGAGCAGATGGCGGACATCCTCGCCAAACTGCTCGCTTTCCGGGGCGCGAGGACACCTGAAAGGGAATATCCTGAGCGAATCGAATCGGTCGATGAGCCCCCGATACCACTTCTCCCCACGAGCTGGGGAATAGTTCGCGATCCTGCCGAAGATCAAGCGAGCATCGAGGATCGCCCGTTCGGTGAGCCTATACTGATAGTCCATGTTTCGCCCGGATCATTTCCTTGGCCTCTTCCATGCTGAAGGTCGGGGCCCCCGCGTCCAGATCCGCCAGCCTCTCTCGCAGCATCTCCGTCACCTCCAACCGCTCGATGAGGGTGAAGAGCAACTGGAAGGCCCCGTCGTCGCGGATCGGCAGGTTTCCCCGTCCGTTGATGGACAAAGTGATCGGCTCGCCGGCCGCCTTGAGTCGGTCGAGGAGATAGAGGATCTTGCCCATCGTGGGCGGGGCCTGGTCGATGATCTGGTCTAGGTCGGGCATTGGTCACCTCGGAAACGGACCGAAGGGTTTGTTTCCGCAATTCTAATAGAAGGCCTTCGGTCTGGCCACTCGACCTCACGGAGCCCCGGCTGCTCCTGCGTCCGCCTCGACGGCCTCGGGCTTCTGAACCTTAAGGTTGTGCCAAGCGACATCGATCAGGTCGCCAGCCTTGTTCTCGACGATCGCGGTCAAGATGTCAGGTTGGACATAGTTGTACCTGTTGAAGAAGATGGCCCGGATCTTGAGGTCTTTCTGTGTAAAATCTTTGAATGCGTCCGATCTCTTGGTGGATTCTTTGATCCTGACCTTCTCACCCACTAAATCGCTAAGCATTAGTTTTTCTTGACGTTGATATGTGCGGGATGAATCAGATGCCGGCCTGGGCGACCAGGTCGCCCAGGCCAGTGTTCCTGACGATTAACGGACCGAGCCTTCGGCCCGGGCGGCGCCCTTTTCCTCGTCGTCCTTGATGTTGGTGATCATGGCCTCGGTCGTCAGCATCAGGGCGGCGATCGAGGCGGCGTTTTGCAAGGCGGACCGGGTGACCTTGGTGGGGTCGACGATCCCGGCGGCGAACATGTCGACGTATTCGCCGGTGTTGGCGTTGAAGCCGGTCGGGCCGGAGTGGTTCTTGACCTCTTCGACGATCACGCCGCCGTCGTGGCCGGAGTTGCTCGCGATGTGGCGGACGGGCTCTTCGAGGGCCCGGAGGACGATCGCGGCGCCGACCTTCTCGTCGCCGGTCAGGGCCTCGAAGACCTTTTGGACGGCGGGGATCGCGCGGACCAGGGCCGTGCCGCCGCCGGGGACGATGCCTTCGTCGGCCGCCGCTCGGGTGGCGTGCAAGGCGTCCTCGACGCGGGCCTTGACTTCCTTCATCTCGGCCTCGGTCGCCGCTCCCACGCTGATCAGGGCAACGCCGCCGGAGATCTTGGCCAGGCGCTCCTGGAACTTCTCCTTGTCGTACTCGCTCTCGGTCTCGTTGATCTGGCGGCGGAGCTGGTCGACCCGCTTGACGATGTCGGCGCGCTGGCCGGCTCCCTGGATGATCGTCGTGCTGTCCTTGTTGACCTTGATCTGCTTGGCCTTGCCGAGCTGGCCGAGCTGGAGGTTCTCCAGCTTGAGGCCGAGGTCCTCGCTGATGACCGTGCCGCCGGTCAGGATCGCCATGTCGCCGAGCATCGCCTTGCGGCGGTCGCCGAAGCCGGGGGCCTTGACTGCGCAGATGTTCAAGATCCCGCGGAGCTTGTTGACGACCAGGGTGGCCAGGGCCTCGCCCTCGACGTCCTCGGCGATGATGATCAGCGGCTTGCCCGACTGGGCGACCTTTTCGAGCAAGGGGATCAGCTCGCGGAGGTTGCTGATCTTCTTCTCGTGGAGCAGGATGAGCGCGTCGTCGAGGACCGCTTCCATCGTGGTGGGGCTGGTGACGAAGTAGGGGCTCAGGTAGCCCTTGTCGAACTGCATCCCCTCGACGAATTCCAGGGTCGTCGCGCCGGTCTTGCCTTCCTCGACGGTGATGACGCCGTCGCGGCCGACCTTCTCGACGGCGTCGGCCAACAGGTTGCCGATGACCGGGTCGTTGTTGGCCGAGATGGTGCCGACCTGGGCGATCTCTTCCTTCTTCGAGACCGGGCGCGACAGGTTGGTCGTCAGCTCGTGGACGGCGGCCTCGACCGCCTTGTCGATCCCCCGGCGGACGACCGTCGGGTTGGCGCCGGAGGTGACGATCCGCATCCCCTCGCGGAAGATGGCGCGGGCCAGGATGGTGGCGGTGGTCGTGCCGTCGCCGGCGACGTCGGAGGTCTTCGACGCCACGACGTTGACGAGCTTGGCGCCCATGTTCTCGAACGGGTCGGCCAGCTCGATCTCCTTCGACACCGTGACGCCGTCCTTGGTGACCGTCGGGCCGCCGAACGACTTGCTCAGGATCACGTTGCGCCCGGTCGGGCCGAGCGTGGTCCCGACGGCGTGGGCCAGGATGTCGACGCCTTCGAGCATCTTCCGGCGGGCGGCGTCGGAGAAAAGCAACTGCTTGGGCACGGGGCGGGCTCCTATTGAGAAAAAGCGGTCAGCGGTCAGCGGTCAGCTTTCAGCCAGAAAATGGGTTCGTTTCGTCGCGGGCGATCGGCTCGTGTCCGGCTGACCGCTGAATGCTGATCGCTGACGGCTCCCGGTTCACTTGACGACCTTGGCCAGGATGTCGGTTTCGCGGAGGATCTTGATCTCCTCGCCGTCGACCTTGATCTCGGTCCCGGAATACTTGCCGAAGAGGACTTCATCCCCTTCAACCAGGCCGATGGCGGCGCGTTCGCCGTTGTCGAGCAGGCGGCCGGGGCCGACGGAGATCACCTTGCCCCGCTGCGGCTTCTCCTTGGCGGTGTCGGGCAGGACAATCCCGCCGGAGGTCTTCTCCTCGGCCTCGATCTGCTGGATCACGACGCGGTCTTCGAGCGGGCGAATCTTGGCCATCGCGGGGTTCCTTGTGTGAATGGGAGGATAGTGATTTTCCGGCCCCCTCGTTCCCTGGGAGAGGGTTGGGGTGTGGGACGTCGTCGGTCGAGTGGTCGCCTTCGAAGCCTTCCACGAGGCTTAAGGGTCGTGCCACGCCGCTCATCCCCGGCCCCTCTCCCCGGAGGGAGAGGGGAGGAAGAATTACGATCAGCTCACATCATCCCCATGCCGCCCATTCCACCCATTCCTCCCATGCCGCCCATCCCACCCATGCCACCGCCGTGATCGTCATGATGGTCGGCGGGGCCGCCCTTCTTCGACTTCTTCTCGACGATGATGGCTTCGGTGGTCAGGAGCAGGCCGGCGACGGAGGCGGCGTTCTGGAGGGCGGACCGGGTGACCTTGGTGGGGTCGACGATCCCGAAGGTGTACATGTCGCCCCAGGTGTTGGCCTCGGCGTTGTAGCCGAAGTTGGGGTCGTTGGACTTCTGGATCTTGCTGACGACCACGGCGCCGTCGATCCCGGCGTTCTCGGCGATCGAGCGGGCGGGCTGCTCGACGGCCCGGCGGACGATCGCGGCGCCCATGCCTTCGTCGCCGGCGAGGTTGAGGTCGGCGGCGGCCTTGGCCGCGCGGATCAGGGCGGAGCCGCCGCCGGGGACGATCCCCTCTTCGATGGCGGCGCGGGTGGCGTGCAGGGCGTCCTCGACGAGGGCCTTGCGCTCCTTCATCTCGGTCTCGGTGGCGGCCCCGACGTTGATCTGGGCGACGCCGCCGGCGAGCTTGGCCAGGCGCTCCTGGAGCTTCTCGCGGTCGTACTCGCTCTCGGTGGTCTTGATCTCGCGGCGGATCATCTCGGTCCGGCCCTTGATGTCGGCCTGGGTCCCGGCGCCTTCGATGATCGTGGTGTTCTCGCCGTCGATGGTGACCTTCTTGGCCCGGCCGAGGTCGGAAAGCTCGACGCTCTCCAGCTCGATGCCGAGGTCCTTGAAGATCGCCTTGCCGCCGGTCAGGACGGCGATGTCGCCGAGCATCGCCTTGCGGCGGTCGCCGTAGCCGGGGGCCTTGACGGCGGCGACGTTCAAGATCCCGCGGAGCTTGTTGACGACCAGGGTGGCCAGGGCCTCGCCCTCGACGTCCTCGGCGATCACCATGAGCGGCTTGTTGGACCGGGCGATCTGCTCCAGGAGGGGGATGAGCACCTTGGGCGTGCTGATCTTCTCCTCATAGATCAGGATGTAGGGATCGTCGAGGACGACTTCCATCCGGTCCTGGTCGGTCACGAAGTGGGGGCTGAGGTAGCCGCGGTCGAACTGCATCCCCTCGACGACGTCGACGGTCGTCTCGAAGCCCTTGCCTTCCTCGACGGTGATGACGCCGTCCTTGCCGACCCGCTTGAAGGCGTCGGCGAGCTTCTCGCCGATGGTCGCGTCGTTGTTGGCGGAAATCGAGGCGACCTCGTGGATTTCCTTGTCGGAAACGGTCCGCGACTGCCCCTTGACGTGCTCGACGACGGCGATGACCGCCTTGTCGATCCCGCGCTTCAAGGCCATCGCGTCGGCGCCGGCGGCGAGGGCCTTGAGCCCTTCCTTGAAGATCGCCTCGGCCAGGACGGTGGCGGTGGTGGTCCCGTCGCCGGCGATGTCGGAGGTCTTCGAGGCGGCCTCCTTGACGAGCTGGGCCCCCATGTTCTCATAAGGGTCGGTCAGCTCGATCTCCTCGGCGACGGTCACGCCGTCCTTGGTGACGGTCGGGCTCCCCCAACCTTTGTCGATCACGGCGTTCCGCCCGCGAGGCCCCAGGGTGCTCCGGACGGCCCGGGCCAGCTTCGAGACGCCACTCGCCAGCTTCTGGCGCGCCTCCTCATCGTAGGCCAACATCTTCGCCACTTTTGAATGCTCCTCGGCGCGATCGAAATTCGCCGCCCCGTTTCTCGAACGGGTCACGACGCGGGGATGCCCGCGAACGGCCCCCGATTCCGGATTCGACTGGACGATAATGCAAGCGCTGTACCGGCCCGGCTTTATTGGCCTTAGCGATTATTCAGAAAGGACTTGGACTAAAAGCTCGTTTCATTATGTTCCGGCAGGCCTGCCTTTTTGGCAGATTCAATTCGTTGCCTGTCAGCCCGGACACGCCTGGCCGAAGGATCTCCGCGGGCCCATGGCCAAACGAATCGGCTCGTCATGTTGAGTGATTCCCGAGTTCCATTCTCCGAGACTTCGGCGAGTCAAGTTTTTTCGCTCGGATTCGGGCGAGACTCGCGTTCGGCGTTGGATGGGTCACTCGGGTCCAGCTTGGTTCCCAGGACAGTCCCCTTCGGATGAACGAATTCGCGAAACACTTGACAACCAAAAACGGCCCCGTCAAACTTGTATCTGTCTAGGTGAGTTGACGACCGAAATTACGTCATTAACTACGGCGTTTTGGTCGCCTAATTCCGCCTGGAGCGCGTTAGGCGACACTATTGACATCTACTGCTGGTTAGGCGGCAGAGGAAAACTCGGATGGGGCTCACGGTCTACTACCGCTCGACGCGCCCGGTCGCCCCTGTTGAGGCCGACGCTGTTCGCCGGGCCGCTGACGCCGCCAGCCAAGGACGGACTTGGCTTAGCTGCGAGCCGGTCCATTTCTTCCCCGGCGACGACGACGGGTACCTACTCGGTGGCAGCAAGCCGAACTTCCAGCCGCATCCCGACGACGCCGCGGCTGCGGCCCGTGAAGGGCTGCCGGACGGCACGACCCGCGACATGCTCGACATTCTGTGCCGACTCAGTGGCGACCACGGCATTGACTGGGCGCTCAGCCACGACCATGACCCGGCCATCGGGTTCATCCGGGCCGGGGCCTGCGACGACGATGCGGTAGGCCAAATTGAGGCGTTTGCCGATCTCGGGGACATCCTCGGCGAGATCGGGCTGGACGAGGACGCCTAACCTCGCGCTGCAGCGGACCCCGGCCACGGGCCGCGCTTTCTGCTTCGATCATGCTCGGTGGTCCGTGTCCGGGTCCGCTGAGCTTTGCTGTTAGGCGGCTCGGAGGCGACCTTATGCCGGAATCAGTTATGACGACGCTAATTTCTGCCGGAGTCGCTGCCGTAGTTGCACTGCTCGGGACGATGGTATCTACTTGGATTGCACTGCGAGGGCTTGAAGAGCAGGCCAAGGTCAAGCAGGACGAACTCGAAGCGCAGGCCAAGGTCAAGAAGGACGAACTCGAAGTGCAGGCCAAGCTCAAGAAGGACGAACTCGAAGTGCAGGCCAAGCTCAAGAAGGACGAACTCGAAGCGCAGGCCATGCTCAAGAAGGACGAACTCGAAGCGGCTGCAGCCCGACTATGGGTTGAACAGGAAACTATGCGCCAGACACAACTAACTGAGATCGTTAAAAAGAGGATCGAAACCTATCCTGCCCTTTACGAAATCATATCTGTATATGGACGGAATTGGGAGATCGTAGGCAAGGCGCGCGAGCACGCATGGGTTACATCATTTCTGATGGCTCTGATTGAGAACGACGCGAAACACGGTGCCTTTTTCTCTCAAATAGTTTACGATTGGCATGGAAAGCTTCGTGTTTTTCTAGAAGACTTAAGGATGGAGCTGACACCTGGGAGAATGGCAGCCAATGATGAAATGCAGAAACTCTACGATATCATACAAGGTCCAGTACTCCCTTCGGGCAACGTTCGTGGTCCCGGACTTAGTACTTATATAAGGGATGAATTGGGCTCATCCATTACACCGTCTGAAGGGGCAGCGAAGGGGATATCCTGATTCCTCCCGGCAGGCTGGGTTATCCGGGCAATCATGCCGCCTAACCTCGCGCTGCAGCGGACCCCGGCCACGCGAGCGGTTTTCGGGAGCGCGGACGGTTTCCGGGTGTGGCCGGGTCCGCTGAGCTTTGTCGTTAGGCGGCGGAGACGTAGATGGCGCGAGCACCAAGTCAGCGGAAGGCGCAAGCGGCCTGGGATCGGCTGATGGCTCTCGGCGGCCACGGGGTCTGGGACGGCGACATGGTCGTCGTGTCCCTAGCCGACACCGGGGTAACCGACGACGACCTGGCCGTGTTCGGCGACTTCCCGTTCGTCCAGACGCTCGACCTGAGCCGCACGGAGGTCCGTGGTGCCGGGCTGGCCCACCTGGCCGGGGCGACCGCCCTCGAAGAGCTGATAGTTGTGGGCACCAAGCTCGGCAAGCAGGCTCTCGCCGCGTTCCGAAGTGAGCATCCGGGGGTCACGGTGGTCACGGAGCCGCCGCCCAAGGGGGCGGTCAACCCGTTCACCGGCGAGCCGCTCTGAGCAGTACGGACCGCCGCCTAACCTCGCGCTGCAGCGGACCCGGCCCGCCGCGGCGCCTTCTCTGCTATCATCGCTTCACTTGGCGGTCCGGTCCGCTGAGCTTTGTCGTTAGGCGGCGGAGGGTGTGTGATGGACTGCGGATCGGCGGGTGAAGCCGAAGCGACCGCCCCCTGCCCGTCCTGCGGTGCTCCGGGGGTGGGCGGTTTGGAGGGTTGCCGAGCGGTGTTTGACCGCGTGCTGGAGCGGGAGTTCTCGGACCCCGAGTACTTCTCCGCGCAGGGGCTGACGGTTAACGCCTACTCGCTCCAGCACCCCGAGCAGTTCATGAAGTCGTCGAAATCGGCCGCGGCGCACCTGGCCTGGATGTGCTGGTCGATGGAGCGGGGCCGGGCCACTCACATGCCGCGGCCCCTCAAAGCGTGGGTCGATGGCCCCCGGACCTATACCCGTGTGCCGCCGCCACCGGCGGGGGCGCGGGGGGAGATGACGGTCGCGTCCATAGTGGATGCCGTCGATGCGGCCGGCTACGAGCTTCGGGCGGCGGAGTGGGCCAGATCCGCCTGGGCGGCGTGGTCGCCCCATTGGGATCAGGCTCGGGCGTGGGTACAAGAGGCGCTCGCTGTGGACGCCACTGACGCCTAACCTGGCGCTGCAGCGGACCCCGGCCGCCGTCACGCTTTCTGGAATCATCAAGCCTGTTCTCGGCGGCCGGGTCCGCTGAGCTTGGGCGTTAGGCCGCAGAGGAGGCGCGGGGGGGAAAGAAGTGGCGAGCGGGCGGGCAGGTTAGGTTGGCCTGCCCGCGCCGAGTTCGCGGAGGTGCTGCGCTACTTATTACCGGCCTTCATCAGCCCCATCCGGCGGAGCGGCTGGAGCTTCCACACCCAGCCGGTCTCCTCCCGGTGGTCGGCGGCGATGTAGGCGTTCACCCCGCCGCCGAAGTAGACCTTCTCGGAGGAGAAGAAGACCTTCGACGGGTAG
>JAABUQ010000816.1_pt1 | contig 71930 bp, 68 predicted proteins | sample 5560001 | NCBI WGS metagenome assembly JAABUQ01 (sample SAMN10711888, study PRJNA513371) | rock metagenome | isolation source: Antarctica rocks | place: Antarctica: Victoria Land, Finger Mt nord | collected 2015-12-18 | reverse complement strand
CGGGCACATGCCGCCGTGGCGGACCTTGCCGCTGTCGGTGACGGTGGCGGGCGTCAGGCTCGGGGCCATGCCGCCGAGGCGGACCTTGCCGCTGTCGGTGACGGTGGCGGGCGCCAGGCTCGGGGCCATGCCGCCGAGGCGGACCTTGCCGGCGTCGGTGACGGTGGCGGGCGCCAGGCTCGGGGCCATGCCGCCGAGGCGGACCTTGCCGGCGTCGGTCACGGTGGCGGGCGTCAGGCTGGGGCTCATGCCGCCGAGACGGACCTTGCCGCTGTCGGTGACGGTGGCGGGCGCCAGGCTCGGGGCCATGCCGCCGAGGCGGACCTTGCCGCTGTCGGTCACGGTGGCGGGCTTCAGGCTGGGGCTCATGCCGCCGAGGCGGACCTTGCCGGCGTCTGTGACGGAAGCGCTACGAATGATTGACAACATGGTTTCGGACCTTTCAACATTTGACAAGATTGTCACACCGGGACAACTCTTGTTCCCGCTCTTGTTCTGATGCGAACGTCCCATACTGAGGATTTATTGTCGTTTTTTTGACGTTATTATCACGTCAAATCGTACGGGTTCGGTGAAAAACTTCGGTGTACAATCGCAATTGTGTCGTTACTGCAGCAAACCACTCGCCGTCTTGTAAGAGCGACAGAGTGCGCGGCTCAATTGTTTCGAGGGCGATGGCCCATCAGGACGGCCAACTCTACGGTCGCCTGGATCGTCCTAGGGTCTGTTGACCGGCTTTTCCAAGAATACCCGGTCAAAGCCGTCGACGGTGGTGCGACCGGTTTCGTGAAAGCCGGCGCGCTGATAAAGGCGAAGATTGCTAATCATGCGCACATGGGTAAACAGACGTACCCATTGTAAACTCAGTCGGCGTGCTTCGGTTTCCACGAAATGCAGCATCTCCCGACCGAGCCCTTGCCACTTATGCGCCGGGTCCACCGCAATATTGTGCAGTAGTAGGTGGTCGGGAAGTCTCACGATCACTGCAATGGCAGCGATCGCATCCTCGCGGCAGAGAACAACCACCTCGCCTGCCGCAACATGCCGCTGGTAATCGTCATCCATCGGCGCCGGCCGGCGGCCGATCACATCCACCCAGGGCGCGTAGGCTCGCTCGACAAGCGCCCGAATCGCCTCGGCCTCGCCGGTCAAGGCGGGCCGGATCGACCGATCAGGCAGCGGTGCCGCCGATTGTGAGGCCGGCCAGCTTCAGCGTGGGCTGACCAACCCCGACGGGCACGCCTTGACCGTTCTTGCCGCATGTCCCGATGCCGGCATCCAGCGCCATGTCGTTGCCGACCATGCTGACCATCGTTAACGCGTCGGGGCCATTGCCGATCAGGGTGGCACCCTTGACGGGCGCCGTGACCCGGCCGTTCTCGATCAGATAGGCTTCGCTGGCCGAAAAGACGAACTTGCCCGAGGTGATGTCCACCTGACCGCCGCCGAAATTCACCGCGTAAAGGCCGTGGCGCACCGAGCGGATCATCTCCTCGGGGCTGCTCGAGCCGCTCAGCATGACGGTGTTGGTCATGCGTGGCATGGGGGCATGGGCGAAAGACTGACGCCGGCCGTTTCCGGTCGGCTGCACCCCCATGAGGCGTGCATTCAGGCGGTCTTGCATGAAGCCCGCCAGCACGCCGTCCTCGATCAGGACCGTGCGACTTGAGGGTGTGCCTTCGTCGTCTACCGTGAGGCTGCCTCGGCGGTCGGCAATCGTGCCGTCGTCCACGACGTTCACGCCGGGTGCCGCGATGCGCTGACCGAGCAGTCCTGCGAAAGCCGATGTCTTTTTTCGATTGAAGTCGCCCTCAAGCCCATGTCCGATGGCCTCGTGGAGCAGGATGCCGGGCCAGCCCGGTCCGAGCACCACCTCCATCTCCCCCGCGGGAGCCGGTCGGCTGTCCAGGTTCACGAGCGCTTGCCGTAACGCCTCGTCTACCGCGCCGCGCCAGATATCGGGCGTCGTCACGCGATCGTAAGAGAAGCGGCCACCCGTGCCGTAGCTGCCGGTTTCCCGCCGGCCGCCTGCCTCGACGACAATGGAAACGTTCAGCCGCACGAGGGGACGCAGGTCGGCTATCCGGCTCCCGTCCGCGCGCAAGATCTGCACGGCCTGCCACTCACCGGCGAGAGACGCCATGACCTGCCTGACCCGCGGGTCCTTGCCGCGCGCGTAGGCATCGATCTCGGCCAACAGTCCGGTGCGCGTGGCAAACGGCATTGCCGTTAACGGGTTGGCATCGGAATAGAGCCGCGTGTTGGTGGCCCGCGGGCGCTCGGAGGCGGTCCCGGAGCGCCCGGTGACCACGGCCGCGACGCTCTCGGCCGCGCGCGCGAGCGCCGCATCGGACAGTTCGGCGGCGTGAGCGTAGCCGGTCGCCTCGCCGGACACCGCGCGCAGGCCGAACCCGTATGCAGTGTCGAACCCGGCGCTGCGTATCCGACCGTCGTCCAGGCTGATCTGCTCGCTTTCCCGGTATTCGAGGAACAGTTCCCCGTCATCGCTGCGCGCCAGAGCCGCGCCCAAGGTCCGTTCGGCGGCGGCCCGGTCAAATGTCGCAGCCTCGCGCCCAAAGAACAGCCGGTCAGTGGCCGCGAGCGGGGTCATGCCCTGGAACTGTCCGCCAATTTCACTCACGCTCACATCGCTCATGCCACGCCCTCGCTCACGTTTGAACCTTCCCCTAGCAGGCGCCAGGCCGGCAGGACGACCTCGGCCACCGTGCCGACACCAACCTCGCTGCGCAGCCGCAGCTTGCCCCCATGCGCCTCGACCAAGGATCTCGACATATATAGGCCGAGTCCGGCGCCCTGGAACCGCCGCGTCAACTCGCCGTCCAGCTGAATGAACGGCTCGAACACGCGCTCGAGATCCGGTTTGGGGATGCCTATGCCGGTATCGCCGACACGAATGATAAGCTCTCCGTCTTCGGCGAGCATGACGCCGAGGGTCGTCTCGCCGCCTGCCGGCGTGAACTTGGCCGCGTTCGAGAGAAGGTTCCCGAGCACCTGCTGCAACCGGCGCTCGTCCGCCCGGACCGACGGGATCTCCTCGGGTAAATCCAGCCGGAGCGCGATCTCACCGGCTTGGAACGACGGCTCCGCCAAGCGCATGCTGGTGCGGACGAGCCGTCCGACATCCACCCGGTCGGCCGACATCTCGAACCGCCCCGACTCGATCCGTGCGACGTCGAGGATCGTGTTGATCAGCCCGAGCAACTGGCGCCCCGAGTCGTGGATGGCCGTTGCGAACTCCGCGATCCGCTCGGGATGCCCAGCATCGGCCTGGCGGAGCAGCGCCTCGGAGAAGCCGATTACCGCGTTCAACGGCGTCCGCAATTCGTGGCTCATGGTGGCGAGAAAGCGCGACTTGGCCTTGTTGGCCGCTTCCGCCGCCGCCTGAGCGCGCCGCTGCTCTGCCTGCGCCTGCTCGGACTCGGTCACGTCGGTGTAGGTCGTCACGACGCCGTTCCCCGGCGCCGGGTCGGTGCGGATCTCGAGGGTGCGCCCGTTGCGGGTCGCCCGGCGGTAAAGTTGCGACTGGCCGCGATCGGTCTGGCTCCGATCATTCCTCAGAGCTGCCGGAAGCCTGCTTTCGCCGAATTCGCCGGCCTCGAGCAGCCGTTGCAGGACGTCCTCCTCGGTGCGGCCGGGAACCAGGAAGCCGGCGGGCAAGTTCAGCAGCTCGCTCGCCATGCGGTTGGCGGCAACCAGTCGGCTATCGGCGTCGAACAGGGTGATGCCGTGACGGATGTTGGCAAGCATCACGTCCATTTCCCCGGCGCGACGCAGCAATTCGTTCTCCGCCAAGGTAAGCGACGTGACATCGGTAACGACGCTCACATGCCCGCCGTCCGGCAAGGGTGCGGTGCGCACGTCAATGGTGGTGCCGTTCGGCCGTTGTCGGCGTCGCACCTGCAAGCGAGTGATGTCGTGCGCCATTTGCTCCGTGAACACCGCTTCCGGCGCACCTGGCCCATACTCACCGGAGGCCGCCCGGCGGTGGATGACCTCCTCGAGGCTATCTCCGACGGCTACCGGCGCGCCGTGCATGACATCGACGTAGGCGCGGTTGAACATCGTCACTCGGCGGGTGGGACCGTAGACGCAGACCCCATGCGGCACGTTGTCGAGAATGCTGTGCAGCATAGCCGCCCGCCGTCGTGCATCGTCCTCGGCTTGCGCGAGCGCGCTGATATCCGTGATCGTGATAGTCCAGCCGCCATCCGGCAGCGGGTCGGACGAGACGTCGATTGCCTGGCCGTTCGGCCGAACACGCCGCATGGTATCAGCGCGCATCCGATCGACGTGCTTTTGCGCCTTCAGGAAGTCGACGCCTTCGATGTCGGCGAATTCCGGCCGCCCGCGCAACTGGGCGATGAGCCCGCCGAAATCGCATCCCGGCACGACGGCCTCGGCCGGCAGTCCGAGCAGGCTGGCAAATCGCGAATTGTGCAGGAGCAGCTTGCGCTCGGGGGAGAACGCGGCGAGCCCGACGCGAGCCAGGGCGATTGCCGCACGCACCCTCGCCGCCTCGGCGGCAACCTCGTCCTGGCCGCGAACAAGCCCGGTGGTCTCGATCGTGGAAAACATGAACCCGCCGCCGGGCAGCGGGGCGGAGTGCGTGTCGAAGCTGCGGCCATTCGGATAGTGGAGATGGCGCACGTAAGGCTTACTGCGATCACGTCCGAGGACCGCCCGCACTGCCTCCTCCGGATCGCCGGAGCCGAGCATGCCGCGCCACGCCATCGCCCGCAGCGCCGCCTCGAAGCTTTGCCCGATCACGCCGCTCGAGTCGGGCAGGCCGACTGCCCCGAGATAGGCGTTGTTGACGAACACCAGTCGCTGGTCGGAGTCGATGAGGGCCACCCCGAAGGGTAGCGCCTGCAGGATCTCGGCGGTCGGCCGCAGTTGATCGGCCGGCGGCGTGCTCACGACGTGGCCTGAGGGGGAACCGGCTTGGCGGCGCGCAGACGGTGCAAGGCGCGAAGCGAGGCGGTGAGAACCAGCACCGCAACGATCTGGTGCGTCACGGCCAGCGGCGGCGCGACCACCGTCAGCAAAGTGGCAACGCCGAGGCAATACTGGATCGCGACCGCGCCACCCAGCCAGAGCAGCGGTTGCCGAAGCCCCGGGACGTTTGCTTCGACACCTTTGCGCAATCCCGCGACGACCGCCGCCAGGGTTGCGATTGCCGTAAAGGTCGCGAGCGCCCGATGGTCGAACTGCACCGCGGCTATGTTCTCGGTCCAGTTCAAAGGCAGCGGCCGAAGCGCTGCGTATGCGTCCGGGATCAGGCGTCCGGCCATCAGCGGAAACGTGTTGTAGTCGAGTCCGGCATGCGTTCCCGCGACGAAGCCTCCGGCCGCGATCGTGAGCACGGTCAGCGCCGACACGGCGGCAACCATCGCCCGCAGCCGGCCGCTCGCCGGACCCGCGCGAGGCTGCGGCTCGAGAACGGTCAACCCGGTCCAAAGAATTGCGGCATAAAGCACGAGCGCCAACACGAGATGCACGACCAGGCGGTAGGCCGAGACGGACGTGGTGTCGGGAAAGAAGCCGGACGCCACCATGAACCAGCCGATCGCGCCTTGCAGGCCGCCAAGCAAGAAGATGACCGCAAGTCGGGGCCGCAGGCGCCGCTCGATCCGCCCCGTCCGCCAGAACACGATCAACGGCAGGATGAAGGCGAGCCCGATCAGTCGCCCCCAAAGCCGATGCGTCCATTCGAGCCAGAAGATCCGTTTGAAACCGTCGAGTCCGAAGCCCTGATTGAGCAGGGCATACTGCGGAATGCGCTGATACAGGCCGAACAGCCGCCGCCACTCCTGCTCGCTCCACGGTGGCAGCGCACCGCGGAACGGCGCCCATTCCATGATGGAGAGGCCGGAGCCGGTCAATCGCGTCAGGCCGCCAAGAGCGATCATGACGACAATCATGCCGCAGACGACGAACAGCCAACCGGCTACGACCCGGCGGTTGCGTCGGCCGGCCGCTAGGTCTTCGGGTAGCGCACCCGGAAATTCACGCACATCGAATGGCATCGACGGTCACATTATCATGCCCGTTACATCTCACATATGGGCCGATGCCGCCGCTGCCTAGACCGGGTGGCCTTGCGGACGCGGCGGTGCTAGCGAACCGCGTATGCCAGACTTGCGTAGCTCGGTTCGGGTCGTTGCCGGCGGCACGGCGGCCTTGCGGACCGCCCCGTTCCGCTGGCGCCTCCTCATCCGGCCGGCGCTGCTGGCGGCGGGACTGGTGCTCGCCGGCCTGTCGCTTCGTCTGGCGCCACGCGCGCTTGACCCGGCGCTTCTTGATCATCTTATCCTGGGTCACGGGCCGGGCGGAGCCTTGCTGTTCGCCGCGGCGGCGGCGGCTGCCTGTAGTGTGGGCTTGCCGCGGCAGGCCGCTGCTTTTGCCGGCGGTTACGCCTTCGGCATCACAGGGGGCGTGTTGCTGGCGCTGTTGGCACAGGTTGCCGGCTGCCTGATCGACTTCGGCTGGGCTCGCTCGGTGGCTCGCCCGTGGGCGGCGCGCCGGTTGCGCGGACGGCTGGCTCGCTTCGACGCGCTCCTGGCCGCCCACCCGTTCCGCGCCATCCTGACGCTGCGACTCCTGCCGGTCGGCAACAATCTCCTGCTCAATCTGCTCGCGGGTGCGTCCGGCATGAATTTGCTGCCTTTCCTGCTTGCCTCCGCGCTCGGGTATGTGCCTCAGACCGTCGTTTTCGCCCTGCTCGGTGCCGGCGTGGGTGTCTCCCAATACCTCCAGATCGGGCTTGGGGCGGCGCTGTTCATCACCTCGATGGCGCTCGGCTTGGTGCTGCTTCGCGCCCAACGCCGCGTGCCGCTTTAATGCAGTTGCATATAGGCTCCGGACGCGCGCAAACGGGGCGGCTTGGCGAGGGTGGCCGAGGCGATCCGGACGGAGTAGAGTTTACCGTCAAGTTCGCGCTGCCAGAACACGAGGAATTTCGCGAGCACGGGATAATCGGGCGCGATGTCCAGGTCCTGCCAAACGTAGGTTTGCAGCAGCTCCGGATGGTCTGGCATTCGATAAAGTATTTCAGCCGTGGTCAGCCTGTAGTCCTTCACGTGCGACTCGATGCTCATCGCTTGACCGTCTCCTTCACTGAGGTTGCCGGCGCTGTTGTTTTCCTCTCCCGCAATGCAACGCGGGTGCCAACGATGACACCGTAACGGCATCCTTGTTTCAACAAGAAAGTGATTGCTTTCAAGCGTTTGGCACTCACTAACCTCGAGTGCTGCGCGTGCTTGACACGTCCCGCGCCACCTCCCAATGCGCTGGCACTCCCCGCGTGGGAGTGCCAGCCCGCGTTGCTGCCGTTCCGAGGTTGGTCGCGCGCTCGTATGCGTCCTCATCTCCAATGTCAGGAGCGATCTGAATGAAGTTCCGTCCCCTGCACGACCGGGTCGTGGCGCCGTGGATCACCAAGGACGGCGTGACCGTCGCCGGAATGGGGGCGGGCCCGCTGGGTCCGTCGCTTTCCGAATGGACGAGATCGTTCAGCGTGGCCAAGGCACCGGTTGTCTCTCGGTCGTAATTGACAGCACTTGGCCTTTCTGTGCCAAGATAGGTTCCGCAATCGTATTTTGGCTTGCCTTGCTGCGCCTCCCTCGGTCGGGTGCCCACAAGACGTCCAAAGGCCCGGTTGTCTACCGTCTAGCGCTATGTTGGCGCGGGGCGAACACGGAGAGAGTGACGCAGCGATGGCTATCGGAACTGTCAAGTGGTTCAACACCACGAAGGGATTCGGCTTCATTATGCCGCAGGACGGCGGGAAAGATGTGTTCGTCCATATCACGGCAGTTCAAGCAGCCGGTTTGCGCGGCCTGAATGAGGGCCAGAAAGTCAGCTATGAGGTTGCTATGGAACGCGGCAAGGCGGCCGCGACCAACCTCAAGCTGGCCTGAGACTGACCCCTCGTAAAGTGGGTTGATGCTTGGCAGTGCAGGGTTCAGCGCCGGGAGGTTGTCTCGCCCGGTGATTTCCTGACGGTAAACTATAAGCTAGGGTCGCATGTATGGAATGGTCGTCGCCCGGGCTTGGCGACAAGCGCGGGCGGAGCGCGGCACCGATATCCTTTTCCGCCAAACCTGAAAAAGGAAAGAGCGTGCGATGGCCACCGGAACGGTGAAGTGGTTCAACGCGACTAAGGGGTACGGTTTCATCATGCCGCAGGATGGCGGCAAGGATGTGTTCGTCCACATCACTGCCGTCCAAGCGGCCGGGCTGAATGGTCTTAATGACGGTCAGAAAGTGTCGTACGAGATCGTCATGGAGCGCGGCAAGGCGGCGGCGACAAACCTTCGGGTCGCGTAGCCCTCACCCAAAACTCTCCCGGGACGGACAGGGCGTCGGTTCGCTCCACGCCTGACCGCTGGTCGGCGCGAAGGTCAGCCGCGAAGCGGGTTCGCTGCAGTGCCGGATCCGCGGGAGACGGTTTGCACCGCCGTCGCTCCGGCCTCCCGCATCGCCGTTTCGGCGACAGCTTGGCGGGTATCCTCGCGTAGCCGGACGGAGAGCAGCAACTCGCCGCGTGAAGCAGCCTCCTCGCGCTCGCCGTGTTGCACCGTGTCGGCCGCACCGGTGATGCCGCGCACCGCCGCGCCAATTCCAGCACCCCCCGCCACGGCGGCCGCGACCGCCGGCAGCGCCGCTCCGCCGGTCGCGATCACCACTCCGGCGGCAGCCATCGCGCCCACCGAAGCCGCCATGCTGGTGTGCAGTGTCCGAGCCTGTTGGGAATCATCCTCGGTATTCGGGTTCTCCGCCGCGCGATCCGGTGTTGCGCCCGTCGGCGTCGGCGCGGCGTCGGGGACGCTGATGTCGGCGCGATCGAAGCCTGCCATCGACAAGCGCGAAATCGCGTCCTGCAGCGCCGCATCGTTCGGGAACGTGCCACGCACCTCGGTCACAGCCTCGGGTAGGCTCGGGCCGGGCTTGGTGGGGTCGGTCTGAGACCCGCTCATCGCCATCTCCTTAACATGCTTCAGAAGCGAACGCGGCCTCGGGTGCGCCGTTCCGCAGATAGACAGCGCCGAAGATAGACAGCGCCGAGCGCCTATCGCCGGGTTGGCTCCCCCGGTATGGTCGCGCTTTCGCCAACGAAGACGCCGTCGATGAAGCTGCGCATTGCCACTTGGAACATCAATTCGCTTCGGCTGCGCGCACCGCTGCTGAAGCACTTAATAGCGGCGCTGGATCCTGACGTGATTTGCTTGCAGGAAACAAAGGTGCCGGATGCGTTGTTCCCCGCCGATGTGCCGGGGGCGCTCGGTTACCCATTCCTGAGCTACCGGGGCATGAAGGGGTATAATGGAGTCGCGATCCTGTCGCGGATCGCATTCGAGGTCCGAGAAGATTACCCCGACTGGTGCGCCAAGGGCGATTGTCGCCACCTCGGGGTGCTGCTGGACACTCCGGCCGGCCCGATCGAGTTGCATGATTTCTACGTTCCAGCGGGCGGCGACGTGCCGGACCGAAAAGTGAACCCGAAATTCGCGCATAAGCTCGACTTCGTCGCGCAGGCGACGGACTGGTTCGCCGCCCGATCCGGGCTCGGCCCCACCATCCTCGTCGGCGATCTCAACATCGCGCCTCTGGAACACGACGTCTGGAGCCACCGCCAGTTGCTGACCGTGGTCAGCCATACTCACATCGAGACGGCGGGGCTGGACGCGTGGCGGAATACCGCTTTCGTGGACGCCGTGCGGCATTTCGTGCCGCCGGAAGAGCGCTTGTTCACCTGGTGGAGCTACCGCAACCGCGACTGGCGCCTCTCGGACCGAGGCCGGCGTCTCGACCATATCTGGGTCACGCCGGATCTCACCGGCGCGCTCTCGCGCCAGATCGTCCTGAAAGATGCCCGCGACTGGCCGCAAACCTCGGACCACGTGCCGGTTTGCGTGGAACTGGCGCTCTGATGGGGCGCCTACGAGGCGGCCATTGCCGGCACTCCCGCCGGATCGAGCCGATAGCCGCCGCCTTCGGTGACCAGCAGTCGGGCGTTCGATGGGTCCGGCTCGATCTTCTGCCGTAACCGATAGATATGAGTTTCCAGCGTATGCGTGGTGACGGCGGCGTTGTAGCCCCAGACCTCGTTGAGGAGCACCTGGCGCGCAACCGGACGGGTCCCTGCACGGTATAGGAACTTCAGGATCGCCGCTTCCTTCTCGGTAAGTCGGATGCGTCGATTCCGTGAAGGCTCCTGCAGCAGTTTCGCCGACGGCCGGAAGGTATACGGACCTATGGTGAACACCGCGTCTTCGCTGTTCTCGAAAATACGCAATTGGGCCCGCAAACGCGCCAGGAGTTCCGCAAGCCGGAACGGCTTGGCGATGTAGTCGTTGGCCCCCGAGTCGAGCCCCCGGACTACATCGGATTCCTCGTCGGAACCGGTGAGGATCACGATTGGGACTTTCACACCCTGGCGCCGCCATTTCGCGCACAGGTCGCGTCCGTCGCCGTCCGGCAAGCCGACGTCCAGAATGATGGCATCGAACCGGATTTCGCGTCGTGCCAGGCACTCTTCCGCCTGGGCGACGTCGGCCGCTTCAACGGCCGTAAATTCGCCGTCCAGGGACAATTGTTCGACGAGGGTGGCCCGCAGCGCGTCATCGTCGTCAACAATCAGGATGGGGCGTTCCCCGGTCATCGATGTATTCCCTTTGAACCATGATCATGCCAGGACAAACGAGAACCGTCTCTTTCATGCAACATGTCCGTGTCGCCGGCGCGATTGAAACCCAACGCGGTTCATTCGCTGCCAATCGCGATTCAGCGAGCCGGACATCGCTCACATTTGAGTGAGCGCTGCGGGCCGGCTTTGTCACGCCGCCATATACATCACGTGAGCTGGAACCCGCAGCCCTGCGTGGCAACTTCACCCATCGCCGATCGACTGGTAATCCGGGCACAGACAGGCTTGGAAGTAGGCGTATGACCCTTTCACCGTTTTCCAGGCACACCCTTGATGGCACCGCGCCGACACCGGCCGTCGTGCGTTCTACCCTGCCCCAGCCGACGGTCCTCGCGATTCGGAGTGTACACCGTGCGATCGCGGAATTGCGACGTGGTATTCCGGTTGTGCTGGACGGCGCCGAGCCGCTGGTCGTTGTCGCAGCGGAGACCGTCGGCGCCAACGGTCTGAGCGAGTTCGTCGCTCTCGCCGGCGAGGAGCCGGTGTTGGTTCTCGCGCCGATACGGGCGGCCTCGGTGCTGGATCAGGCGGTCCCCCGCTCGGCGCAGGTCATCGCGGTGCGGCTTCCCGGCAACCCGTTCGATCCGGCAACCCTGCGCAGTCTCGCCGATCCGACCGCCGAGCAATTCCTCCCAAGCAAGCCCGACGTGGTGCCGGCACCTCTGTTGGCATCACCCGCGCTTGGGCTCGTAAAGCTCGGGCGCTTGCTGCCCGCCGTCTTGGCCGCCCGCACCCGGTCCGACGCCTTGGATCTTGCCCTGGAACGCCAACTCCTCACGGTGGCCGCCGCCGACATCACCGTATATCCCAACGCACTCGCGGGCAGTCTGCGCCGGGTGTCGGAGGCTCCGGTTCCCCTCGACGGCGCTCCCGATTCGCGAATCGTTGCCTTCCGCGGGTTTGACGCCGGCATCGAACACCTGGCCATCCTGGTCGGCCGCCCAGAACGGGAGGCGGCGCCGCTCGCGCGTATCCATTCGGAGTGCTTCACGGGTGACCTGCTGGGCAGCCTGCGGTGCGATTGCGGCGCGCAGTTGCGAGGCGCGATCCATCGGATGGCGGACGAGGGCGCCGGTGTTCTGCTGTATCTGGCGCAGGAAGGGCGCGGCATCGGCATCGTCAACAAGCTGCGTGCCTACGCGTTGCAGGATCGCGGGCTCGACACGCTGGACGCCAACCGCGCGCTTGGATGGGGTGCGGACGAGCGCAGCTTCCTGGTCGCCGCCACCATGCTGCGCGAGCTCGGCGTCGCGCGCGTTCGGCTGCTCACCAACAATCCCGAGAAGATGTCCGGGCTAGCCGCCTGTGGCGTGGAGGTTATCGGGCGCGAGAAGCATTCGTTTCCGCCGAACGGGGTCAACGATGACTACCTCGCAACCAAGGCGGAGCGGTTCGGGCACCTGCTAGGCTGACCGATCACATGGCCGAGGCAACCGTTCATCCCGATGGCTGGCTCGCATGGCAGCGCCGTCGGTTTCGCGCGTCCATCGGCCGCGGCGGCGTGCGACGCGACAAGCAGGAGGGCGACGGCGCGACGCCGCCGGGCCTGCTGGCGTTGCGGCGGGTGATCTATCGCGCCGATCGCATTCCGCGGCCGGAGTGCGCCGTCCCCGTCGAGCCGCTCGCGCCGATGGACGGCTGGTGCGACGACCCGGCGCACGGCGACTACAATCGCATGGTCAGGTTGCCTCACCCGGGCCGCTGCGAAGCGTTATGGCGGGAAGACGGCGTCTACGACGTCATTGGCGTGCTGGGATGGAACGATGCGCCCGTGATGCGGGGCCGAGGCTCGGCAATCTTCCTCCACGTCGCGCGCCCGGATTTCGCACCCACCGAAGGCTGCATCGCGATGGTGTTGCCGGAACTGCTTGCCACGCTCGCGGCGGGGGTGACGGCGCTTCGCGTTCTCGACTGACCGCCGGCTACGGGGGCGGCAGCTGCTGCTCCTGCACCGGAGCCTGGACCGCGGCAGGCGTCTCCACCAGCCAGTCGCGCAGCGAGCGTCGGACCTGGAACTCGAACTCGACGTTGAGCTGATCCATCAGATCCTTGGTGAGCGCGTAGAGTGCGTGCCGGGTGCTTTCGCCGTCTTCGATGCCGCGCCGCCCGGAAACGCGTGCTTCGGCAAACGCGACCCGGGCGTTCGCGGACGTGTAGATGTCGAGCTCGATGGCGAACGAACCCTCGTACGCATCCCGCCTCCGCACGATCGTGGCGTCTTCGATGGCCAGCACCGCGCGTCCCGAGCTGCCGAGCGCCTGCAGCCGGTCATGCGCCATTTGCGCCATCGCGTCGGCCGGCCGGACCGGGTCGATCGTCGTCACGTCGTCGCCGGTCGCGGCGGGCACGGGTGGCGGGACGACTTCCACCGTTGCAACGTTGAGCCGTATCGGGGTGAGATAGTCGTATGTCAGCGGGTCGAACTGCTCGGACGTCTCCCGTTCGTGTCGCCGGCCCGAGCAAGCAGCGGCCGCGAGGGCCATGCAAAGTGCCAGACGCGGCACGAGGCGTCCGCCTCTCCGCCGGCTCAATGCTTCGTCTCGACGGCCGTGCCGCGGATTTCGCCGCGCGGGAAGCGAAAGTCGAAATTGCAGAACTCGCACGTCATGACGATGTCGCCCTCGACCGCCATGTGGTCGAGGTCGTCCGTCGTGAACCCCTCCAGGATGCCCGACAGGCGTTGACGCGAGCAGCGGCAGCCATAGGAGAGCGGCCGCGCCCGGTCCAGGGCGACGCCCTCGCCGTGGAACAATCGATACAGTAGCCGGTCCGGCGCGAGCGCGTCGTCGAGCAGCTCCGCGTCGGTTAAGGTGGCGGCCAGCGCCACGGCCGTGCGCCAGCTCTCTTCCTCGGCCTCCGGGCTGAGGGACGGATCGACGCCACCCTCACCGGCGACCTTCTCCAGGATCAGGCCGCCGGCACGCCAGCCCGCCGGGGTCTCGGTGCAGGCCAGGTGGACGAAGCAGCTGATCTGTTCGCTGGTGCGGAAGTAGTGCAGCGCCATCTCGGCCAGGTCGGTTCCGTCGATGCTGACGATGCCTTGGTGCCGGTCGCGATCCGGGCCTTGATCGACGGTGAAGGCGAGGTAGCCGCGGCCGAGCAGTTGCTCGGCCGATGGGGCCGGCTCGGCCTCGAGCACGGCTGCCAGCTTGTCGGCATCCGACCGCGCGTAGCCGCGCAGCGCGCCGGCGTCGGTGCAGTCGGCGAGCAGCATGGGCACCGCCGCGTCGCCCTTCACTTGAAGACTGAACGAGCCGCGAAACTTCAGCGCCGAGGCGAGGGCCGCGGCGAGCGCCATCGCCTCGCCGGTGAGCCGACGGACGACGGGCGGGTTGTCGTGGCGCGTCAGCAACGCATCGGCGAGGGCGCCGAGCCGTATCAGCCGGCCGCGCACCGGCTGGCGCGGCAGGTAGAACGGCGTGACCCCGCGCGGCACGACGATATCGGGCACGGCCGGACGTAGGCTGTCGAGAAAAGCGGGCGTATCGGACATCGCCCCAAGATAGGCTCGCACCCCCGCCGGGGCTACCGCTCGCCGGCTGGATCGCGGCCGGCGATGTTCGCGTGATGGTAGGCAGGGCACCCCGGCATGCCCTAGCGTGAGAAAAGCGGCCCGGGACAGCGACGGATTGGGAGATAGGGATGCGCGCGCGCGCCTGGCTGATCCTGCTGACGGTGGCGCTCGCGCGCGTCGCGTTCGGCTACCAGTTCCAGACCGTTCCGACCCTGGCGCCCGGACTCATGGACGCCTACCGGCTCGACTACACGCAACTCGGCACGCTCATCGGCCTGTTCGTCGCACCGGGCATCCTGCTCGCGCTGCCCCTCGGCCTGCTCGGGCGGCGGTTCGGCGAGGGCGGCGTGGTCGGCGCCGGATTGGTGCTGCTCACGCTCGGGCCGCTCCTGTCCGGCTACCCCGGCGACGCGTTCGGGATCGGCATGGGGCGGGTCATCGCCGGTGCCGGGTCAGTGGCGATGATCGTGCTGCAGAACAAGATCATCTCGGACTGGTTCGCCGGCCGTTGGTTCATGATCGCGATCAGCCTCTCCATCGTCGGCTACCCGGTCGGCGTCTCCGCGGCGCAGATCCTGGTGCCCTGGATCGTGCTCGGCCACGGCCTGTTCGCCGCGTTCCTGTCCGATACGGTGCTGGCGGGAGCAGCGGCGCTGCTGTTCTTCGCCAGCTATCGCACCGGCCCCTACGCGAGTGTCGCATCCCGCAACTTCCGGATGCCGGGCCGGCGCGAATGCATCCTGGTCGTTATCGCGGGGCTCGCCTGGACCGCCTACACCAGCAGCTACGCCGGGTTCGTCTCCTACGTGCCTTCGCTGCTCGCCGGACGGGCCGATGCGGTCGTGCTGACCGCCGTGGTGATGGGGATCGTCACGCTCGGCAGCGTGCCGCCGACCCTCGCGGGCGGCCCTCTGGCGGCGCGCGTCGGCGCGTTTCCGCAAATGCTGGCCGGAAGCCTGGCTCTCGCCGGCGGCAGCCTCGGCATCGCGCTGACACCCTGGCCGGTGGCGAGCGCAATCGTATTCGGCGTGATCGGCTCGCTGCATGCGCCGTTGATCATGGCGGCCGGAACGCTGTCCGCCCGGCCCGAGAACCGGGCCGTCGGCATGGGGCTGTTCTACACGACATACTACGCCGGCAACGCGATCGCGCCGGCGCTATGCGGTCGCGCCGCCGACCTCACGGGCGGCCCGGCCGGTGCGCTCTACGCCGCCGCCGCCATCGGGCTGCTGGTGCTGCCGGTCTGGCTGCTGCACACCGCTTTGAGCCGACCTCGTTGACGGCCCACTCACCCAACATCTAGGTCAGCCGTCTTCCGCTGCTCGGGTGCGGACGCTAGAGTGGGTGGATGCCCCCGTCGGCCCCGTTTTGGAAGGTCAAGCAACTCGAGGAGATGTCTCGCCCCGAGTGGGAGTCCTTGTGCGACGGTTGCGGTCGCTGCTGCCTGCACAAACTGCGCGACGACGACACCAACCGTCTCTCCTTCACCAACGTCGCCTGCCGGCTGCTCGACCTGAAGTCCGGCAAATGCGGCGACTACGCGAACCGGACCCGCCGGGTGCCGGACTGCGTGAGCCTCACGGCCGAAGCGGTGCGCGCGATCGACTGGCTGCCGCCCTCCTGCGCGTATCGACGGGTCGCGGATGGAAAGGGGCTGGCCTGGTGGCATCCGCTGGTCTCGGGCGATCCCGACACCGTGCATGAGGCGGGCATCTCGGTGCGCGGTCGGGCGGTCAGCGAGCGGCGGGCCGGGCCGTTCGAGCACCACGTCGTCGAATGGCCGGGCCGCCTGCCGCGTGGCCGACGCCGACCGACCGAGGAAGAACAATGATGCGCGACGCCCTGTTCGCGGGAATCAACGCTGCGGTGCTGACGCCCATGAGCGCCGATCTGGCTCCCGACCTCGACCGCATGGCCGGGCATTGCCGCTGGCTGTTGGCGAACGGCTGCCACGGTCTGGGCATTCTCGGCACCACGGGCGAGGCGAACAGCCTGGGGATCGACGAGCGGCTTGCCGTGATGGAGGGCCTCGTCGCACGCGGCATCCCGGCGGCGAGGCTGCTCCCCGGGACGGGCACCCCGGCGCTGACTGACACGGTGGCGTTGACCCGCAAGGCGGCGGACCTCGACTGCCGGGGCGTGCTCGTGCTGCCGCCGTTCTTCTACAAGAACCCGAGCGAGGACGGGCTGTTCGCGTATTTCAGCGAGGTGATCCAGCGCAGCGGCGGCTCACCCCGGATCTATCTCTACAACTTTCCCCAGCAATCGGCGGTCCCCTTCACGCTCGGCCTGATCGAACGGCTGCTGCGGGCCTACCCCGGCGTCATCAAGGGTGCCAAGGACAGCAGCGGCGATCTCGCCAACAGCAGCGCGATGGTGCGGGCATTCGGCGCCGACGGCTTCGAGGTCTATGTTGGCTATGACGATGGCCTGCAGGACATTCTCAAGCTGGGCGGGGCGGGGTGCATCACGGCGGCGGCGAACGTGAACAGCGCGGTCGGCGCGCGCGTCTACGCCGGATGGGACCAGCCGGACGGCGGCGATGCGCAGGTCGTCCTCACCGCGACCCGCCGCGCGGTGACGACCGTGCCGCTCATCCCCGGCCTCAAGGCGCTGATGGCCCGCCACACCGGCGACGCTGCCTGGCACAACACCCGACCGCCGCACTTGTGCTTGCGCGCCGAGGATCAGGCGCAGCTGTTCGCAACCTTCGACGCCTGCGGCTTGGCGCTTGCCCATGCTGCTTAAATCTGGAGGCTTCTGTGCGATTGCGCGACACCGACACGGTGACGAACGCGCAGCGCGACCTCACTGAAGCCAGAAACTGCCCGAAACCGGGATTTCGGCCCTATTTATTGCCCGGATCCGGGCTCACTATCCGCCCATTATTGCCCGGATCCGGGCTCCCTGACCTGTCCCGATTGCCCGCATCCGGGCTCAAAGACCTGCCCGCAATCGCGATGCCTCTTCCGAAGCTGGCCAATTTTCGGCCCGTTCCGGCTCGGTGCAACAAAGAGCCATCACCAATCATACGGTTTCCGTCTAATTGACTCGCGAGTGGCTGGATTCTCATGGGTTTGACCTGGGTACGATTTGCTCTCCTCGATTCGGAGAGATGTTCATGGTGCGGACGGTTACTCACCTGAGCGAGGCGGAACTGGAGGCGGAGTATATCGCGTGCCGCGATGCCCGCCGGAGCCGCCATCTGCAGACGATACGGCTGCTGGCGAAGGGCCACAGCGTTGCCGAGGTATCCGGCATCACCGCATATGGCGAGCGCTGGATCGAGCAGTTGCGTGACCGAGGGTGTGCTGACGAAACTGCGCGAGCGACTGCAAATGCCGCCTGACGACGGCGGGCTAGAAGTCGGGCCTATCGGCGAATGACTGTCCTGCGAAGGTTCATCCCGTCGTAGCCGCGCTTTCAGCGGGTGACGCAAGCCAATAGCCATACGCCTCTGACACGCGAATCAGGCGCTGAATATCGTCCGGCGTGGGAGGCAGGACGTCCGTTCCCCGTTTGGCTGGACGCCCCGCCTCCCGGAAGTAGCGGGCAAGGCGGTTGTTCGTCACCAGGATCAAATCGGCCGGCTGATCCGCCGTATTACGAACGGCGTGCTTCACACCCTCGGCCAACAGCAAACTCCGGCCTGTCTCGACGATCTGCCAGCGCGGTGTATCGTCAATCACGAACACCTCGATCCGACCGCCGAGAACGTAGAAGCATTCGGGATCGATGTGGCTATGGAGTGGCACCGTCTTGCCGGCCGCCATGCGAGCCCGGAAAAGAACGGTGTCCCCGTCCGCTTCCCCGATGCGGGCGACCAACTCGAACCGAGCGCCAGCCATGTCGATCAGCTCGGCGGCGCTATTGCTGAAACCGTCGTCCCTGTTCATTCCGTCCTCTCCATGCATTTGCTCACGCCCAAGCTACGGTCCTGGCCGTATGAGAACCATGCGAGTCCTTGGCCGCACCATCACCGTTCACCCACTCGATTCCGCTGCGGAAAGTCCTTCCATTCTGGTTGCTCTCGTACACTCGCCTGCGATATCAGTTCTGCGCCATCGCGGCGGCGAACAGCGGGACGTTGTGGCGGAACATTTTCAGGTAGGTGTCCGCCGGGCCGCCCGGCGGGGATAGCGCATCGGAGTAGACCGTGCCGTCCACGACCGCGTCCGCCTCGCGCGCCAGGGCGCGGGCGATGCGCGGGTCAGTCATGTTCTCGAGGAACACCGCGCGGATGTGCTCGCGCCCGATCTGCGCGGCGAGCCGGGCGAGGCTCTGGGCGGACGGCTCGGCTTCGGTGCTGATGCCCTCCACCCCGTGAAACGTGATCCCGTAGCGCGCTCCGAAGTAGTCGAACGCGTCGTGGCTGGTGATGATCTTGCGCTTCTCAGGGGGAACGGGTGCCAAGGTGCTGACGATCCACGCGTCGGTTTCGTCGATCGAGCGGACGAAGTTTTCACCTCGATCGCGGAATAGCGACGCCCGGCTCGGATCGGCCTTGGCGAGCCCCTCGATGATCGCGCGGGCGTAGAGCACGCCGTTGCGCGGGTCCTGCCAGGCGTGCGGATCGACGATCGTCTTGCCGTCCTCGCTCATGTGCCGAGCCGTAACGGCCCCGGTCGCCGTCACGCGCGCCGCGTTGCCGCCGGCGCTCGCCAGCAATCGGTCCGTCCACTTGTCGAGCCCGAGGCCGTTCAGCACGACGACCCGGGCCGACCGGATCGCCAGCAGGTCCGAAGGGCGAGGCTGGTAGGTGTGCGCGTCACCATCCGCCGGCACCAGCGTCCTCACGGCGACCGCGTCGCCGCCGATCTGGCGCACCATGTCGCCGAGCACCGAGAAACTAGCCACCACGGGAAGCGGCTCTTCGGCGCGCGCGGCAAGCGGCACGCTGGCCAGGGCGAGGATCAGCTCCCTGCGACGCATGTCCAACTCCAGGGTTATATTATAACACTCTACCGGCCGCTGTTTCCTGGCTCAAGCAGAGCTTTGTTGACGAATCGCCCCGAAAGGTCTTTTGGAGGGACATGGATGTGCCTGAGGCCGAGACGGTTGCGTTACCGGGTGGCCCGGCCAGGGTCGCATGGAGACGGAGTTCCCGGGCGCGTCGGGTGAGCTTGCGGATCGATCCGCGCGAGGGTGCCGTCGTGGTAACCTTGCCGCCGCGGGCCGGCCGGGGTGCGGGCATGGCGCTGCTCATGAGCCACGCCAGTTGGGTCAGCGACCGAATCGCCGCGTTGCCGAGCGCGATCCCGTTCACGGACGGTGCCATCGTCCCGCTTGATGGAGCCGAGTACCCGATCCGTCACCTGCCCGACCGGCGTGGCGGCGTCTGGGTCGAGCAGGGCTCCATTTGCGTGACCGGCGCGCCGGAATTCCTCTCGCGGCGCGTATCCGATTTCCTGCGTAGCGAGGCGCGTCATCGCCTGGTCCGCATCGTGGCCGAAAAGGCGCGGCTGGCGGGAGCGCAGCCGCGTCGGGTCACGGTGAAGGACACCAGCTCCCGCTGGGGCAGTTGCGCGCCCGACGGCTCGCTGGCGTTCAGCTGGCGGCTGGTGATGGCGCCGGCTTTCGTGCAGGACTACGTCGCCGCCCATGAAATCGCCCACTTGCGCCACATGAATCACGGCAAACGATTTTGGGCGCTGGTCGATCAACTGACGCCGCACACCGCGACGGCGGTGCCGTGGCTGCGTCGCGAAGGTGCGCGGCTGCTGCGGGTGGGGTGATGCTGCCGGCCCGGCTGGAAGCCGCACCGCGAGCGTGTCACCGACGGTCGGGATAATCGAGGATGGTCACTGCGTCGGTGGCCGGATCGAGCACCGCGCAGCTGAGTTGGCGGCCGTTGCTGTGGTCGCGCGCGTCACCGGCGGAACCGGGGTTGATCACCAGCGCCCGCCCGATCCGCCTCACGATCTGCGTGTGGGTGTGCCCATACAGCACGAAGTCGGTGTCGACCTCGGCGAAACGCTGCATCGTCGGGCTGTCCGGGTAGACGTATTCGCCGCGCGGCGCCCAGGGCGTCGAGTGCACCATCAGCAGCGTCTTGTCGCCGAACCGGAACTCGCGTTGCAGCGGCTGCTCGGCCAGCCAGTTCATCAGCGACGGATCGATCCAACTCTGCTGGCGCGCCCGGATGCCGTGCGGGGCGAAGAAATCCTCCTCGTGGTTGCCGAGGATGACGTGAGCGCCGCGCGCCTGCAGGAGCGCCACGACCTCGTTGGAGAACCGGTACTGGAAGATGCAGTCGCCGAGGCAGAGCAACTCGTCGACCTCGCCCATCACCGCGAGCGCCTGCTCGAGACCGTGCAGGTTGCAATGGATGTCGGAGACGATGCCGATCCTCACGCGTCGCCCGATCCGACCTCGACCGCGTAGTCCTGCCCGGCCCAACCGCCGCTCGCGAGGCGCTGCCAGGTGAAGACGACGCGGTCGCCCGGCGCGAGATCGGCGGTTGGCAGTTCCAGCACATGCAGGCCGCCGACGCCGGCGTCCGTGGTCTCGGCGTCGGTCGTGGTGGTCCAACCGTCCTTGCTCCAGTGCACACGGGCGGGCTCGGGCAGGTCGAGGCGCAACGTGCGGCCGGGCGGCATCTCGGCCGTTCTCAGGTCCGGGCGCCATGTGGCCAGCCGGGGCGTCACCTTGTCGCGCACGTAGCGCTGCTGGGTCTGCGGCGGCATGTCGAACACGCGGCGATCGGCGAGCGAGCGGAGCAGCTTGATGTGCTCGGAATGCGCCCACACCAAAGGCATGGCGGACCCGCTTGGCCTGCCACGGAACAGCTCGCGCTCCGGAATGTCGTCCGCGTCCCAGACCTGCTCCGGCAGCAAGCCGCCGTGCCCGGCGAACCCTTCCATCGTGACGAGCAGGCGTTCGGCTTCCGCCTTGTGACCCGCGGCGATCTCGTAATGGGCGCGCTCGCCGGTCAACAGCGGCCAGGCCCGACCGGTCCCGGTGCCGTCGAACGGACGGCCGTCGCGATGCTCGCCGTAGCCGTCGCCGTTGTAGCGATACCAGCACGGTCCGGCCGGCAGCTCGACCTTGAGCGCGGCGTCGATAGCGCGAACGGTGTCGAGGATGCGGGGATCGTCCGCCGCGCGCAGGCCGAAGCGCACCAGGGCCAGCGCGTCCGGACTGGCCACTTCGGCGGCGAGATGCAGCATGTCCTCGGCCCGCCGATTCTTGATGACCAGGGTCGCATCGAGGCCCTCGGGTGGCGCGATGCGGACGTAGTATCCGTCCGAGCCGGCCTTGGTCGCGAGCGCCGTGCCGGACGCGAAGGTCCACTTCTCGACCGAGGCGTTCCACGCGTCCGCCGTGTCGCGCATCAGCACGGCTCCGGCGGAATCGCCGTGTATCTCCGCCAGTTCGGCGGCGGCCAGCAGCGCCGAGATCGTGACGGCGAGGGTGAATGTGGAAAGCCCGGAATCCTCCTCCCAGCGATCCTGTCCCGTGATCGGACCGTTGCGCAGCACGAAATGCGCGGCGCGCCGGACCATCGGCCAGAACCTGGCAAGCGCCTGCTTGGTGAGGACGCCGTTGCGACGGGCCAGATCGACCAGCAGGATAGGAAAGGCGCTTTCATCGAGCTGGATGCCGCGCCAGTAGGGTATGCCGTCCAGCCACGTGTTCTGCGGCCAGCAGCCGTCCGGCTCCTGGATCGCGCGCAGGTAATGCAGCACCCTGCCGGCCTCCTCGCCCGCGCCGCAGGCGATCAGCGCGCCCGCGGTCTGGACGAGATCGCGCGGCCAAACGAGGTGATAACCGCCAAGGTCGTCATCGCCCCTGCTCGATCCCCAGGGGATGGAAAGGCTGGCGATGAGGCCGCCCGGGAAACTGGGCGACTCATGGCAGCGCAGCACCGACGTGCCGATCCGGTAGGAATTGTGGCCCGCCGCCGAAATCCGATCGAGCGGGAGAAGCGGCTTCTGAAAACCGCGCCACGCCGCGATGTAGCCGTCAGCCACCGTCTGAAAGCCGTCCGCGAGGCTCAGCTTGGCGCGCAACGCCGCCTCCGACCAGCTGCGGCCGAAGCCGAGAGCCAGCACGATCTCGCCGTCTGCCGCCGCTTGCCAGTCGAGCTCGCCGGTCAGCGCCACGTTGCCGTCCGCGGCGCGATCATAAACCCCGGTCAGCTCGAACCCGCGGCTGACCTGATGCCATCCGTCGCTCACGCCGACGAACCCGGCCGAGCGCGCTTTCCACGGTACGGAGGCCGCCAGCGCCAGCGAGGTGCCGTCGCCCTCGGCAAACAACATTGGCGTGCCTTTGTAATCGCCGATCCAGGCAGTGTTCTGTGCGCCGCCGTTGACCAGGTGCGGCGACAGCAGGCTGAACAGCCGGAGCGGGCCGGCGCTCAGGTTCTCCAAGCGGATCGACTGCAGCACAACGTCGCGCTCCGGGTCGGAGACGATCCGCTTGACGATGCGATAGCGGCCATGAACGCAGGTGTTGGTCAACTCGTGCGCGGGAACGCCGTCTTCCAACCTGGTCACGGTGTGCTGCGTGTCGCGTTTTTCCTCGGAAAAGAAGCCGACGCCGTCGGTCACCAGCAGCCCGAAATCCCGGATGCAGGCCTGATCGACGCGCGGGTAGTAGATCTCGTTCAGGATGCCGTGGCTGATGGTGAACCAGACCCGGCTCAGCGGCGACAGCGCGGTGCCGACGCCGTCCTTGTCACTCGATGTCCAGCGCGGGGGGGTGCCGGGCCGTCCGGGTGCTTCCTGCACGCGAGCTTCTCCTCGAAAATTTGCCTCAACGCGCCGTAACCGGGCAGCCCGGTGCCGCACGCAGCGATCACCTTGACCTGCAGGCATCCGGTAGTATCAGGTTCGGCCCACAGGAGAAGCAGCCCGACATGAAGCGACGGACCTTCCTTCAGGCCACGGGAGCGGGCGTCGCCGCTCTCGCGGCACCCCGCATAGCACGCGCCGAGGGAAGCCGCGTTCTCAAGTTCATCCCGCAAGCCGATCTCACGGTGCTGGACCCGATCTGGACCACGGCCTACGTCACGCGCAACCACGGCTACATGATTTTCGACACCCTGTACGGCACCGACGGCAAGCTGACCCCTTCGCCGCAGATGGCCGCCGGCGACACGGTCGAGAACGACGGCAGGCTGGTGAAGATCACGTTGCGGGACGGCCTCAAATGGCACGACGGGCCACCGGTGCTGGCCCGCGACTGCGTGGCGAGCATCCAGCGTTGGGGCAAGCGCGACGCGTTCGGCCAGACCCTGATGAGCTACGCCGACGAGCTCTCCGCGCCGGACGACAAGACCATCCAGTTTCGCCTGAAAAAGCCGTTCGCGCTGTTGCGAACCGCGCTCGGCAAGTCGCCGACGAGTTTCTGCGCCATGATGCCGGAACGGCTGGCCAAGACGGACGCATTCACGCAGATCACCGAGATGGTCGGCAGCGGTCCCTACAAGTTCAATGCGCGCGAGCGCGTTCCCGGCCATCTTCTCGTCTACGAGCGTTTCGCGGATTACAAGCCGTGCGAAGCCGGCACGCCGGACTGGACCGCGGGCCCCAAGATCGTGAACTTCGAACGGGTCGAGTGGCAGATCATCCAGGACCCCGCCACCGCCGCCGCGGCGCTCGAGAGCAATGAGGTGGATTGGTGGGAGAACCCGACCAACGATCTGCTATCGTTGCTGACAAAGAACGGACATATCAAGGTCGCGGTGCAGGACCCGACCGGCCTGATGGGCTGCATGCGGATGAACCATCTCACCGCGCCGTTCAACAACCCCGGTGTGCGGCGCGCGCTGCTGAAAGCGATCAGCCAGGAGGATTTCGCCATCGCCGTCGCCGGCGACGATCCGAAGATGCGTCACGTGCCGACCGGCGTGTTCTGCCCCGGCACGCCGATGGCGAGCGATGCCGGCCTCGGCGTGTTCACCGGCAAGCGCGACTACGACGCCGTGAAGAAGGAGATGGCGGCGGCCGGGTACAAGGGCGAGAAGGTGGTCCTGCTGGCGCCGACCGATTTCCCGATCCTCAAGGCGCTTGCCGACGTTTGCGCCGATGCGATGACCAAGGCGGGGCTCAACGTCGACTATCAGGCGATGGACTGGGGCTCCGTGGTGCAGCGCCGCGCCAAGAAGGAGCCGACCGACCAGGGCGGCTGGAGCGTGTTCAACACGTTCTGGGCCGGGCTCGATCAATACAATCCGGTCGGCCACGCCTTCCTGCGCGGTCAAGGTGCGAGCGGCGGCGTGCCGGGATGGCCGAGCAGTCCGAGGATCGAGGAATTGCGCACGCAGTGGCTTGATGCATCGGATGTCGCTGCCCAGCAGAAGATCGCGACCGAACTGCAGCTGCAAGCCTTGACGGACGTGCCGTATGCGCCGCTCGGGCAGGTGCTCGCAGCCACCGCATACCGCGACACGATCACCGGCGTGCCGAACGGCTTCGTCATGTTCTGGAACGTGAGGCGGGCCTGACCTACGGGCTCTGTTCCTGGTGGAATCTGGACGTAGGTGGTTGGGTCTGGATGAGCTATTGAGTGAAGAACCAGGTCGAAGGCAGGTATCCGAGTGACGTTCTCTCCGAGGAAGCTGCTCTTGCGCGCACTTGCAGGAGAACGGACTGAGCGCCCACCAATCTGGCTAATGCGTCAAGCTGGGCGCTACCTTCCCGAGTATAATGTCACCCGCGAAGCTGCCGGCGGCATGCTCGGCCTGTGCAACTCGCCAGAGCATGCCACCGAAGTCACTCTCCAGCCGATCCGACGATTCCAGCTCGACGGCGCTATCCTGTTTGCCGACCTTCCTCAACTCGCGGCAGCTCTGGGACAGACCCTTGAGTATCACGCGGGCGAAGGGCCTGCTCTCACCCCGTCGATCCGCTCGTCCCGAGACATACGGCAGCACCTCAGTCTTTCCCGCCTCCATGACGAACTAGCACCGATTTACGAGACGGTCCGACTACTGTCGGCCTCCTTGCCATCAGATGTCACTTTGATCGGGTATGCGGGTGCGCCCTGGACGGTGGCCACTTACATGGTCGAGGGCCGAGGTGGCGGCGCGTCCGAGCACGCCATTATCAAGCAGTGGGCACTGAGCGACCCGGACGGCTTCCAACCTCTCATTGATATGCTGACGACGGCCGCTATTCAGTTTTTGGAACGGCAGATCGAAGCTGGTGCTGAGGCAGTGCAGCTCTTCGAGAGCTGGGCCGGAATCCTACCCGAGCCGTTTTTCCGTAGGTGGTGCGTCCAGCCTGTCGCCGACATCATCCAGGCGCTTAGGCTGAAGCACCCGGCGGTTCCCATCATTGCCTTCCCCCGAGCGGCAGGTCTTCTCTATAATGGTTACGCTTTGTCAACTCAGGCAGACTGCATCGGACTCGACAGCACAGTGCCCCTGGGCTGGGCCTCAGAGACGATTCAACGCGGCCTGGGGCGGTGCGTCCAGGGCAACCTCGATCCACAGATGCTTGTCGCTGGAGGAGAGCGGATGACGGTTGAGGTCGAACGCATCCTTGAGGCGGGCAGCCAAGGCCCGTTCGTCTTCAATCTCGGGCACGGCATTCTGCAACAGACACCGCCGGAGCACGTAGCCGCTTTGGTGAAGCAGGTACATGCCTGGCGTTCATAGCTGCCTCTAAGGCTGCTTTGGGTCCGGCGGCGGCTTATTCGGCTCCGGTATCAAACGTCAGATTTCGACCACTAGCGCCAGCCGCCGCCGCCGTTCACGTACACCGTATCGGCGGTCATGAATTGGCAGGCGTCGGAGCACATGAACAGCACCAGCTCGCCGATTTCCTCCGGCTCGCCGAACCGCTTCATCGGCACGTCGTCGCGGAAGCGCTGCACCACCTCGGGCGCCGTCTGCGCGGCGGCCTGGAACGGCGTGTCGATCGGTCCGGGCGAAACCGACAGGCAGCGTATGCCGCGATCGGCGAACTCGCGCGCGACGGCGAGCGTCATGGTCAGCACGGCCCCCTTCGCCGAAGCATAATGCACCGAGGTGCCGGGGCCGCCGCGCTTGTGCGACATGCTGGCGACGTTGACGATCACGCCGCGGCCGTTGCTCAGCATGTGCGGCAGCACCGCTTGCATGCCGTAGAACACGCCCTTGACGTTCAGGTCGTAGGTCTTCTCGAACAGCGCGTCGTCGATCTCGAGGAACTTCGCCCGGCGCAGCGCCGCGCCGGCCGAATTGAACTCGAAATCCACCGTGCCGAAGGTTTCGATCGCGCGGCGGACCATGTCGGTCACCTGTTCGCGCGAGGTGACGTCGGTCGCGATGGCGAGCGCCTTGGGGCCGCGCTGGATCACTTGGTCGGCGGTACGGCGCACGCCCTCGGCGTCAATATCGGCGCAGACGACGTTGGCGCCCTCGCGCGCGAAAATCAGCGCGGTGGCGCGGCCGATGCCGCTCGCCGCGCCGGTGATGATGACGGTCTTGCCGTGGAAGTAGTCGGGCGTCTTGGGCATCGGCGTCTCCCATTTCGATTTTCCTCGTGCTCACCCTCACCCCGGCCCTCTCCCGGAGGGAGAGGGAGCAGAGTAGCCCTCTCCCTTCGGGAGAGGGTTGGGTGAGGGGCTAGCCGCGCGCCAGCCGCCGCTCGACGAACTCCAGCCGATCCTGCCCCCAGAAGATCTCGTCGCCGATGACGTAGCTCGGCGCGCCGAACACGCCGCGCGCGAGGGCGGCGTGCGTGTCGATGTCGCGCCGCTCCGCCCAGCGCGGCTCTGAACCGAGCGCCGTCACCGCATCGGCGTCGAGCCCGACGTCGCGGATCAGCGCGGCCAGCGTCGCCGGATCGCCGGTGTCCTGTTCCTCCTGCCAGAGCGCCTGCAGCACGCGATGCGCGAGCGCGATCGCCGGCGCGTCGCCCATCGTCTCGCGCACCGCGATGGCGCAGCACGCGGCGGGCTTCTCGTTGGCCGGGAAATGCTTCGGTTGGAGGGTGATCGGGATGCCGAGATGGTCGCGCCAGCGCGGCAGCTCCATCATCCGGTAGGCTTGGCGCTGCGGCGAGCGCTTGGGTAGCGGCAACCCGCCGCTCGCGGCAAAGACGGCGCCGAAATCCACCGGCCAGATGCGTATCGACGCGCCGTGCTCGGCCGCCATCGCTTCGATGCGCGCGGCGCCGAGATGGGTCCACGGCGAGTTGAGCGACGCGTAGTAGTCGATGTGCACGGCCACGCTCCTACTTGTTCTGCCAGTTGGGCTTGCGCTTCTCGGCAAACGCTTTCGGCCCTTCGATCCAGTCGAGGCTTTCCATGTTCTCCCGCTGCGTCGGGTAGATCGCGCGCAGCGCCTGTTCGAGCGAGGGCTCGTCGAGACCACGGTACACCGCCTGCTTCGATGCCCGCACCGCCTTCGGCGAGCACTCCAGGATGAGCGCGGCCCAGCGTTTCGCCGCGTCCAGCGCTTGCCCGCTCGGCACGACCTCGTTGACGAAGCCGAGTTCCTTGCCCTCCGCGGCCGGCACGCGCCGCCCGGTCAGGATCATGCCGAGCGCCAGTTTCTGCGGGATCACGCGCGGCAGGCGATGCACGCCGCCCGCGCCCGCGATCAGGCCGACGCGCGGCTCCGGCAACGCGAACACCGCGTTCTCGGCGGCGACGATGATGTCGCAGGCGAGCGCGATCTCGAAGCCGCCGCCCATGGCGACGCCGTTCACCGCGGCGATCAGCGGCTTGTCGAGGTCGAAGCGCGCGGTGAGCCCGGCGAAGCCCGACCGCGCGGGCGGCCCGCGCCGCCCCGCCGCTTGCACTTTCAGATCGTTGCCCGCCGAGAACCCGCGGTCGCCGGCGCCGGTGACGATGCCGACCCAGAGGTCGTCGCGCGCGGCGAATTCGTCCCAGACCGTCTCAAGCTCGTGGTGCGCGTCGCTGTGCAGCGCGTTCAGCACCTCGGGACGGTTTAGGGTGACGATGCGCAGCCGTCCCTCGTCCTCCACCTTGCAGAACTGATACTCGGCCATCGCCGTTCCCCTCGTTTCATCCAACAATATCGGCGGCGCGCATCGCGCCGATCTCGTCTTCCGCGTAGCCCGCGTCGCGCAGCACCGCGTCGCTGTGCTCGCCCACATGCGGCGCGTGTCGCGGCGCGACTTTCTCCTGGCCTTCGACCCAGAACGGGCTGGTTACGGTCAACAACTCTTCGTCGTGGAACGGCACCAGCGCGCCGCTCTCGCGCATTTGCGCGTCGTGCGGGATGTCGTCCATCTCGGAGACGATGCCGAACACGAGGCCGCTCGCGTCGAGGATCGCGCGCCATTCGGCAAGCGGGCGCTCGCCGAAGATCACGTCGAGGGCGGCGGTCAGCGCCACCGCGTGTTCGGCGCGACCGTGCGGCGAGGCGAAGCGCGGATCGTCGAGCAGGTCCGAGGCGAGCGTCTCGCGTACCCGGCTCCAGCGCCGGTCGTCGCCGACGATCGACAGCAGCAGCCAGCGCCCGTCGGCGCAGCGGTACAGATTGCGCAGCGGACCGGACGCGCGGGCGCGCTCCGGCTGCACGCTCACCGTCTCGCCGCAGAGTGCGGCCTGCACCTGGCAGCCGTTCGCCCACAAGCCGTTCATCAGCAGCGAGGAACCGCATTGGCCGCCGCGGCCGGTGCGCTCGCGCTGGTAGAGTGCGGTCACGATCGCGGCGTACATCGCCATCGCCGACGGGTGGTCGCCCATGCCGGCGAGCGAGCGCGCCGGCACCGTGCTCTCGCCGGCGCGGACCAGGTGCATCAAGCCGGAGCGCGCCCACCAGGCGGTGGCGTCGAAGCCCGGCTTGTCGGCTTCCGGCCCGGTCTCGCCGTAGCCGGTGAAGGAGCCGTAGATCAGCCGCTCGTTGAGCGGAGCGAGGTCTTCGTGGGTGATGCGCAGCGCGCGCCGCACCGGCGGCGGGAAGTTGGTGATGAACACGTCGGCGTCGGCGACGAGACGGCGCAGCACCGCCTGGCCCGGCTCGGTCGCGAGATTAAGGGCGAGGCCGCGTTTGTTGCGATTGTCCAGCACCCAATTGGGGCTGACGGGATGCACGTAGCCCGTCGCGGGCGTCTGCGCGCGATTGCGATACGGGTCGCCGGCGCCCGGCGGCTCGATCTTGATGACGTCGGCGCCGAAATCCGACATGACGGTCGCCGCCGCGGGTGCGGCGATGTAGCTCGCGCAGTCGATGACCTTCAGTCCGTCGAACAGCAGCCGCTCCGTCACCCGGACGCTCCCCTTGTTTCAGCAAGAGACTGTAGCGATGACGCCATTCACGGCAAGCCGTGCTCGGCTACGTCCAGGTTGCGACAGCGCTGCTAGGGATGCCCAGGGTTTCCGCCGACAACGTCCCCTAGTCTTGAAGAGATATACAGGCGGCACAGCTCGCGCATTTCGGCCAGCACCTGATCGGCTTCGGCCGTGTGCTCTTCGTCCACCGCTCCGATAATCTGAAGTATGTGTTGGATGACGGTTGCGATGGCTTCGGCCCTTGCCTGCGAGAGCGTCCCGGCCACCGCTCTCAGCATCTTCGCGATCTCAACACGCATTGTCGTGATGACGTGCTTATGCGCCTTGGCGAGGATCCCTCGTGCTTCGGCAAGCGCAATCCCCGCAGCCCTGTGTTCCCTGAGAGCGAGCATGAGATCAACAAGCTCATCGGCCAATTCGGCAGGGGACAAGCGTCCGGCACGCTTCGTGATCGCCGCAAGGCCGAGTTCGCACCGCTCCAGGTGGCGTGCCATCAGGATTTCGCCGATGGAGTCTTTCGTTGGGAAAAACCGGTAAAGCGACCCGATCGCCGTATTAGATCGCGCCGCGATCTCAGTCATCGTTGCCGCGCCGAAGCCTCTCTCGGCGAACACCTCCGCAGCCCCGAGGACGATGGCTTCCACTCGCTGTCTGCCGCGCTCCCGCTTCGGCTCGTGCGAGGCTGGGATCGCTGTTGGCGCTGTCGAGTGCTTTGCCATGGCGAAACTCCGCAACGCGACGCTGATCTAAGTTGCGGGAATTGCTCGCGAGAATCAATGATGGCAGCCGCTTAGCTGCGGTGTCTCTTCAAAACATCGAGACCGGATTCCCGGTGCGGCTACTTGAGTTGTTATTTGCGAGCTTTGCCTCGCGTATATAAGAGGCTCGCGGAACTCGGAAGGCCACCCTGTATCGGGCGGCCGAGAAGCCGTCGTCACGGATCGGGAAGGCATGACCGATGAGCCCCGATGAGACTCGCAACATGGGCCTTGCGCGCGCCGACTCGCAGGAGGAGGCGACCGCCGAGTTGCAGCTGCAGCGAGGCGCGAGCACGGCCAAGAACCGCGATGACGCGCAACCCGACCGCAAGGAAAAAGAAGGCGATCAAGGCGACGAGAAGAAGCAGGAAGACCGCGAGGACGAGAAGAAAAGCGGCGACGACAAGGGCAAGGACGGCGACGAGGGCAAGAAGAGGAGCCGCTGGCCGCTCATCATCCTGGCCATCGTCGCAGTGCTCGCGATCATCGGCGGCGTGCTCTACTGGTGGCTGACGCGCGATCAGGAAAGCACGGACGACGCCTACACGGAGGGCAACGCGGTCAGCATCGCGCCGAAGGTCTCCGGCTACGTCGTCGAGCGGCATGTGGACGATAACACCTTCGTCAAAGCCGGCGACCTGATGATCAAGATCGACCCGCGTGACTACATCACCGCACGCGACCAGGCCCGCGGGAATCTCGACCTGGCTCGCGCCCAGCTCGCCAGCGCGCGAATTGATCTGGAAATCTCGCGTGTCCGCTATCCGGCCGACCGGGAACAATCGCAGGCGCAGCTGGAGCAGGCGCGCGCCAACCAGATCAATGCGGAACGCGAGTACCGGCGGCAGCGCAGCGTCGATCAGCGGGCGACCACGCAGTCCAGCGTGGACCAGGCGACCAGCCAGTTCCGCTCGGCTAATGCCTCCCTCAGCTCGACCGAGGCTCAGCTGAAGGTCGCCTCCTTGGTGCCGCAGAACATCTCGGCCTCCTCGAGCACCGTCAAGCAGCGGGAAGCCCAGGTCGAGCAAGGGGAGGCCAGCCTGGCGCAGGCGGAGCTGAACCTGTCCTACACGGAGATCAAGGCGCCACAGGACGGGATCATCACCCGGCGCAACGTGGATGTCGGAACCTACGCCCAGGCCGGGCAGCAGATCTTCTACCTGGTGCCGACGGAAACCTGGGTGGTCGCCAACTTCAAGGAGACGCAGCTCGGGCGCATGCGGGTCGGGCAGAAAGTCACCATCGACATCGACGCCTACCCCCAGCTCAAGCTGCGCGGCCACATCGAAAGCATTCAGCACGGCGCCGGTGCGAGATTCACCGCCTTTCCCGCCGAGAACGCCACCGGCAACTTCGTCAAGATCGTGCGCCGCGTGCCGGTCAAGATCTTGGTCGACGAAGGGATCGACCAACGCGGCGGCCTGCCGCTCGGCTTGTCGGTCGAGCCGACGGTGATGCTGAAATGAGCAACGGAGGCGGCAAACCAAACCCGTGGATCGTCGCGGTCGTGGCGACGATCCCGGCGTTCATGGAAGTGCTGGACACGACCATCGTGAACGTCGCGCTGCCGTATATCGCGGGCAGCCTCGCGGTCAGCCGGGACAACGCGACCTGGAGCTTGACGACCTACCTCGTCGCCAACGGGATCGTGCTGACCATCTCGAGCGCGATCAGCCGGCGGGTGGGGAGGAAAAGATACTTCCTGATCTCGATCATCGGCTTCACCGTCAGCTCGCTGGCCTGCGGCGTGTCCACGAATTTCGGCGAGATTCTGCTCTTCCGTGCGTTGCAGGGCCTGTTCGGCGGTGGGCTGCAGCCAATGCAGCAACAGATCATCCTCGATGTCTTCCCGCCCGAGAAGCGGCAGCAGGCCTTCGCGATCACCGCGGTCGCGACCATCATCGCCCCGGTGGTAGGCCCGCTCTTGGGCGGCTATCTCACCGATAATTACTCCTGGCACTGGATTTTTCTGATCAACGTGCCGATCGGCGTGCTTTCAGTGTTCACCGTGTTGCACTACGTGGAGACCGCGCCGAACGAGGAGGAGCAAAGGCGGACCGCCCCCCGCTTCGACTATTGGGGCGTCTTGTTCATCTCGCTCGCCCTCGGCTGCATGGAAGTCGGCGCGGACCGCGGCGAGGACTACGATTGGCTCGGCTCCAACTTCATCCGCGTGATGGCGGTGCTGTCGCTCATCGGTTACGTGTTCGGCACCGCCTACCTGCTGTACACGAAGAATCCGGTCGTCAACCTGCGCGTGTTCAAGGACCGCAACTTCGCGCTGTCCTGGTTCTCCATCGCCATGATGGGCTTCGTGCTCTATGCCAGCGCGGTCATCTTGCCGCAGTTCGCGCAATCGAGTTTGGGCTACAATGCTTTCCTGGCAGGGCTGGTTCTGGCGCCCGGTGCCTTCGTGCTCTGCCTGCTGATCCCGCTCGTCGGCCAGGTGCTCAACGTCGTCCCGGTCAAGTACGTGATCTCGGCCGGCGGCGTGGCACTTGCGGCCTCGCTGTACTACTCGATGAACCTGGTTCCCGATACCGACTTCTACCACCTTGTGTTGTTCCGGAGCGCGCAGACGGCGGCGCTGGCCTTGCTGTTCGTGCCGATCAGCAGCGCCGCTTATTCGACGGTGCCGAAGGAGCTGAACGAGGACGCGGCGGCCTTGTTCAGCATGTCCCGCAACGTCTACGGCGGCGTCGGCATTTCCATCTCGACCGCGCTGGTGACCGACCATTTGCAGATTAGGCAGGCTCACTTGGTCGGCCATCTGGACACGGTAAACCAGCCGTACAACGTGCTGCTCCAGCAAATACAGCAGGCCATCGTCGCCACCGGCCAGACGATGGAGCAGGCGGTGCTGCAAGCGCCGAACCAGGTGTTCCTCATGTTGCAGAGCCAGGCCGCGACCTTGGCCTACAACGATGTGTTCCTGATTACCGCCTTGCTGTCGCTGGCGATCGCCGTCGCCGGTCTGCTCATGTCGAACGTGAAGCCGAGCGCGAGCGGAGGCGCGGGTTGACGCGACGGGGCCGGGGCGCCCTCACCTGCGGCCTCCTCATCGGGCTGTGTGCGTGCACCGTCGGTCCGGATTTCAAGGCGCCCGGGGAGCCGGGCGTCCCGGCCTGGAAGGACGCCGCTGGCCGCGATCCCGCCGTCAGCCAGTCCACCGACCCGGACCCGCGCTGGTGGAACGCGTTCGGCGATCCGATGCTGAGCGAACTGATCGCCACGGCGATCGCCGGCAACCTCGACCTGCAGCAAGCGGTTCTGCGCGTCGAGGAGTCGCGGCAAAACATCGTCACGGCCCGCGCCGCCGGGCTGCCCACGCTGAACGGCACGGCCAGCTATATGCGCGAGCAGCTCGGCATCAAGGGTATTCTCGAATCCCGAGGAGCCTACCGGCAGCTTAACGCCCTCGCCGATCAGACCTCGCCGTTGAACCAGTTCAGCCCCGGACTGGGGAACCGCGCCGCCTCGGTCCTGGGAGGCGCGTTGAACAGGGTCACGGAGCCGATCGACCTGTTCCAATACGCGCTGGACTCGTCCTGGGAGCTCGACCTGTTCGGCCGGGTGCGCCGATCCGTCGAGCAGGCCGAGGCGAGCACGCAGGGACAGAAAGAGGCCACCAACGACGCGCTGATCATGTTGGAAAGCGAGGTGGCGCAAGCGTATGTCCAGCTTCGTGGCGCCCAGGCGTTGACCGCCAGCCAGCAGGAAAACATCCGCGCGGCGGAAGGATCGCTCAACTTGACGCTGCGGCGTCAGCGGGACGGCTTGGGCACGGGCCTGGACACCGATCAAGCCCGCACGCAGCTCTACACCTACCAACAACAACTGCCGACATACGAAAGGCAAGCGGAGCAGGCGATCAATCAGCTGAGCGTTCTGACCGGGCAACCGCCGGGCACGCTTGACGCCAAGCTGGCGCCGCCTGCGCCGCTGCCGAGCCTGCCGGGGATCGTCAACGTGGGTGTGCCGTCCACCCTGGCCCGGCGCCGGCCGGATATCCGCCAAGCGGAGGCGCAGCTTCATGCCGCGACGGCCAGCGTCGCCGTCGCCGTCGCCAGCTTCTATCCCGACGTCTCGCTCACCGGCAATCTCGGCATCCGCGCGATCGACGCGAGCTATCTGACGAACTGGGCGAGCCATTTCTACTCCGTCGGGCCGAGCGTCTCGTTGCCGATCTTCCAGGGCGGCCGGCTGACTGCGGGCCTGCGGCTCGCCCGAGCGCAGGCCGTGGAGTCGGCGCTGCACTATCGTGGAACAGTGCTGAATGCGCTGCGCGAGGTGGAGGACGACTTGGTAGCGTATCGCACCGACCGCGCGGAACGCGACAGGCTGAGGCAAACGGTGAGCTCGGCGGCCGACACGCTTTACCTGGCGACCAACCAGTATGAACACGGCCTGCAGACCTTCCTCCAGGTGCTCGACGCCGAGCGCACCCTCGTCTCCGCCCGCCAACAGCTCGTGCAAACCGACATGACCCTGGCCAACGACGTTGTCGCCTTGTACCGGGCGCTCGGCGGCGGCTGGCAGGACACGGGGGTGGAAACCCAGGCGCCGGCGGTGCCGCAAGCACCGCCGATCCTGCCCGGCGCGCTGGATAGCGTTGCGGCGGGCACGAAAAGCTACAAGTAGGTATCCACGCAACATCGGGATTTCGTTCAGGCGTTTGCACGATGACAACGGATGGAACGAGAGCAGCGGCGGATGCGTCAGACGACGAGGATCAGCCGCTGCGGATCGAGGACTACGCGCTGATCGGAGATTGCCTGACCGGCGCCCTGGTCGGCCGCAACGGCTCGATCGACTGGTTGTGCTGGCCGCGCTTCGACAGCGACGCGTGCTTCGCCGCCCTGCTCGGCACCTCCCGGCACGGCCGCTGGCTCATTGCGCCGGCGGCGGCGCCAACCGAGACCAGCCGAGCCTACCGGGGCGACACCATGATGCTGGAGACGTGCTTCGAGAACGGCGAGGGCGGCGTCGCGCTCATCGACTTCATGCCGACCGGGCAGGGCAACTCCTCGGTCGTGCGCCGCGTCGAAGGCCGCCGCGGCCGAGTGGCGATGCGGATGCATCTCGTGCTGCGTTTCGAGTACGGAATTACCACGCCCTGGGTGACGCAACTCGAGCAGGGTTGCGGCATCTGCGCCGCCGTCGGTCCCAACCTGATCGTACTACGGACGAGCGTGGCGCTGCGCGGGCGCGGCAAGACCACGGTCGCCGAGTTCGCCGTCGGCGAGGGCGAGAGCGTCGATTTCGTGATGACGTGGGGCCCGTCGCACTTACCGGTGCCCGACGCCCTCGATGCCGGGACGGCGCTGGCGCGGACGGAGGCGTTCTGGCGTGACTGGTCCGGCCGCTGCGAGTATCAGGGCGAGTGGAGAGCGTCGGTGCTACGCTCGCTGCTGACGCTCAAGGCGCTGACCTACGAACCCACCGGTGCCGTTGTCGCGGCGCCGACCACCTCGTTGCCCGAGCAGCTTGGCGGTTCGCGCAACTGGGATTACCGGTTCTGTTGGCTGCGGGATGCGACGCTTACGCTTATGGCATTCATGGCGGGCGGCTACGACCAGGAGGCGAAGGCTTGGAGCCGCTGGCTGCACCGGGCCGTCGCCGGCAGTCCCGATGAGGCGCAGATCATGTATGGCATCTCCGGCGAGCGCCGGTTGCTGGAGTGGTCGCCGTCCTGGCTGCCCGGCTATCAGGGCGCCGCGCCCGTGCGCATCGGCAACGCGGCATCCGGGCAGCTGCAACTCGACGTCTTCGGCGAGGTCATCGGCGTGCGGCATATCGCACGCGAGAAACGATTGGACGACCCCGCCTTCGGCTGGGCGATGCAAGTGCGTTTCGTCGAGCACCTGGAGGCGATCTGGAGCCAGCCGGATGATGGCATCTGGGAGATGCGAGGCGACCGGCGACATTTCACCCATTCGAAAGTGATGGCTTGGGTGGCTGTGGATCGCTCGATTCGCGACGCGGAAACGTTTGCACTTGAGGCGCCGCTCGATCGCTGGCGGGAGTTGCGGGACCGTATGCACGCCGAAATCTGCGAGAAGGGTTATGACGCGACGCGGAATACGTTCACCCAGAGCTTCGGCGACCCGGCGCTGGATGCCAGCCTGCTTCTCCTGGCGGTTCCGCAAGTCGGTTTCCTGCCGGCCGACGATCCGCGCATGCTGGGCACGGTCGCGGCGATCGAGCAGGAGTTGCTGGTGGACGGTTCCTGCTGCGATATCGCACCGAAGCCGGCGACGACGCGCTGCCGCCCGGCGAGGGCGCCTTCCTTCCGTGCTCGTTCTGGCTGGCCAGCGTGTATGCGCTACAAGGCCGTCACGCCGACGCTCGCGCCCTGTTTGAACGGCTTCTCGCCCTGAAGAATGACGTCGGCTTGCTGGCCGAGGAATACGACCCACGGGCCGCGCGACAGGTCGGCAATTTCCCGCAGGCGTTCTCCCACCTTGCGCTGATCGTGGCGGCGTTGCACATGCGCGGCATCGTCTAGCCCGGAGGAAATGCGAACGCATCCAATGCCGAAAGCGCTCCGCGCACCTATCGATTACGAGAGATGTTGCGCCAAATATTTGTTCATCTCGAACATCGTCACTTTCTCCTTGCCGAATACTTTCCGAAGCTTATCGTCCGCAACGATCTCGCGGCGATTTTGCGGGTTTTGTAAGTTGTTCGCCTTGATGTAGGCCCAGACCTTGCTCACGACTTCCCCGCGCGGGAGCATCTCGGAGCCGACGATTTGAGCCAAGTCTTGCGACGGTTGCAGCGGCTTCTGAAGCGCGTTGGGCGCATCACCCTTCTTGGGAGGCTTGACGCTCTTCGCGGCCGGAGCGGCCGATTTCGGCGCCGGCTTGGCTTTCTCTGATGGCTTGGTCGCCATGTTTGATCTCCTATTCAGGTTATGGTTCACCTGGATACAACACTTAGTCGAGTCTTGGCACCCTAACTTCGCTCCGCACAAGATCGCAGTAGACGCCAAATTGCTTCCTTGCCGAACTCGAAGGCAGAGAACAAGATCGTCTCCGCTCCGCCGTTTTCCACAGTGTCTTCGCTGAGGGAGAGAGTGACGTGAAAATGGCCATCGATTTCGACTTCACCCCGGACGAGGCGCGTCAGTTCCTCGGTCTGCCTGATGTGCGGCAGATGCAGGCGCGAGTCATGGAGAAGCTCGAGCAACAGATGCTCGATGCAGCCGCCGCCTATACTCCGGACGAGCTCATGAAGCGATGGTTCGCCCTGGTGCCGCAGAGCCAGGAGCACTTCATGGAGTTGATGCTGGGCTTCAACCGGAGCGTCTTGGGAACCGAGAAGAGCCGCAAGAGCGAGGGCTAGCTCGTCGCAACGGGCGGCGCGCTATCGTGCGCGCGCCGCCTTGACCGCTTGTTCGAGCTCCGCCACGTCGACCGCGCCGGGGATCAGGTCGTTGCCGATGACAAGGGCCGGCGTGCCTTGGATGCCGAGCGCGCGCGCCAGCCGCAGGTTCGCATCGATTCGCCGTTGGATCGAGGCGCTCTGCATATCGCCCTGGAGCCGTGCGATGTCGAGGCCGACGCCTCGCGCCGCCGCGAGCACAGCCTCGCCGCTCGAGTCCGCGCCCGGGCGCATCAGTGCCTCGCGCAGCTTCTCGTAGGCTCCAGGAACGCGGTCGGCCTGAAGCTGCGCCGCGAGCAGCGCCTTCGAGCCCACCACGCTCGCCGGTCCGAGGATCGGCAGGTCTTTATAGACCAACCGCAAGCCGTGATCGCGCAGCAGCAGAGCCGCTATCGCGGGCTCCAGCTTGCGGCAGTAAGGGCACCGCGTGTCGAAGAACTCGACGATGGTCACGTCGCCGCTCGGGTTGCCGCCGACTGCATCGTTCGGGTCCGCCACGAGTGCCGCGCGCGAATCCGCGATTGCCGAGCGGGCCGTGGCTTCGTGGCGTGCGGTCTCCTCGGCTTGCAGCGCCTCGACCGCGTCGCGCAGGATCGTCGGATCGCGCTTCAGCGCGTCGCGCACGATGCCGACGATCTCGTCGCGCTGCGCCGGCGTGAACTCGGCGGCGCGCGCGCCGGACACTCCCGCCAGCAGCATCGCCGCGAGCAGACCTAACGTTGCCAGTCGAACCATCCGGTCACCCTCCTCGCCTGCGAACGTCCGTGCATGGAGGCGCCGAACGGTTGCCGCCCATCTCGAAGCCGTTTATGGCACGGTCCGCGGTGGATATGACGCGGCCCGGCTCGATTGGCGCGGCCCTGACGGAAGGACTTGCATTGGTTCGGAACGGCGTCCTGGGATTGCGCGGCGGTCTCATGCTCGCGATCACACTGGCTGCCACGGCCTGCTCCAGCCTCTCTTCAGTTACCGACAGTCTGTTAACGGCGCCGCCGGCGGAAGGCGCCCCGGGCCACGTCAGCGGCTTCCTGGGCGGCGTCGTGGCTGACGAGCCGCGCGCGGCGGTGGTGGCGCGCGAAGTGCTGTCCGCGGGAGGGACCGCGGCCGACGCCGCGGTGGCACTCGGCTTCGCGCTCGCCGTCACGCTGCCGTCGCGAGCGGGGCTCGGCGGCGGCGGCGGCTGCCTCGCCTACAGCCCGGCGGCGGACGGACCGAGCAAGGGCGTCCCCGAGGCGATCGTGTTCACAGCGCCGGCGCCGGCGCACGCGGCAGGCGGCGACCGGCCGGCTGCGGTTCCGGCACTCGCGCGCGGCTTGTTCGCGCTGCACGCCCGATACGGCAGGCGACCGTTCGACGGCCTGCTGGTCTCGGCCGAGCAGATGGCGCGCTTCGGCGTGCCTGCCTCGCGCGCCTTCGTGCGCGATCTCGCGCTGGTTTCGAGTCCGCTGTTCGCGGACCCGGCGGCGCGCGCGGTGTTCTCGAGGGACGGGGTGCCGCTTGGGGAAGGCGATCGGCTCATCCAGCCCGATCTCGGCTCGACCCTGGCGCAGATTCGTGTCTCCGGCGTCGGCGATCTCTACAACGGCGCGCTGGCCCGACGGCTCGTGGAGGCCGCCCCGCTCGCCGGCGCCTCGTTCACCGTGGACGACCTGCGCAGGACGCTGCCGCGCACCCTGCCGCCGATCTCCCTGCCGAACGGCCGCGATACGATCGCCTTCCTGCCTCCGCCCGCTGATGGCGGGCTGGCGGCAGCCGGGGCGTTCGTCGTGCTGCAGGGCGACCCCGCCGCCTACGACCGCGCCGGCGCGCGGGCGCTTGCGCTGGCCGCAAGGTGGCGAGCCGGCGGCGGCGACCCACAGGCGCTGCTCGCCTCCGAACCGCCGCCCGCGCGGTTGCCGGAGCTTCCCGCCTCGACGACGTTCCTGACCCTGGACCGCGACGGCAACGCGGTCGCCTGCGCGCTGACGATGAACAACCTGTTCGGCACCGGTCGCACGATCCCCGGGACCGGATTGTTGCTCGCCGGCTCGCCCTCGGCGTTCCCGCCGCCGCTGCTGGCTGCCGCGATCGTCTGGAACCGACCGATCCATGCGTTCCGTGCCGCGGTCGGCGGCTCCGGGCAGGCGGCGGCGCCGCTCGCCGCCGCGATTGCCCTGATGAACACCCTGCGGACGAACCGGCCGATGCCCGACCCAGTACCCGATCCCGGCCGCGCCAACGTGATCGCCTGCAGCCGCTATCTGCCGGACAACGACGGCAGCTGCGGCTGGGCGACCGACCCGCGCGGCGCCGGGATAGCCATCGGCAGCAACTGATGCCGATCAAGGTCGGGCACGCCGCCGCCGCGCCGCCGTTCATGGTGATGGACGTGATCGCCGCCGCCAATGCCCGGCAAGCCCGCCTGGCGGCCGGCGAGCCGCACGTGATCCGCATGGAGGTGGGCCAACCGGCGACCGGCGCCCCGGCCGGCGCCGTCGCGGCTGCGGCCGCGGCACTGCGGGCCGGCGATCCGATGGGCTACACGGAGGCGCTCGGGCGTCGCAGCCTGCGCGAGCGCATCGCGGCGCATTGCCTCCATTGGTACGGCCTGACGATCCCGGTCGAGCGGATCGCGGTGACGGTGGGCGCGTCGGCCGGCTTCCCGCTCGCCTTCCTGGCCGGCTTCGACCGCGGCGACCGGGTGGCGCTGGCGTCGCCTTTCTACCCGCCCTACCTCAACATCCTCACCGCACTCGGCCTCGATCCCGTCGTGCTGGAAACCACCGCCGCGACGCGATACCAGCCGAACGTGGCGATGCTGGACGCGCTCGATCCCCGACCGGACGGGCTGGTGGTGGCGAGCCCGTGCAATCCGGCCGGCACGATGCTGCATCCCGACGAGCTGCACGATATTGCATCCTGGTGCGACGCGAACGGCGTCCGGCTGATCAGCGACGAGATCTACCACGGCCTGAACTACGATGGCCCGCTCGCCACCGCCGCGGGGTTCAGCCCGCATGCGGTGGTAATCAACAGCTTCTCCAAATATTTCAGCATGACCGGCTGGCGGATCGGCTGGATGGTGCTGCCGGAAGATCTGGTTCGCCCCGTCGAGTGCCTGGCACAGAACCTCTTCATCAGCGCGCCGCACGTCTCGCAGATCGCGGCCGAGGCGGCGTTCGATTGCCACGACGAGTTGCGGGCCAACCTCGCGCGCTATCGTCGCTCGCGCGACCACCTGCTGGCAGCCCTCCCGCACGCCGGGTTTAACCGGCTCGGCCCGGCCGAGGGCGCGTTCTATATCTATGCCGACGTGACGGATCGGACGAACGACAGCATCGCATTCTGCGCCCGGATGCTTGCCGAGACCGGCGTGGCGGCGACGCCGGGCGTCGACTTCGACCGCCTGCGCGGCAACCGCTTCCTACGGTTCAGCTACTGCGGCCCGGAGGCGGACATGCACGAGGCGGCAAGGCGGCTGCAGCACTGGCGTTAGGCGCGGGGTCCTACCGCCGCCACCAGCCGCGTTTCCGCTCGACTTCGGGTTCGCTCTCGGCTCCGACCAGGATCGGCTTGACGACAGGCTCGGCGGCCGCGACCTCCGCGGGTTCGGGTTCGGGTTCGGGTTCGGGCGCGGGCACCGGCTCGGACGGCTCGGGCAAGAAGATCGCGGCCTCGGCCTCGCTCGGCGCGGCCTCGACGCCCGACGGCACGATCACCGCCTCTCCGGCGGGCTCGGACCCAGGCGACTCCTGCCCCGTCAGCGCAATGGGACCCGCGCGCTCGGCGCTTTGCGGCTCCGGCGACGGTTCCTGGCCGACGGCTCCGGTCGGGTGCAGCGGCGGCGCGTTCTCGGGGTCCATCAAATCGAAGATGTCGAACACCTGGCCGCCGAACGGGTTGGCCGGAGTCGGTCCGACAATGGCAGGCAGCTCGGGCTGGTCGGCATCCGGCGTGGTCGGCGGGGCCGTTTCGTCGTCGCGGCGCCGCCGGCGACCGCCGCGCCGGCTCCGCCCCCGACCGCGTGCCGGCTCGGTCTCACTCGTCGGGTCGGTAGCGCCGTTGCCCTGCTCGGCCCGCTCGGGGACACCCTCCACGGCGAGGCCCGCATCAGCGGCTTCGGCGGTTCCCGCATTGTCTTGCTCAACGGCCGGCGCGGCAGCGACCGCATCTTCATCAAGGGAGGCGGCGCCATTCTCGGTGCGTCCGCCCCGCCGCCGCCGCCGGCGCCGGCGGCGGCGGCGCTCGGCCTCGTCACCCTCATCCTCGCCGGCCGCCCCGGTCGAAACCGGCTCGGATGTGGCCTTCTCGGCGCCGTTCTCGTCGGCGACGTCCGCCTCCTCGATGGCGCTCTCGTCCTCGATCAGCAGGGCCGAGGGAGCGGGCAGGTCCGGCGTGATGGCAGGCGGGAGTTCGCTCGGGACGGCCGCGCGCACCGGCACGATGCGAATCTCGGGCGGGATGAGCTTGTCGTCGACGGAGAACGTGACAATCAAACCGTGCCGGGCCTCGATCTCGGCAAGCCGATCACGCTTGTTGTTGAGGATATACAGCGCCACCGACGTCGCCGCATAAACGACGACCTCGGCCGAGCGCCGCTTGGCGCCTTCTTCCTCGATCTGCCGCAGGACATGGATTGCGGAACTTTCCGTCCCGCGTACATGGCCGCTGCCGCCGCAATGCGGGCAGGGGATGAAGTTCGTCTCGGCCAGGCTCGGGCGCAACCGCTGGCGGCTCATCTCCAGCAGGCCGAAATGGCTGATATGACCGACCTGGATCCGCGCCCGGTCGTTCTTCAGCGCATCCTTCATCCGGCGCTCGACCATCGCGTTGTGCTTCTTCGACTCCATGTCGATGAAGTCGATGACGATCAGCCCGGCGAGGTCACGCAACCGCAGCTGGCGCGCCGCCTCGTCGGCGGCTTCGAGGTTGGTGCGCAGCGCCGTCTCCTCGATGCCCCGCTCGCGGGTCGAGCGCCCCGAGTTGACGTCGATCGCGACCAACGCCTCGGCCTGGTTGATGACCAGGTAGCCGCCCGATTTGAGCTGCACCGTCGGGCTCATCATCGCGTCGAGCTGCGCGTCCACCTGATTGCGTGCGAACAGGCTATGGCCGCCGTCGCGCCAGATCTGCACCTTCTTGGCGTGGCTCGGCATCAGCATGCGCATGAAGTCGCGCGCCGCCTTCCAGCCGTCCTCGCCGTCCACCACGATTTCGTCGAGATCGCGCGAATAAACGTCGCGGATCGACCGCTTGATGAGGCTGGCCTCCTCGTAGATCAGCGCCGGCGCCACCGAGCGCATCGTGTGCTCGCGGATGTCGTCCCAGAGCCGCATCAGGTACTCGCAATCGCGCTTGATCTCGGGCTTCGGCCGATTGGCCCCGGCCGTACGGACGATCAGGCCCATGCCGCGCGGGATCTCGAGTTCCGCCGTGATCTCCTTCAGCCGGCGGCGGTCCGCTGCGGAGGTGATCTTGCGCGAGATGCCGCCGCCGCGCGGCGAGTTGGGCATCAGCACGCAATAGCGACCAGCGAGCGAGATGTAGGTGGTCAGCGCCGCACCCTTGGTGCCGCGCTCCTCCTTGACGACCTGGACCAGCAGGATCTGCCGCCGCTTGATGACCTCCTGGATCTTGTAATTGCGCAGGAAGCGGGGAGGGATGCGGCGATCCTGCTCATCACCGGGGTCGCTTTCACCACCCACGGTCTCGGGCGGCGGCAGCTGCTCGGCAGCCGGTTCGTTATGCGGCTCGGTTTCCTCCGGTTCGGGCGCGACCTCTATAGCGGCGACGGGCGCGGCGGCCCCGCCCGGCTCGGACGTTCCGTCGTCCGCGAAGGGCGCAGCATCCGGCTCGTGCGCGAATGTGGGCGCCGGCGCCTCCACCGTGTCGGCCTGGGCCCCGCCGGGGCCAACCGACTCGAAAGCGGCGGGCGGCCCCGCAGTCGTGTCCTCACCGTTCTCAAAAAGCGCGCCCGCCACTGATGCTGGCGGAATCGCGGCGGGCTGGGCGGCGGAGGACTCCTCCTCGGGTTCGGGCGCGGGTACAGCCAGTAGGTCGATTTCGTCCTCGTCCGGGATCGCGGCAGGCTGGGCGGCGGAGGCTTCGGCCGAACCGCCATCGCCGCCGGCCTCGGCCGCCGCCGCGGCGCGATCCTCCTCCTCTTCCTCCTGTCGCGCCTCCTCGGCCTGCATCTCGATCAGATGCTGCCGGTCGGCCACCGGGATCTGGTAGTAGTCAGGATGGATCTCGCCGAAGGCGAGGAACCCGTGGCGATTGCCGCCATATTCGACGAAGGCCGCCTGCAGGCTTGGCTCCACCCGCACGACTTTCGCGAGATAGATATTGCCCTTGAGCTGTTTCTTCGTCGACGTCTCGACGTCGAAATCCTCGAGCCGACTACCGTCCAGCACCACCACGCGGGTTTCTTCCGCGTGCGTGGCGTCGATGAGCATACGCTTGGCCATATAATGTTGAACTCCGGTGCGCCGACCGGCACGACGTCGCTCGCCCGTGGCGGGCAACCGGCGGCAATCGGCGAAGTAGGTTTGCGAAGGGGGGCTGGCTCACCGATGCCGGACCTGCGCTCGCGCACGCCGCGCCGACCCTCAGATCGGCCCGATACGGACCGTTCCTGGGGGAGAGGGCGAGCGGATTTGCGACCATTTAGTCCTGCGGTGCGGCCCGTTCACGCTTGAACGCTGCCTCGGTTAAGTGTGGTCTCTCGTCCGATTTTCACACCACGCCCGGCGCGCCATCAAACGCGGCAAGCTGCGCACGAGAGGTCCGGCAACGGGAGATCAGGGCAGAGGGCGGGTTGTCGCGCGGCATGCCAGCCAACCAACGCAATCACCAACCGCCGGCCCACCTAAGGAGCGCAAAGACCGAGCTTCCCCGATCCGTCACCGGAGCAGTGTGACCATGAAGCAAACCCGCCTCGACCGCAATGAGCATAATACAGCCCGGGCAGCGACCCTCGGGTCGCGGCATCGGCTGAGTGAAACCGGGTTAATCAAGACGTAAGGTGTCAATCCTTATGTCTCGTGATAAATGAACGCCATGACGTCCAGCGTGCCGGTTGGTCGAAGGCTCGTGCTTGGATCCGGGGTCACCGGCGCGTTCCTGCTGCCACGCTGGTTCCAACAGGCGCAGGCTCGTCCGACCGGCGGCCTGGCACCGCTCGGAAGGCTGCCCGGCGCAAGACGATCGCCCGCGCCGGTTGTAGTGCTCGATCCGGGGCACGGCGGGAGGGATCCCGGCGCGATCGGCGTCTCCGGCACGTACGAGAAGCACATCGCCCTCGCGGCAGCGCTGCAACTGCGGCAGCTGCTGGAGGCGGGCGGGCGGTATCGGGTCGAGCTGACGCGGGGGAGCGACGTCTTCATCCCGCTCGAGGAGCGGGTCGCGCGGGCGCAGAACAAGGGTGCCGCCCTGTTCGTCTCCATGCACGCGGATGCGGTTGGCGATCCCGATGTCCACGGCGCAAGCGTCTATACGCTCGCCGACCGGGCCTCCGATCGGCAGACGGCAGCGCTGGCGCGGCGGGAGAACAGCGCCGATCGGTTCGGCCGAACCGGCTTTCGGGGTGCGACGCCCGAGGTTGCGGACATCCTAGCCAGCCTAGTTCGCCAGGAGACGCGGCGGGGTTCGACGCAGATGGCGCGCAGCGTAGTCAGTCAGCTGCGGCCCGACGTCGTGATGCTCGAGAACCCATCTCGCCACGCCGGTTTCGTCGTTCTGAAGGCAGCCGACATCCCGAGCGTGCTGATCGAAATGGGGTTCATGTCAAACCTGCGCGATGAGGCCGCCTTGCGACGCCCGGACCACCGCGTCCGCGTCGCCCAAGCGATGAAACGGGCGGTGGACGCGTATTTTGCGAGCGCAAACAGGCTTGCCGGCCTGACCGGGTAGACTCGCCTCCTTTTATAAACGGTGTCAGTATCGGCCATGACCGGCCGCTCGAAAGCGGGCGACTCGCCGTCGCCTGCTCCGCACTCCGAAACTGCGAAACCTGGCGTGAGTGCGCGTCGCGAGAACAGGCGACGCAAGTCGCCGTTGCGTTGGTTCGCGCGATTCGGCGGCGCGCTGCTGGGTCTGTTCTTCCTCGCCGGAGCTGTCGGGGTGGTGGTTGCCTACGGGGCCTACCGGCACTTCGCGTCCGACCTGCCGGACGTGAACGGGCTGCGCAGCTATCAGCCGAAGATCATGAGCCGGGTTTATGCGGGTGACGCCCGGCTGATGGCAGAGCTGGCGACCGAGCGACGCCTGTTCGTGCCGTATACGGCGATCCCGGATATCGTGAAGCAGGCCTTCGTTTCGGCGGAGGACCAGAACTACTGGAATCATCGCGGTGTCGATCCGCTGGCGATCGCGCGCGCGGCCGTCACCGATTTCATGCAGATGGGCCACGGCCGTCGCCCGGTCGGCGCGTCGACGATCACCCAGCAGGTCGCCAAGAACATGCTGCTGGACGGCCAGCTCTCCCTGTCGCGCAAGGCCAAGGAAGCGATCCTCGCCATGCGGATCGAGGAGAGCCTCAGCAAGGAGCGCATCCTCGAGCTATACCTGAACGAGATCTATCTCGGCTTGCAGTCGTATGGGGTCGCGGCCGCCGCGCAATCCTACTTCAACAAGCCGCTCGATGAGCTGACCGTGCCGGAGGCTGCGTTCCTGGCCGCGCTGCCCAAGGCGCCCAACAACTACAACCCGTTCCGTTTCCCCGAAGCCGCCAAGGGGCGACGGGACTGGGTGCTGGACCGCATGGCCGAGAACCGGGTCATCACCGCGGCGCAGGCGACTGCGGCCAAGACGCAGCCGATCATCCCGGCGCAGTTCCGCCGGCCGGAGCCCATTGCCGGGGCGGATTGGTTTTCCGAGGAGGTGCGCCGGCGCCTGATCGACCGCTTTGGCGTTGATACGACCACTCAGGGCGGCCTGATGGTGCGCACCAGCCTCGACCCGAAACTGCAGCTTGCCGCCGAGAAGTCCTTGCGCGATGGGCTGGTCGCCTACGACCGCAGGTTCGGCGGCTGGCGCGGACCGGTCACGCGTGTGCCGGGAGGCGCCTCGCTGCGCAATAATTGGGCCGGTCCGCTGAACGGCGTAGCGCGCCCGCCCGGGCTCGCGCTCAACTGGAAGTTGGCCGCGGTCTTCGAGATCACCGAAAACGAGGCCCGGGTCGGCTGGATCGAGCGCGGGCCGGACGCCGTGGTGTCGCGGACAGGCGCGATCGCGCTTGCCGATCTCGCATGGGCGCGTCCGGTGCGCGACGACCGGCTCGGCCCGGTTCCGCGACGCATCACCGATGTCGTGCAGACCGGTGATGTCGTGATGGTGGAGCCGCCGGCCACGCCCCCGGCCGCCCAGGGCAATCGGGCTGGGGCGGCGCGGCCGGATCGTGTGCAGCTTCGTCAGATACCGCAGGTTCAGGGCGCGATGGTGTCGCTCGATCCGGCCACCGGGCGCGTGCTTTCCATGGTGGGTGGCTGGAGTTTCGATACCAGCCAGTTCAACCGCGCCACCCAGGCGCTGCGCCAGCCGGGTAGCTCGTTCAAGCCGATGGTCTATCTGACCGCGCTGGAACAGGACATCTCGCCGAGCCAGAGGTTCATGGACGCGCCCATCGTGATCGACAACGGCTCGGCCGGCCAATGGCGGCCGAACAATTACGAGATGACGTTCAACGGCCCGACGCCGATGCGCATCGCGCTCGAGAAGTCGCTCAACCTCGTCACCATACGGGTGGCGCAGAAGGTCGGCATGGAGGCGGTGGCGCAGACGGCGATCGGTTTTCACGTCGTCGACAACATGCCCCGCGTGCTGCCCGCCTCCCTCGGCGCGGTGGATTCGACGGTGCTGCGCATGGCGGGCGCCTATGCCTCGCTCGCCGCGGGGGGGCGCGAAGTGGTTCCGAGCCTGATCGACAGCGTGCAGGATCGCGACGGCCACGTCGTCTGGCGCTCGCCCGGCCGCGATTGCGAGACCTGCGACGACGCGGCGAACCCGCCGACCTTGGACGACAATCGCAAGCAGATCGCGGACGCGGACAGCACGTTCCAGATGGTGACGATGATGCAGGGCGTGGTGCAGCGCGGGACCGGCGTCGAAGCCGGCAGGGGGATGAACCGGCCGATCGCCGGCAAGACCGGGACCAGCCAGGATTTTAACGACGCCTGGTTCATCGGCTTCACCCCCGACCTTGTCACGGCCGTCTGGATCGGCTTCGACAACCCATCGAGCCTCGGCGACAAGGAGACCGGCGGCGTCGTCGCGGCGCCGATCTGGCGCAACTACATGACGACGGCGCTCAAGGATCATCCGGTGCTAACCTTCCCGCAGCCGGACGGCGTGACGATGGCGAAGTGGGACACCGGCTGGGGGAGCGCCACCGACGCGTTCAAGCCCGACCAGGTACCTGGCGCGTCCAGCCCGATCGGCGGCTGGACCGCCTCGGCTGACAACGGCGACGGCTCGGGCTCTCGGAGCGCCCCATCGGGCGGGGTCGACAGCGGGATGGGCGGCCTGTATTGACGCGGCCCCGCCGCAATCCCTCATAACGTCGTCATGTCCACCGAATCCGAAACCCTCGACGAACAGATCAAGCAGTCCGTGGCACTGCTGAGGAGGCATCTTTGACTGGGATGCCGCCCAGGCTCGCCTAGCCGAGCTGAACGCCCGCGCCGAGGACCCGGCGCTTTGGGACAAGGCGGACGAGGCGCAGAAGCTCATGCGCGAACGCAACCAGCTTGCCGGCCAGATCGAGGGCGTGCAGCGCCTGGAGCAGGATGTTGCCGATACACTGGAGCTGATCGGGTTGGCCGAAGCCGAAGCCGACGCCGACTCGGCGATGGTCGCCGACGGGCTCGCGACCTTGCGCACGCTCGCCGAGGAGGCGAAACGGCGCGAAATCGAGAGCCTGCTGTCCGGCGAGGCCGACGCCAACGACTCGTACATCGAGATCAACGCCGGCGCCGGCGGGACCGAAGCGCAGGATTGGGCCGAAATGCTGATGCGCATGTACCTGCGATGGGCCGAGCAGCACGGCTACAAGGCGCAGCTCATGGAGCAGAGCGAGGGCGAGCAGGCCGGCATCAAGTCGGCGACCCTGCAGATCAGCGGGCCGAACGCGTATGGCTGGCTCAAGACCGAGGCCGGAGTGCATCGCTTGGTCCGCATCAGCCCGTTCGACGCGAACGCGCGGCGGCAGACGAGCTTCGCCTCTGTCTGGGTATATCCGGTGGTGGACGACACGTTCGAGGTCGAGATCAACGATGCCGACTTGAAGGTCGACACGTTCCGCGCCTCGGGGGCCGGCGGCCAGCACGTCAACAAGACCGAGAGCGCGATCCGCATCACCCACGTGCCCTCCGGCATCGTCGTCGCCTGCCAGACCGACCGTAGCCAGCACCGCAACCGGGCGACGGCGATGGGGATGCTGAAGGCGCGGCTCTACGAGCAGGAATTGCAGCGCCGCGAGGCGGCATCCGCCGCCGTGGAGAGTGCGAAGACCGACATCGGCTGGGGCCACCAGATCCGCAACTACGTGCTGGCGCCGTATCAGCTCGTGAAGGATCTGCGCACCGGCTTGGAGAAGGGCAACCCCGACGCGGTGCTCGACGGCGACCTCGACGGCTTCATGGCCGCCGCGCTCGCGAGCCGCGCGGGCGCCACGCGCTCGGAGGCCAGCGCGCAGGCGCGATAGGATCGAACGGACGCTTTCCGGCCCGCTTTCAATCTCGCCGAGTTTGATCCGACACGCTCCGGACTACGAAGGCGATGCTTGCCGTGTGATCCATCGATTGCGGCGCGTCCAAGCCGCCAACCGCAAGACGATCCCCATGACGGCTAGGATCGAAAACGGCAGGTAGCCGAGCAGGCTCTTGGCATCCCAATGGAGCGGATGGGGGATGAAGTCCGACAGGAAAGCGAACGATATGTATTCGAGCCCGACGAGACGCAAAATCTTACAGCACCAACCACCAAGGGCCTGAGCCACGCGCTTGATGGACAGAACCGCTAGGAGATAGGTCCAAAACAGGGCAGTCGCGAAGAACACCAACGTCGTGTTCGAGACCGGCGGCTGAGTCGAGATTGTATAAAGCCAGAGGATGAGGCCGAAATGAACCGTAATGGCGGAAGCGAAGGCGAGGCCAAACTCACGCCTATGCCGCGCCGCCGCGTTGAAGCGTGGGCCGAACAGCGTGGCCAGGGCACCCCCGCTATACGCGACCCAGAACAGGAGAAACGCTAGGCGACCTGTGGCTTGTAGCGCCCGGCGGATCCCGATCGGCTCGGTGCCGACACTCGCGAGCACGACGGCTGCCAAGCTCAGCGCCACGCAGAACGCCACGCCTACCCACAACCGCGTTTTGGGCACGTGCTTGAGGATGGGTGGCGTGACCGCGAAAGCCGGTTGTCCCAGGGTCACTGGCAGTACCCTCCCGAGCAATAGCGGCAACGAACCGTAGGAGCGCCGGAGTCTTGCAGCGGCGCACCGATTGGATCTGTACACGGAACGTGCAGCAAGTCCCAGACGTCCTGTTCAAGCTGTTGCCAATGGCTTCAGGCCTTCGTCGCGGATCAATGGTTGGACTGTCGGGTGAGTAGCCTTCAGCGGGCCGACAAATCAATGATCGCCGCGAAGCCGGTCTCGGTCCCGATCGCAAGGTGAGCCCCGGTCGGGCTCCATGCCAGTCCTGAGACGGGGCCGTTGCCGGCGGGCACCAGCGGCAGGACACGGCTCGTCCCGATGTCGGCGAGCACCACCAATCCATCATCGAACCCGGCCGCGATCATGTCTTGGACCGGATGACAGAGAGCGCGGGTGCAGGTCACGCCGTCGCCGCCTGCCAGCTCGGTCGGCCCTTTGCCCATCGGTCCCCCGCCCGTGAACGGCCACAGCACCACCGACTCCGCGCCGCTGCTCGCCAGCCACTTGCCCGCGCGCGTGAACGACAGGCTATGCGTTTTGGCCGGGTAACCGCTCATGCGCATGTGCTGGCCATCGGATAGTCGCCAGCCGTGCAGCGCGTTCTCCTGCATCGCGGTCACGACGTAGTCGCCGTCGTGCGAGATCGCGATCCCGATGTGGCTGCCCTTCCACTCCAGCCTGCGCGGGCTGTCGGTCTTGGCGGCGACGAACCACAGCGACGCCCCGTTGTAGTGCGACGCGCCCACGCGCTTGCCTCTCGCATCGAACGCCAGCCCCGTGACCGAGGACGGATGCTCGAGCTGCTTCAGCTTGGCGCCGGACTGATCGAACAGGTGCACATGCTTGCCGACGGCGCAGGCGAGCAAGCCCTTCCCCTTCTCTGCGGCAAACGTCGCGACGTGCTCGACCCATTTCATGCCGAACGAACCGATATCGCTCGGAGCACCATCGGCTCCGATCCGGCGAAACCGCCCGTCATCGCCGCCGGTGACGAAGCCTGTCGCCGCGGCGTCCGCCGCGAGGCCCAGCGTCGCGCCGTCATGCGCCGCGACGCTCTCCCAGTTCTCGGGGTCCGCCAGCCGGACGAGCCGCACGGTGCCGTCGCCAAGCGCGAAAGCGGCCGTCGCCCCCGCGCGATCGAACGCGCAGCCGACGACGAAGGCGTCGAGCGTGCGCCGCGTGCCCCGTGTCTCGATCAGGAAGCGCGGCTCCGCCGTGTCGCTCATGCTTGCGTCAGCTCGCCTGGCACGATTCGAAGCCCCGCCGCAGCACCGGTCGGTTGAGCTTGCGGCCGATGAACACGATGCGGCTGACGCGCGGCTCCCCCGCTTTCCACGGCCCGATGAAATCGCCGTCAGCGATCATATGCACCGCCTGGAACGCGAACCGGCGGTCCTCACCGACGTAGGCGAGGATGCCCTTCGTCCGCAGCAAATCCTGCCCGTTCAGGGCCAACAGGCCGCCGATCCAGGTGTTGAATTTTTCGGGGTCGATCGGGCGCTCGACCTCGAAGCTCACCGACGTGATCTCGTCGCTGTGCTCATGCTCGTCCTCGGTGAGGAAGCCGGGCTCCCTCGCGAGCACGCGCTGCAAGTCGAACGCGCCCCGGTGCAGCACCTCCTCGATCGGCAAGCACGCGCGCTCGGTCCGGTGGATGACCGCGAAGCGGTTGATCGCGCGGATGCGGCGCTCGACGTCCTCGAGCTCCTCGGGCGTGACCAGGTCTGTCTTGTTGAGCACGATCACATCGGCGAACGCGATCTGGTCCTCCGCCTCGTGGCTGTCCTCCAGCCGCTGCGGCAGGTGCTTGGCGTCCACCACGGTCACGATGGCGTCGAGCTTGGTCTTCGCACGCACCGCTTCGTCGACGAAGAAGGTCTGCGCCACGGGTGCCGGGTTGGCGAGGCCGGTGGTCTCGATGATGATGCCGTCGAACTTGTCGCGCCGCTTCATCAGGCCGCCGACGATGCGGATCAGGTCGCCGCGCACCGTGCAGCAGACGCAGCCGTTGTTCATCTCGAACACTTCCTCGTCGGTATCCACCACGAGGTCGTTGTCGACGCCGAGCTCGCCGAACTCGTTGATCACCACCGCATACTTCTTGCCGTGGTTCTCGCTCAGGATGCGGTTGAGCAACGTCGTCTTGCCCGCGCCGAGATAGCCGGTGAGCACCGTCACCGGGACCTGACCTGCCGTGTCCGCCATATCGACCGCTCCCCGGGAGTATCGTGAGGGACGAATATAGCGACGCCGCGACGACGCGACCACCCGGCTGCCGCGGCGCTCCGCTTACCCAAGTCGCCTTGGGCCAGCTGGATTGACGGCTTTCGGCGTAACTGCCACGAATTGCTTAATTAACGGGAATCCGACAAGCCCGGACGATCAGCGCCAAGGGGAGACGTTCATGATCAGGTTGCCCGCGGGTCTACTCGTCGCGACCGCGTGCCTCATCGTGGGTTGGGCCGGCGCAGTCCGGGCCGACACCACGCTGACCATCGCCACCGTCAACAACGGCGACATGGTGGTCATGCAGAAATTGTCCTCCACCTTCGAGAAGCAGCACCCGGACATCCATCTTCGCTGGGTGGTGCTGGAGGAGAACGTGCTGCGCCAGCGTGTGACCACGGACATCGCGACCAAGGCCGGCCAGTTCGACATCGTGACGGTCGGCAACTACGAGGTGCCGATCTGGGCCAAGCAGGGCTGGCTCATCCCGATGGACAACCTGCCGGCGAGCTACGACGTGGACGATCTCCTCAAGCCGGTGCGCGACGGGCTGACCTACGAGGGCAAGCTATACGGCCTGCCGTTCTATGCCGAGAGCGCGATGACCTATTATCGCACCGACCTGTTCGCCAAGGCCGGCCTGAAGATGCCCGACGCGCCGACCTACGAGCAGATCCGGGGCTTCGCCGACAAGATCACCGACAAACCCAACAACGTCTACGGCATGTGCCTGCGCGGCAAGCCCGGCTGGGGCGAGAACATGGCCTACCTCACCACGCTGGTCGACACGTATGGGGGCCAGTGGTTCGACATGAAATGGGCCACCACGATCGACACGCCCGAGTGGAAGAAGGCGGTCGGCTACTATGACGGCGTCCTGAAGGCGGATGGGCCGCCCGGCGCGACCTCGAACGGGTTCAACGAGAACCTGGCGCTATTCGCGAGCGGGCATTGCGGCATGTGGATCGACGCCACCGTGGCCGGCGGCCTGCTCTATGACAAGAAACAGTCGCAGGTGGCCGACAAGGTCGGTTTCGCGCAAATCCCGGTCGGCGACTTCAAGGGCGGCCCGACCTGGCTGTGGAGCTGGAACCTCGCCATCCCGCAGACGTCGAAGCAGTAGGACGCGGCCCGGACCTTCGTCACCTGGGCGACCTCGAAGGACTACATCAAGCTGGTGTCCGAGCTGAACGGCTGGGTCGCCGTCCCGCCCGGCACGCGCGCCTCGACCTACGACAACCCGGACTACAAGAAGGCGGCGCCGTTCGCCGGGTTCGTGCGGACCGCGATCGAGCAGGCCAACCCGAACGGCAGCACGCGCGATCCGCGGCCCTATAATGGCGCGCAGTTCGTCGCGATTCCGGAGTTCCAGGGGATCGGCACCCAGGTCGGCCAGACGGTCGCCGCAACCCTGACCGGACAGTCGACCGTCGATCAGGCCCTCGCGGCCGCGCAGGCGGCGACCACCCGGACCATGCGCCAAGCCGGCTATCCGAAGTAGCCGGCCGTGAGCCCGGATTTGACTTCGGCGGCTGCCGAGCCTACCCGGCTCGGCCGACCCGCCGAGCCCCCGACCGCGGTCCGCCCACGGCGCAAGCCCGGCTCGGCGCTGGTGCTGCCCTCGGTCGCCGTCCTGCTGGTGTGGATGATCGTGCCCCTGGCATTGACGGTCTGGTTCTCGTTGCAGCGCTACAATCTGCTCGATCCGACGGTCAGCGGCTTCGCCGGGCTCGACAACTACACGTATCTCGTCACCGATCCCGATTTCTGGGTCTCGCTCCAGAACACGCTGGTCCTGGTCGGCTCGGTCCTGATCATCACGGTCGGCCTCGGCACCTTGCTCGCGGTGCTGTTCGACCAGCCCTTCCCCGGCCGCGGCGTCGCGCGGCTGCTCGCGGTTGCCCCGTTCTTCGTCATGCCGACGGTCGCCGCGCTGATTTGGAAGAACCTGATGATGCACCCGATCTACGGGGTGTTCGGCGCGGTCGCGCGGGCGTTCGGCCTGGCACCCATCGACTGGTTCGCGCAGTTCCCGATGGTGTCGGTCATCGCGATCGTGTCTTGGGAATGGCTGCCGTTCGCCTTGTTGATCCTGCTCACCGCCGTGCAATCGCTGGATCACGAGCAGCGCGAGGCGGCGCGCATGGACGGGGCAGGGGCCGTCGCGCAGTTCTTCTTCATCACCCTGCCGCACCTGCGCCGCGCGATCAGCGTGGTGGTGATGATCGAGACCATCTTCCTGCTGACGGTGTTCGCCGAGATCTTCGTGACCACATCCGGAGGACCGGGAAACGCGACGACCAACCTCGCTTTCCTGATCTATGCGCGCGCGCTGCTGCAGTTCGACGTGGGCGGCGGCTCCGCCGGCGGCGTGGTCGCGATCGTGCTGGCCAACATCGTCGCCTTCTTCCTGGTGCGCAGCATCGCGCGACGGCTGGAGGTCTGAGCGATGCGCCAGACGATCGGCCAGCGCGTCATGATCGCGGTGCTCGGCTGGGCGGTGGCGCTGGCGCTGTTCTTCCCGATCTTCTGGATGGTGCTGACCAGCTTCAAGACCGAGGTTGCGGCGATCGCGACGCCGCCGCAATTGTTGTTTCATCCGACACTGGCGAGCTACGCCGAAGTCCAGGAACGTGCCGACTACATTGCCTTCGCGCTGAACAGCGTGGTCATCTCCGTCGGCGGCACCGTATTGGCGCTGGCGTTCGGTATCCCCGCGGCCTACGCGATGGCCTTCCACCCGACCGAGCGCACGCGCGGCACGTTGCTCTGGATGCTGTCCACGAAAATGCTGCCGCCGGTCGGCGTGCTGGTGCCGATCTACCTGCTGTTCCGCACCCTCGGCCTGCTCGACACGCGCACCGGGCTGGTGGCGATCTACGCGCTGATGAACCTGCCGATCGTGGTCTGGATGCTGTTCACCTTCTACAAGGAGGTGCCGAACGACATCCTCGAGGCCGGCCGCATGGACGGCGCGCGCACCTGGGGCGAGCTGTGGTTCCTGCTGCTGCCGTTGACCTTGCCCGGCGTCGCGTCCACCGGGCTGCTGTCGCTGATCCTGTGCTGGAACGAGGCGTTCTGGAGCCTCAACCTGACCTCGTCGAGCGCGGCGCCGCTGACCACGTTCATCGCGTCGTTCTCCAGCCCGGAAGGGCTGTTCTTCGCCAAGCTTTCCGCGGCCTCGACCGTCGCGGTCGCGCCGGTCCTGGTGTTCGGCTGGATCAGCCAGCGCCAGCTCGTGCGCGGCCTGACCTTCGGCGCAGTCAAGTAGAGGAGGACCGATGGCGACTGTCACGCTGCGCGGCCTGCGCAAGAGCTACGGCCCGGTCGAGGCTATCAAGGGCGTCGACCTCGAGGTCGACGATCGCGAGCTGGTGGTGTTCGTCGGACCGTCGGGTTGCGGCAAGTCCACGCTGCTGCGCATGATCGCCGGCCTTGAGGACATCACGTCCGGCGACCTGCTGATCGACGGCAAGCGGGTGAACGACGTCGGCCCGGCGGATCGCGGGCTGGCGATGGTGTTCCAGTCCTACGCGCTGTACCCGCACATGACCGTCCGGCAGAACATGGGTTTCGCCCTGCGTCTGGCGCGCGTGCCGAGGACCGAGCGGGACCGCAAGGTGGACGAGGCCGCGCGCATCCCGCAGCTTCAGCCGTATCTGGATCGCAAGCCCGGCCAGATGTCGGGAGGGCAGCGGCAGCGCGTGGCGATCGGCCGCGCCATCGTGCGCAACCCGAAAGTGTTCCTGTTCGACGAGCCGCTGTCGAACCTGGATGCCGCGCTGCGCGGGCAGATGCGCATCGAGCTCGCCCGCCTGCACGAGGAACTGAATGCGACGATGATCTACGTCACCCACGACCAGGTCGAGGCGATGACGATGGCCGACAAGATCGTGGTGCTACAGGCAGGCTTGGTGGAGCAGGTGGGCTCGCCGCTGCAGCTCTATCATCATCCCGCCAACCTCTTCGTCGCCGGCTTCATCGGCTCGCCGCGAATGAACCTGTTGCCGGCCAAGGTCGCGGCCGCGGACGCCGGAGGCGCATCCGTGGCGCTGCCGGGCGCGGCGCCGGTCGGCATCCCGGTCGAGGCGGGCGCGGTCGCGGCCGGCGCGGCCGTTACGCTCGGCATTCGCCCGGAGGCGTTGCGGCCCAACCCGGCCGGCCCACTTTCGGGCAAGGTGCGCCTGGCCGAACGCCTGGGCGGCCTGACCCTGCTGCACATCACGATGCCGGACGGATCGCCGCTCACGGTGCAGATGGAAGGCAGCGACGAGACGCGCGTCAACGACGATATCCGTCTGTCGGTCGATCCCGCCGCCTGTCACGTCTTCGATTCGGCCGGACAAGCCCTGCCGCATCTCGCCCGCCACCCGCTCGCGGCGTAGCTGCTTGATCGTCGTGGCCGGAGAGGCCCTGATCGATCTGTTCATCGGAGCCGCAGCGGGCGCGATCTTGCCGGCCCAAGCGATCGCCGGCGGCTCGCCGTTCAACGTCGCGGTGGGACTGGCGCGACTCGGAACCGAAACGGTGTATCTGGGTGGGCTGTCGAGGGATGCGCTCGGTGCCTTCCTCCATCGGCAACTGCTTGCCGAAGGGGTGGACCTGAGCCTCGTCAAGCGAAGCGCGCGGCCGACGCCGGTGGTCGTCGTGACGACGCAGCCCGATGGGGAGCCTTCCTACACGTTCCATGCGCATGATTGCGCGGATCGGGATCTGCAGCTGCGCGATGTGCCGCCGGTGCTCGACCCGCGTGTGAGGGCTCTGGCGTTCGGTTCGTTCGCCCTCGCCGTCGAGCCGATCGGCGGCACGCTGCTTGCTCTGGCGGAGCGGGAAGCCGCACGCCTCCTGGTCAGCATCGACCTGAACCTCAGAGCCAGCGTGGTCGGCGATCTGGAGTGCTGGCGTCAGCGCATCGAGCGGTTCGCACGCACCGCGGCGATCATCAAGCTGAGCCGCGAGGACCTGCTGGACGCATATGGGCCGGAGGCCGATGCCGGCGTGCTGGCCACGCGATGGCTGGACGGCGGCGCGCTGCTGGTGATCGTGACCGACGGGTCCGCCGGTGCGACCGCCTATTGGGCCGGCCAGGCGCTGCACCGTCCGGGCAATCGCGTCGTGGTCGCCGACACGGTCGGGGCGGGCGACACGTTCCATGCCGCCCTCCTGAGCCGGCTTGCGCAGACCGAGCGCCTGAGCCGGGACGGTCTGGCGACGGTCGACGAGACCGGGCTGCGTGACCTGCTCGACTATGCAACCGTAGCGGCTAGCATCACCTGCACCCGTCGCGGCGCCGACCTGCCGACCCGCGTGGAGGTTGACGCGATGTTCGAGCTTAGTCCCACGGCCTGACAGGAGGGCGAGGTGTTCCTCGGCTTCGATTTCGGCACATCCTCGGTCAAGGCGCTGCTGGTCGACGGCGAGCAGCGTACCGTCGGCAATGCGTCCGTGGCACTCGAGGTCTCGGCTCCGGGACCGGGGCGGCGCGAGCAGGACCCCGAGGCTTGGTGGCAAGCCATGCTGGCGGCGGTGGACCGGCTGCGGGTGGAACACCCCGCCGCACTCGGTGCGGTTGAAGGGATCGGGCTGTCCGGGCAGATGCACGGCGCGGTGCTGCTGGACGAGGCGGGTGCCGTGCTGCGTCCCTGCATCCTGTGGAACGATGTCCGCTCGGTCGCCGAATGCCGGGAACTGGAGCAGGCGTTCCCGGCGCTGCGCGAGGTAAGCGGCAACCCCGCCATGCCGGGCTTCACCGCGCCCAAGCTGCTCTGGGTGCGCCGGCACGAACCCGAGGTGTTCGCGCGCACGGCGACGGTGCTGCTGCCGAAGGCTTGGGTCCGGTACCGCCTGACCGGCGAGATGATCGACGAGATGTCGGATGCGTCCGGCACGCTCTGGCTCGATGTGGGCAGGCGCGACTGGTCCGATGCCGCCCTGGCCGCGACCGGCCTGTCGCGCGCCGCGATGCCGCGCCTGGTGGAGGGGAACGCGCCCGCCGGCCGCTTGTGCCGGGAGCTGGCGGCGCGCTGGGGCATGAGCGGCGCGCCCATCCTGGCGGGGGGCGCCGGCGACAACGCGGCCGGGGCGATCGGGCTTGGTGCGATCCGGCCCGGCAGCGCCTTCGTCTCGCTCGGCACGTCCGGCGTGGTCTGGGCGACGACGCCGCGTTTCGCGCCCAACCCCGATGCCGCGTTGCACGCCTTCTGCCATGCGGTGCCCGACACTTGGCACCAGATGGGCGTCACCTTGTCCGCCGCCGCCTCGCTCGCCTGGTGGGCGCAGATTTCGGGCCGCTCCGAAGCGGCGCTGCTGGCCGAGATGCCCGAGCCGCACCGCGCCAGTCCGGCGTTGTTCCTGCCGTATCTGTCGGGCGAGCGCACGCCGCACAACGACGGCGCGGTTCGCGGCGCCTTCGCCGGGCTGGCGAGCGAGGCGGGGCGAGCGGATTTGACGCAAGCGGTGCTGGAGGGCGTGGCGTTCTCGCTGCGCGATTGCCTGGACGCGCTGACGGCGGCCGGCACGCAGGTGGCGGAGATGGACGTGATCGGCGGGGGCTCCCGCTCGGCCACCTGGATCCGCATCATCGCCTCGGTGCTCGGCGTCAATCTGCACCGGCTTGCCGACGGCGAGCACGGCGGCGCGTTCGGAGCTGCCCGCCTTGCCCGGTTGGCGGTCACGGCCGAGAGCCTCGATGCCGTCTGCACGCCGCCGACCCGCGTGGAAACCATCGCCCCCGATCCGGTGCTGCAAGAGGCATACGCGGCGCAGCTGGCACGTTATCGCGCGCTGTATCCGGCGTTATCCCGCATCGAGGCGGAGCATCGATGAGCAGCATCGCCCTCAACCGCGCCAATCTGGCCAGTTTGCAGCCGCCCGTCCGCGTGCCGGCCTACGATCCGGCGAGCGTCACGCCGGGCATCGTGCATTTGGGCCTGGGCGGGTTTCACCGGGCTCACATGGCGCGCTACACGCACGAGCTGATGGAGCGCGACCCCGCTGCCCGTGCGTGGGGTATCGCGGGAGCTGGCCTGCTGCCGTCCGATCGTCGGATGCACGACGCGCTGGCGCCGCAAGACGGGCTCTACACGCTGGTCGAGCGCGGCTCCCAAGGCGAAACGGTCAGCATCATCGGTTCCATTGCGCACGTTATCTTCGCGGCCGAAACGTCGGCGGACCTGCTGGCCGCGATCGACGAGCAGGCGATCCGCATCGTCAGCCTTACCGTGACCGAGAACGGCTATTGCCTGAATCGCGCGACCAAGCGGCTGGATGCCGCCCATCCGCAGATCCGGCATGATCTGGAACATCCAAACGATCCGCGGAGCGCCATCGGCATCATCGTGGAGGCTTACCGCCGTCGCATGACGGCCGGCCGACCGGCCTTCACCGCACTGAGTTGCGACAACATCCAGCACAACGGCAACGTGTTGCGCGACGCGGTACGGACGCTGGCCACGTTGCAGAATCAGGCGGCGCTGATCGCCTGGATCGATGCTCACGCCAGCTTTCCCAGCACGATGGTCGATCGCATCACGCCTGTAACGGCGGCCGAGGATGCGGCCATGCTGACCCAGCGCTACGGGATCGAGGACCGATGGCCGGTGTTCTGCGAAACGTTCACCCAATGGGTGATCGAGGATGCGTTCGTGCAAGGACGCCCGAAGTGGGAGGATGTCGGCGCGCAATTCGTCACCGACGTGGCCCCATACGAGTTCATGAAGCTGCGACTGCTGAACGCCAGCCATCTGGCGGTGTCGGGGCTGGGCAGGCTGGCCGGCTACGTCACCGTTGACGAGGCGATGCGCGACCCGTTGATCCCCCGCTACATGGCAGCCCTGATGGACCGCGAGACCGGACCGACCCTGGCGCCGGTGCCCGGGATCGATCTGCCCGCATACAAGCACACGCTGATCGAGCGCTTCGCCAATCCCGCGATCAAGGACACGGTGGAGCGCGTGAACACGGATGCGCCGCTGAACGTGCTCGTCGATCCGATCCGGGATCGGCTGCGCAGCGGCGATTCCGTGGACTTGCTGGCGCTCGCGCTAGCGGCGTGGCTGCGCCGCGTGCGAGGCGAGGACGAGGCCGGGCAGCCGATCGAAATTCGTCACCCGCTTGCCGCGACCTTGCGCGCGCGCGCGATCGAGGGCGGGGACAACCCGGAGGCTTTGCTGGCAATCGAGGAGCTGTTCGGCGAGCTGGGCACCAGCGCAGTGCTGACGACGGCCGTGCGGAGATGGCTTGCATCGCTTTACGAGTTCGGCAGCGCGCAGACATTGCTGCAAGCGTCGCGCGTTCTCAATTTCTGACCGGGCGCGAAGTCCTCTTCCGGCCGAAGTCACATAATTGTACGTTGCTCTTCCTCCATCTCACGCCACCCTTGGCGAGCCGACGTCGAGAAAGCCAGCGCATGACATCCGCCTTCCTAGTCCGAGCAGCGGCGATCGTGCGCTAAGCCGTGCGGCAGCTCTTCGCGCCCGGTGCCGACGCGATCCTTCGGCTATACATGCTTGCCGCGGTGGGCCTCGTCGTGGCGGCGGTGATCGGGCTGACCGCGCTGGCGCATTCGAATTACGTGGGGGGCGTCGGTGTTGCGCCGGCGCAGCCCGTCCCGTTCAGTCACAAGCACCATGCGGGCGAGCTGGGGCTTGATTGCCGTTACTGCCACGAGCAGGTCGAGGCGCTGGCAACTGCGGGCCTGCCGCCCACCCACACTTGCATGACATGCCACTCGCAGATCTGGACGCAGGCGCCCATGCTCCAGCCGGTGCGCGACAGCCTGGCCAACAATGACCCGCTGCACTGGACCCGGGTCAATCGGCTACCCGATTACGTCTACTTCAATCACTCGATTCACACCGACAAGGGTATCGGCTGCTCGAGTTGCCACGGGGCGGTGACGACGATGCAACTGACCTACCCGGCCCAGTCCTTCACGATGGAGTTCTGCCTGACCTGTCATCGCGCGCCGGAGAAATTCGTCCGTCCGGCGGCGGAGGTCTGGAACATGGAATGGAGCCCGCCCGCGAACCAGGAAACTCTCGGCGCGGCCTTGGTGCGGGAACGGCACATCGCCGGGCCAGCCCGGTTGACGGACTGCTCGATATGCCATCGGTGACGCCATGAGTGGGCACCTGCCGCGCTCGGCCGGCCAGTGGCGCAGCCTGGAGGCCATCGCGGACACGCCGGCGTTCCAGCGCCTGCTCGCCGAGGAGTTTCCCGCCGTGACCGACCTTTCCGTCGGGCCGGAGCGGCGCAGTTTCCTCAAGCTGATGGCGGCGTCCTTGATGCTGGCGGGCCTCGCCGGCTGCGACGAGCCGCCGGACGGGCGGTCTCAGGAGGTGCCCTACGTCAGGAATCCGCCGGGTCAGCAGCCGGGCACATCGGTTTCCTACGCGAGCGCGACGCTGACCGACGGATTGGCGAACGGGATTCTGGTCACGACGCGTGATGGGCGACCGCTCAAGATCGAGGGCAATCCGGAGCATCCGTGGAGCCGTGGCGGTACGGACGTGTTCGGACAGGCCTCCATTCTCGGCCTTTATGACCCGGACCGCTCGCAGGTGGTTCGTCATCTCGGGCGCACCAGCACGTGGGACGCGTTTCGCGGCGCCGCGATCGGTCCGTTCGCCGCCCTGCGCGCGAACGGCGGCAAAGGCCTGCGGCTGCTGACCGGGCCGCTTTCCTCCCCGTCGCTGCTGGCCCAGGTCGCGGCGATCCAGTCCGCGTTTCCCGACATGCAGTGCCATAGTCATGCCGCCGTAGACCGCGGCGCGGCGGGACAGGGCACTGAGCGCGCGTTCGGGCGTCGACTCGACACGCAGTATCGGTTCGACCGGGCGAGGGTGATTGTCGCCTTGGATGGCGACTTCCTCGATCCGGGACCGCATCAGGTCGGCGTATCGCGCGCCTGGTCGGCGGCCCGGCGGGCCTCGGGTTCCGGCAAGCTGCTGGAACTTTACGCCGTCGGCAGCCTGCCGAACCTGACGCTGGCCAAGGCGGACCATCCGCTGGTCGCGACGCCGCAGGACATTGCCGCGCTGGCACAAGCGCTGCTGGCCGACGTTACCGCCGCAGATGCGCCGGTTCCCGCGGCGGGGTCGGATGCGGTGACGCGATGGCGTGCGGGGGCGTCCGCCGCATTGCGCGCGTCGCGCGGGGCGGGACTGGTCATTGCCGGGCCGTATCAGCCTGCCGAGGTGCAGGAGGCGGCGCATCGTGTGAATGCGACGCTGGGCAATCTCGGCCAGACCGTGTTTCACACCTCGCCCGCCATCGCACCGGCGGGCTCGCTGTCCGAGCTCGCTGAGGCGATGGGAAACGGGGGGGTCAGCACCCTGGTAATGCTCGGGACGAATCCGGTCTACGACGCGCCGGGCTCGCTGCGCTTCGCTGACCTTCTCGCCAAGGTGCCGCTCAAGATCCACGCCGGCGTCCACCAAGACGAGACCGCGCTACGCTCCGACTGGCACCTTCCGCTGCTGCATCCGCTGGAATCCTGGGGCGATGCCCGATCGCCGGACGGGACCGTGAGCCTGATGCAGCCGACCGTGGCGCCGTTGTACGACGGCAGGTCCACCGCCGAAATCCTGTCCGTACTGTTCGACCCGCTTCCGCGATCGGGGCTCGACCTGCTGCGCGCGCATCGGATGGGGAGCGAGACGGACGCGGCGTTCGCTCCGAAGTGGGATGCGATGCTGCGCGACGGCTTCGTGCCGGACAGTGCCTTCCCACCCGAAACCGTTGCTTTGCAGAACGGCCCTGCATCGCCCCCACTTGCCGCGCAGGAAGGTTTGACCGTGCTGTTCCGCCCAGATCCGACCGTTTGGGACGGTACGGCAGCCGATAACGGCTGGCTGCAGGAACTGCCGAAGCCGCTGACCAAGCTGGTTTGGGAGAACGCCATCACCGTCGCCCCGGCGCTCGCCGCTCGGCGGGGCTTGTCGCAAGGCGACGTGGTAACGATCGAAGCGGAAGGCCGCGGCCTTGAGGGGCCGGTCTGGATCCTGCCCGGTCAGGCGGACGGCGTGGTCGGGGTGACGCTCGGCTACGGCCGCGAAGTGCCGGACCGCATCGCCTACAAGCTCGGCTACGACGCGAATGCGCTGCGCGACGCCGCCTCGCCCTGGCAGCTCGCTGGCGCCAAGCTGAACAAGACCGGCCGCAGCATCCGGTTCGCCACCACCCAGGACCACGGCACCATGGAGGGGCACGACTTCGTCCGCGTCCAGGAGGTCGGCGCGGCGGCGGTCGGAGAAACGGCGAGTTGGACGCAGCCCACGCTGTACGCTTCCAAGGAAGGCGACGGCCGGGCCTGGGGCATGGTGATCGACCTCGACAGCTGCATCGGTTGCAACGCGTGCGTCACCGCCTGTCAGGCGGAGAACAACATCGCCGTGGTCGGGCGCGAGCAGGTGGCGATGGGCCGCGAGATGCATTGGCTGCGCGTGGACCGCTACTACGACGGACCGGCCGAGACCCCGCGCACGCGGTTCCAGCCCGTCCCGTGCATGCATTGCGAGGACGCGCCGTGCGAGGTCGGATGCCCCGTCGAGGCGACGTTGCACGACCAGGAGGGTCTGAACCTCATGGTCTACAATCGCTGCGTCGGGACGCGCGCGTGTTCGGGGTACTGTCCCTACAAGGTTCACCACTTCAACTATCTCGACTATTCGGCCGGCGCCCCACCCTCGATCGCCTTGCAGCGCAACCCGGAGGTGACCGTTCGCGCCCGCGGCGTGATGGAGAAGTGCACCTACTGCGTCCAGCGGATCGCGGGCGCGCGCATCGAATCCGACAAGACCGGCGCGCCGATCGCCGACGGCAGGGTGCAGACCGCCTGCCAATCGGCCTGTCCCACCCAGGCGATCACCTTCGGTGACCTGAACGACCGTGCCAGCGCGGTGGCGGCGGCGCGGCAGAGCCCGCGCAACTACGCCCTGCTGGGCGAGCTGAACGTGCGGCCGCGCACGACGTATCTCGCGGTCCTGCAACCCGCGCCCGACGGCGACGCGTCATGAGCGCGACCGACCGGATCGATCCGGGCTCGGCGATCGCGGCCAGCGCGTTCGATCACCGCGCCTACGTGCGTTGGTGGCCCGCGTTCCTGCTCGCCTTCGGACTGACCGGGTTGATGGCCGCCTGCCTGTTCTGGCTGCTGTGGGAAGGTGTCGGGATCTGGGGCAACAACGTCCCCGTCACCTGGGCGCTCGACATCGTCAGCTACGATTGGTGGATCGGCATTGCCAGCGGCGGCCTGCTGGTTTCGGCAACGCTTCTTCTGTCGGGCGCGGAGTGGCGCGGGGCGGTGAACCGCATCACCGAGACCATGGCCCTGATCTCCGCCGCGGCAGCGGGGCTGTACCCGATCATCCATCTCGGCCGCCCGTGGTTCTTCTACTGGAACCTGCCTTACCCGAACACCTTCCTGCTCTGGCCGCAGATGCGCAGCCCGCTGTTCTGGGACGCGGTGGACATCATCAGCTACCTGGTTGTCTGCCTGTCGTTCTGGTACGTCGGCCTGATCCCCGACTTGGCCGCGATGCGCGACCGGGCCGTCGAGCGCATTGCGCGGCAAGCCGGCCGAGAGGGTGCCGAGCTTCGGTTGCTGCGGGCGCAGATCTACGGCATCGCGGCGCTCGGCTGGCGCGGCTCGGCGGTGCACTGGCAGCGATGGCAGGACGCCTATCGGACCATCGCCGTGTTCGGCGTGTTGCTGGTGGTGTCGTTGCAGACCGGGGCGGCGGTGATGTTCGCGGGCACGGTGGAGCCGGGCTGGCACGACACGCTGTTGCCGGTCACCTTCCTGTTCGGCGCCATCTTCGCCGGCGTGGCGATGATTGCGGTGCTGACCGTCGTGCTGCGCACCGTGTTCCCGCTCGCGTCGCTCATCACGGCGCGTCATCTGAACGTGCTGGCGATGCTGCTGCTCGGGCTGGGGCTGGCAAACCTCTACTGCTACGGCGCCGAGTTCCTGACGACGTTGGCGACCGGCAACTCCTTCGATACGGCCGTTCTGGCGCGGCGATTCAGCGGCCCGCACGCGTGGAGCACGTGGGCGATCATCGTGCTGGCATTGCTGCCCGTGCATCTGTTCTGGATCCCGCGCCTTCGCCGCTCGCCCGGATTGCTGCTCGTCGTCGGGCTGATGGTCGCCGCCGGCTCCTGGGCGGACCACTTCATGGTGATCGTCATCACCTTGCAGCACGATTTCCTGCCCTCCGCCGCGCAGTCCTACAGCGTCGGCATCTGGGGCCTCGCCACCTTCTTCGGGTCGGTGGGGTTGTTTCTCATGTTACTGCTTCTGTTCATGCGCTACCTCCCGGTGCTGTCGATCGTGGATGCCCGCCTGGCGCCGGTGCGCCGTGGCTGAGCCCCCGGGTTCCGAGGCGAACGCGCCGCTCTGGGGCGTCAGCGCCGAGTTCGAGACGCCCGAGGCGATGCTGGCGGCGATTCGGGCCTTGCGGGAGCATGACCTCGGACGGCTGGACGCCTTCACTCCCTTGCCGGTGCCCGGGCTGGCGGATGCTTTGAGGTCGTCGCACAAGCCGGCGTACCCGTTGGCGTTGGGGGGCGCCCTGCTCGGCGGGGCCGCGATGATGGCGATGTGCGCCTACGCCACCATCGTCTCCTACCGCTTCAACATCGGCGGCCGGCCGCTGTTCAGCTGGCCGGCCTTCGTCGTCCCGAGCTTCTCGTTCGCCATGCTGACCGGCACCCTGGTGGTGGTCGGCGCACTGCTCGTGCGGAACCGTCTGCCCCGGCTCAACCATCCGGCCTTCAACATCCCGCATTTCACGCGCGCCACGCGGGACGGGTTCTTCGTCGCCGTCGAGGCGAGCGATGACCGGTTCGATGCGGCCAGAGCCGAGCGCGTGCTGGCGGGCTTGCGCGCGGCACCCCGTCACGTCAGCCGCGTGCCGCGATGAGAGCCGCGCTGCTCGCCGCCTGCGTGCTGATCGGACTCGCCGGGTGCAAGCGGCAGGACATGTACACGCAGACGCGCTCGCAGACCTGGGATCGCAACGGCTTCTTCAAGGACGGCAGCTCGATGCGGGCCGCTGTGCCCGGCACCGTCGCCCGCACCGTGCCGGACAGCCCGGTCTCGCCGCCGGCGGTGATCGACGCTGGCCTGCTCGCGCGCGGGCACGAGCGGTTCGACATCTTCTGCTCTCCCTGCCACGGCCGCGCCGGCGCCGGAGCAGGAATGATCGTGCAGCGCGGATTCCCGCACCCGCCATCGTTCGTGGAAGGCAAGCTGCGGCAGGCCAAGGCGGCGGTGTTTCTTGACGCGATCGTCAACGGGCACGGCGCGATGTACAGCTACGCGGACCGCGTCTCGTCGGCGGATCGCTGGGCGGTGATCGCGTATATCCGGGCGCTGCAGCTCAGCCAGAACGCGGAAGCCGCAAGCCTTCCCGCGCAAGACCAGGCGCAGCTCGAGGCGCAGCGTTGAAGCGCGCGATCATGCTCGCCGTCGCGGGCGTTCTCGGCTGCATCCTGCTCGTCCTGTGGCGCGCCGAGGTGATGCCGTCCTATCTCGCCGCCTGGCTGTTCTGGATGGCGCTCCCGCTCGGCGCGCTGCCGCTGGTCGCCGCGGCCGAGCTGCTCGGCAGCGCGGATGGTCCGCTGCTTTCCGTGCTCAGGCGCATGCTTCTCCTGCTGCCGCTCGGGGCGATCCTCGCCGTGCCGCTGATGCTGCGCGCCGACCTGCTTTATCATCGCGCGGAGATGCCGAAGGCGCTCGCGGCGTGGATGGCCACGCCGTCCCTCATCGTTCGCATGGCGGTGATGCTGGTCGTGTGGTCGGGGCTGGCGCTGCTGCTCGCCCGCCCGCCCCGCGACCAGCCGCGGCGCAAGCTGGCCGGTTTGGCGCTCGTGCTGCATTCGGTGATGGCGAGCGTCGCCGCCCTCGACTGGGTCATGTCGCTCGCACCCGGGCTCGGTTCGTCCGCCTTCGGGCTGATGTTGATCGCGGGCCAGGTCGTGACGGCGACTTGCGCCGGCCTGTTCGTCCTGGCTCTGCGCAGCGGCGGACGACGCCTGCCGGCGCTGCCCGGCCTGCTGCTCGCCTGTCTGCTGGGCGGCTGGGCATTCCTGCATTTCGCCCAGTACCTCGTCGTCTGGTCCGCCAACCTGCCTGCGGAAATCGTCTGGTATCAGCAGCGTTCGAGCGGGCTGGGCCGTCCGCTGATATGGGCGGCGGCGGCGGCGGCCCTGCTGGGTCTGGTGTTGCTTCCCTCGCGGCTGTCCCGTGTCCCGGTCCTTGCCGCCAGCCTCGCCGCGATGCTGATGCTCGGTCATTTGCTGGAGACGCTCTGGTTGGTCACGCCCGCGTTCCGCGGCGACTTCTCCCTGCGGGGAGCCGACGTCTTGGCGGTCGTCGGAGTCGGTGGGCTTTCGCTGGCGCTGCTTTCCGTGGCGTTCGGTTCGGCTTCCGCCAAGCAGGTGCGCCATGACGCGGGATGAACGCGGCGCTTCGCGGCTGCGCTGGATGCGCGTGCTCGATTGGGGAGCGCGGGCGTCGGTGATCCTTGGCGGCGCTCTGCTTTTGAACCGGCCCGTCGCTCCCGCGCGCGTCGCACGGGCTGGCGTCGCGGACAGCGACGCGTCCGGCCGAGGCGCGCCAACGATACCCCCGAGCGCCGGTGCGCGTCGCGCCGGCCACGAGACCGAGGACATGGACGGGCGCACCATGATCGCGCTGGTGATCGGCCTCGGCGTGGCGGTGGCGCTGGTGATCGGCGGCATCGTGCTGCTGTTGAACTTTCTGCTGCACGCGCACGAAGCAGGCCGGCCGCCGTTCACGGCGCAACAGACGGCGCCCGCGACGCCGCCCGCGCCCAATCTCCAGGCCGACCCGCAGACCGACATCGTCCGGCTGCGCGCCGCGGAGAACGCACGGCTTGGCGGCTACGGCTGGCTCGATCCGGGCCATACGCGGGCGCGCATCCCCATCGAGCGTGCCATGTCGCTGATGGTCGGCCGCTCGCTGGATGCGCCGCCATGAACCCCAGCGACTTCGCATTGGCGCTTTGGCCGCATTCGGCCTCTGCCAGCGCCGCCGAGACGGACCACCTCATCTGGGCGTTCACCCTGTTGACCGTGCTGCTGGTGCTGCCGATCTTCGCCGGCATCACCTTCTTCGCGATCCGCTTCCGGGATGGGCGGCAGGTCAACCGCACCTATAAGGGGAACCGGGACCGGCAGCTCGAGCTTGGCTGGATGCTCATCCCGTTCGCGCTGACCCTGATCTTCTTCGTCTGGGGTGCGCAGATGTTCGTCGCCCACAAGACCCCGCCGGCCAATGCCACCGAGATCCGGGCGATCGGACGGCAATGGATGTGGAAGTTCCAGCACCCCGGCGGTCAGGCGGAGATCAACGACCTGCACGTGCCCGTGGGCGAGCCGATCCTGATCAACATGATCAGCCAGGACGTGATCCATGGGCTCTACATTCCTGCGCTGCGCATCCAGATGGAGACCTTGCCCGGCCGCTACACCCAGCTCTGGTTCAAGGCCGACCGGCCCGGCACCTACCGGCTTCTCTGCAGCGAGTTCTGCGGCACCGATCACTCGGTGATGGACGGCCTGCTGACCATCATGACGCCGTCCGACTACCAGACGTGGCTGGCGCACGCCGGCAGCAGCGAGGGCCTGGTGAGCGGCGGCAAGCGGCTGTTCGCGGCCTATGGCTGCAGCGGCTGCCATCAGGGCGCCAGCCAGGTGCGCGCGCCATCGCTGGCCGGGGTTTTCAATCGGCCGGTGCCGCTGGAGGGCGGCGGCACGATCATTGCCGATGCAACCTACCTGCGGGACAAGATCCTGAACCCGAACAATAACAAGATCGCGGGATACAAACAGGTGATGCCGGTCTTCAAGGGCGTGCTCGGCGAGGACGATCTGCTGCGTCTGGTTGCCTACATCCAAAGCCTTGGCCCGGATACGGAGACGGCACGATGAGTCCCTCGCACCAGTTGCTTCGTGACCCGTCGACGCCGCGCTCGACCATCGGACGCCCGGCCGACTACCTGCATGAGGCGCACACGTTGCGCTCGTGGTTCTTCACCACCGACCACAAGCGCATCGGCCTGCTGTATCTGGCGACGATCACCGTATTCTTCGTGGTGGGCGCCATCGCGGCCGGCCTGATCCGCCTGTCGCTGGTCGTCCCGAACGGCCAGATATTCACCAGCGACACCTACAACAAGCTGTTCACCGTGCATGGCGTGGTGATGGTGTGGTTCTTCCTGATCCCGTCCATCCCGAGCACCTTCGGCAACTTCCTCATCCCGATCATGATCGGCGCCAAGGACCTCGCGTTTCCGAGGCTGAACCTGCTGAGCTGGTACATCTTCATCGGCGGCGCGCTGTTCACTGTCGCGGATCTCGTCATCGGCGGCGTGGACACGGGCTGGACGTTCTACGCCCCGTACAGCACGACGTTCTCCAACACGTACGTGATACCCGCGCTGCTCGGCGTCATCGTCGTCGGCTTCTCCTCGATCCTGACCGGGCTCAACTTCGTGGTGACGATTCACACGATGCGCGCGCCGGGCATGACGTGGTTCCGCATGCCGATCTTCGTCTGGACGCACTACGCCGTCAGCCTCATCTTCCTGCTCGCGACACCGGTGATCACCATCACCTTGATCCTGCTGGTGATGGAGCGCGCGTTCGGCATCGGCATCTTCGATCCGACGCTGGGCGGCGACCCGGTGCTGTTTGAGCACCTGTTCTGGTTCTACTCGCACCCGGCCGTCTACATCATGGTGCTGCCGGGCATGGGGGTGATCAGCGAGATCGTGCCCGCCTTCGCGCAGAAGAAGTTGTTCGGCTACCGCTTCGTCGCTTACGCGTCGATCGGCCTGGCCTCGCTCACGTTCTTCGTGTGGGGCCACCACATGTTCGTCAACGGCATCAGCGACACCGCGGCCCTGGTGTTCTCCATCCTCAGCTTCGCGGTCGCGGTGCCGTCCGCCGTCAAGGTGTACAATTGGACTGCGACGATCTACAAGGGCAGGATCCGGCTGAAGTCGCCGATGCTCTACGCCATGGGCTATATCGGGCTGTTCGTGGTTGGCGGCCTGACCGGCTTGTTCCTGGCGACGCTATCGATCGACGAGCATGTTCACGGCACATATTTCGTCGTCGCGCATTTCCATTACATAATGGTCGGCGGCACGATGCTCGCGTTCTTGGGCGGCCTGCATTTCTGGTGGCCGAAGTTCACCGGGCGCATGTACCCCGAGGCGTGGGGCGTCATCTCGGCTTTCCTCATCTTCCTCGGCTTCAATGTCACGTTCTTCCCGCAGTTCCTGCTGGGCTATCTCGGCATGCCGCGGCGGTATCATGACTACCCGCCGGAGTTCCAGTTGCTGAACATCATGTCCTCCGCCGGTGCCACCATCCTGGCTGCGGGATACTTGTTTCCGATGGTGTACCTGATCTGGTCGCTTTGGTTCGGTCGCAAGGCGCCCGACAATCCGTGGGACGCCAAGGGGCTTGAATGGACGACGACGTCCCCGCCGCCCGCGCACAATTTCAGGCGCCCACCGACGGTAGACTTCGAACCGTACGACTATCCCATCAAGACGCCTGAAGATGTCCGCTAACAGCGCCGCTCCCTACGCCGACCGGTCGGTCGGGATCGATGTCGAAGAGCAGTTCGCCAACGCGGACCAGCAACGGCATGCCGCTCAGCTCGGCATCTGGCTATGGCTGATCACGGAGTTGCTGCTGTTCGCCGGCCTGTTCCTTGCCGCCATGATCCTGCACTTGGTGCATCCGGCGTCGGTCAAAGCCGCGACGAACCATTTGAAGTTCTGGATCGGCGCCACCAACACGGCGGTCCTGATCTGCTCCAGCCTGACGATGTCCGGTGCCATCGTGCTGTCCCGCCTGGGCGGGCAGCGCTGGATGCTGCGCTGCATGCTGATGACGGCGGCGCTGGGCAGCCTGTTCCTGGTGCTCAAGGGCTACGAATACTACCAGGACTACGTCGAGCACATGACGCCGTTCCTGGATCGACCGTACGCCCTCGCCGGCGACGCGGCGTCCCGCCTCTTCGTCAACCTATACTTCGCCGTCACGTTGCTGCACGGGCTGCATCTTACCACCGGAGTCGCCATCCTTCTCGGACTGACCTGGCAAGCGAGCCGCCCAGGCTACCTCCTCCACCATCAGAACCGGATCGAGATTTTCGGCCTCTTCTGGCACTTCATCGATCTGATCTGGATGATCGTCTTCCCCGTGATCTACGTGCTCGGCCGATGAGCGAGCATTCGCCGGAACCGTCGAGGTCGGACGTCCTGCGGCAAATGCGCGTGCCGATCCTCGCCTTCCTTAGTCTCATCGTCCTGCTCGGCATCATCGTGGCGCTTGGCGCGCTGGCGCCATCACACACGGCGTCGATCATCGAGTTCGGCTTGCTCGTCTGCATGGTGCTGATCGTTCTCCTGCTCTCGATGGAGGTGCCGAGTGAGCCGCCCTTGATGCGCTTCTTCGCCAGCGTGGGCTTCGCCTGGGTCGCGATCCTGTTCGCCATGACCATACTGGATTACACGACGCGCTAGGCGTTTCGTGGAGAGTAATACCACGGCTCCCTGATCACGACCGCTGCGCCCAGTCTCGCAGGCCGATGGACATGACCCGCCGGGGCTGATCGGCGAGCTTATTCCAGGCGTGGCAGCAATGGTCGACAATGGCGTCGTA
>JAABUQ010000815.1_pt1 | contig 71954 bp, 46 predicted proteins | sample 5560001 | NCBI WGS metagenome assembly JAABUQ01 (sample SAMN10711888, study PRJNA513371) | rock metagenome | isolation source: Antarctica rocks | place: Antarctica: Victoria Land, Finger Mt nord | collected 2015-12-18 | reverse complement strand
GCCGGGCTTGGGGGCCGGGATGAAGCGAGTGACCTGGGCCCACTGGGCGTCGGTCAGGTCGGTCTGGTAGGCTCGTCGGGTGTCCATACCCCAAGCCTAGGACACCCTTTTTCGACACGCTCTGAGACACCAAGACCCGTTTCATGGGTTGGTCCTTACGACGCTTCAACGTCGCCATAATTGGAATTATCGAAATCTAAATTGAATTCTCCGATACGTCAATGGGAGAGAAAAAATTAACTCAATTCCATCGTTCTTAAGCTCCGTGGGGCAACTCGGGAGCCTCGGCCTCGGGCGGCTTGCCGATCTTGGCCAGCAAGAGCAGGAGCCCGGTGGCCGACCAGTAAGCGGCGGCCCAGTGGTAGGGGGTCTGGGACCGGGCCGCTTCGAGCCTCCCTTGTTCCCCGAGGAGGCGGATCGCCTCGGCCGGCGGGACGATCGGCCCGCCGGGCAGGGGCGAGTGGATGACCCCGAACCAGGCGAACGCCCCGGCCAGGACCAGCCCGATCAGGGCCGGTCGGAGCTTGCCGTCGATCAGGTGGGCCAGGGTCGAGGCCCAGAGCAGGCTGGTGACGATGAACCCGCCGGAAAGCGTCGTCACCGTCTGGGCCCAGTGTTGGGCCCGGGGGGCGAGGGCGCCGAACGGTTGGCCCCCGGGCACGACCTGGTTGATCGCCAGGACCGCCAGGTAGGCCAGGGCCGGCACGCAGGCCAGGGCCACCGCCGGGTAGTGGCGGACCGGCGTGGCCCGGAACGATTGCGCGGTGATCTCCAGGCCCACGAAGATCAGGATCGGGAAGACCACGGCCTTGGGCAGGAGGTAGAAGATCCAGTCGAAATAGCCGAAGACCCCGGCCGCCCCCACGAACAAGGCCGTCGCCAGGGTGTAGCCGGCCCGGGCACCCATCGCCTTGTAGGCGGGATGGCCGATGTAGGGGGTCGACTGGATCACGCCGCCGAACAGCCCGGCGACGAGGGTGGCCAGCGCGTCGCCGGCCAAGATCCGGCCGGTCGGGTATTCGTCGCCCACGGTCGCCGCGCTCTCGGTGCAGTCGATCCCGCCGACCACCGTGGCCAGGGCCAGCGGGATGGCGACCGGCAGGTAAGCCAGGGTCATCCGCCAGGACCCCCGGAACCATTCGAACCACTCGGCCGCCGGCAGCGGCAACGACGCCCGGAACGCCGCCGAAGGCCGCGCCGACTCCCCCCCGCCCGGGCCGGGGCCGAGGCCCAGGGCGTGCATCCCGTAATAGATCAGGCAGCCGGCGGCCACCGCCACCAAGGCGCCCGGGACGTCGCGCGGGAGCCGCCACCGCGCCGTCAAGGTCGCCAGGATCACCGCCAGGGCCGCGAACCCAGCCACCGGCGTGGCCGCGATGTCGATCAGCGGCAGGAAGCTGATCAGGACCAGGGCGATCGCCGCGAGCGACCCGAGGAGCCCGGCCCGGGGGACCACCTTGCGGACCCAGCCGCCCAGGAACGAGCAGGCCACCTTGAAGATCCCCGAGGCCAGGATCATGCTGATCCCGACGAACCAGGCCTCGCGGGCCGCCCCCGACGGGTCGAGCCCCCGCCCCTTGGCGGCGAGGAAGGCGGGGACCAGGACCAGGAACACCGACCCGAACGTGCTCGGCGTGTCCAGGCCCAGCGGCATCGCGGTCACGTCGCCCCGGCCCGTCCGCCGGGCCAGGCCGAAGGCCATCGCGGTGAACACCAGGTCGCCGACCATCACGCCGACCGCCGTCCCCGGGCTCATCCGGGTCAAAACGAAGTCGCCGGGGAATCCGAACCCGACCAGGAGCCCGGCCATCAAGATCACGTCGCCGATGTTGTCGAGCATCAGGCCGAAGAAGGCATTCACGTCGCCGCGACCGGCCCAGGCATGGGATTGGCGAGCGATCGGGGCGGGAGAAGTGGTGGACACCGGGCGGGCCCTCGGAGGGGTGATGGTTCGCGCGGCGTCGGGAGGGTCGAAATCCCGGAACACGTTGCGGGATGGGCGATCGTCGCGCATCAATCGAAGGAAAGCAACCCGCTCGATCCTCCGCCGCGATCAAACCCCGACCGACCCGGTCCCTGCCCCGCGAGGCGACGCCGATGGGCTCGTATGAACCGCCGCTCGACCAGCTCCTCCGCCTCGACGAAGAAGCCGCTTATGGATCGGACTGGCCCGACTACTTCGCGATGGGCATCGGCCCGCGACACATCCCGGACCTGATCCGGCTGGCCGCCGACCAGGATTTCAACGCGACGCCCTCCCTGGTCGATCCCGACGCCGATTCCTCCTCGGCTTACGACTTCATGGCCCCGGTCCACGCCTGGCGGGCCCTGGGCCGACTCCGGGCCGAGGAGGCGATCCCCGTCCTGGTCAAGCTCGTCGTCGAAGGGGAGGCCAACGGCTTCGGGGACTCGATCGCCGAGGATATGCCGGATGTCTTCGCGGCGATCGGGCCGGCGGCGATCCCCCCCCTCGTGGCCCTCCTGGAGGACGAGTCGGCCGAGAATCATCCGAGATGCGACGCCGTCTCCAGCCTCGGCAGGATCGCCGAGGCCCACCCCGAGCTTCGCGGCGAATGCGTCGCGATCCTGGCCCGCAACCTGGAGCGGGCCGAATGGCGCGATCGGTCCTTGAACGCCTGGATCGTCTCCTCCCTGTGCGACCTCAAGGCCGGCGAAGCGGCCGGGGTGATCGAGAAGGCTTTCCAAGGCGGATTCGTCGACGAATCGATCTGCGGGACCTGGTATGACGTCTGGCATCAGCACCAGTTCCCGGGCGATCCCCCGCCGATCCCCGATCGCTATATCGGCATGTCCAGTCCCATCTACCCCTCAGGGTCCGTGTCGCCCCCCGGCACGTTCATGCCGTCGAGTTACCCCGAGCGGAGCGTCCGCCCCTCCCGGACTCCGGTCGTGACCCGGGCGCCGGAGGAGCGGAAGGAACGGAACAAGTCGCGAAAAAAGCGGGAACAGAAGGGGAAAGCCAAGAAGGGGAAGCGACGTTGAGGGCCGATGGCGGGCCGGGCGTCGCCGGGGGCGGTCGGCCTTCGATGAGATTGGGGGAGGACCGTCCCTCCGCCCGGCCCGATGGCGCCCCGACTTTCCCGGAGGACCCGATGATCGACCCGCCCAGGCTGACCCCGTCGACGTTGGCCCGGCTCGTCGTCGCCCTGGCCGCGCTCGGGCCGGCGGGTTCCGATGCGCCGGCCGACCCCCCGCGACTGGCCGCCCGCTGGGTCGGGCAGGACGGGCACGACTTCGTCGGCGGCGAGCCGGGGCCGGCGAAGAACGACTTCCAGGACGTCCGGATCACCATCAAGGGGGTCCCGCCGGCGCTGGCGATCGCCGAGGTCGTGGTCATTGGGCAGGGCCACGGGCAATGGAACAGCCAGGCCAGGGACCGATTCGCCGTCCACGTCGTCAGGGCCCCCAAGACGACGGCGGCCGACCTCTACTTCGAGCCCTACCAGCGCGAAGTCGGGCGCGAGTTCGAGGTCCACGTCAAGTTCGTCGACAAGACGGAGTCGGTGGCCTACCTGGCCGGCGGCAAGGCCGACCCCAACCTCCGGGCCCCGGGACAGGGCGTCGAGGCGAAGTGGCTCGGGCCCGACGGCCAGGACCGGACCGGCCCCGGGCCCGGGGTCGGGCCCGACGGCTCCGAAGACGTCCACGTCGCCCTGTCCCGGCTCAGCGCCAAGGCCGAGCTGAAGGCCGTCGAGGTCGCCGGCCCGGACGGGCTCGTCTGGGCCTCGGGGATGAATCCCAAGGGCCATCCCGGCGCCGAGGCCGTCCGCAAGCCGGACGATCCGACCCGCGCCGACGTTTACTTCAGCCCCGGCCGCGACCTCGACCGCCAGGCGCTCAAGGTCACGGTCACCTACGGCGACGGCCGGACCGACGTGGCGAAGCTCGTCGCCGGCAAGTCCGGTCCCGCCAAGGCCGCGGCCAAGGCGGCCGCCCCCGGCCTCGTCGCCGGCCCGGCGACGGCCCGATGGCTCGGGCAGGACGGGGTCGGGACCGCCCCCGGCGACGTCCACGTCGCCGTCGACGGCCTGCCCGCCGGCCGCCCGATCGTCGCCGCGGCGCTCAGCGACGGCGTCGTCGGCACCTGGGTCTTCCGGCCGGGAGACAAGGCGAAGATCGACGCCGGGGCCTATTTCGACCGGCTCAACGTCCGGCCGTCGGGCCCGTCGAGGCTCGACCTGGCCTTCCCGCCGGCCCGCGACGAGGCCGGGGCGACGATGACCCTCCGGCTCGTCGACGCCTCCGGCCGCGAGGAACTCGTCCGCTTCCCCGGCGGCGCCGCCGACCCCGAAGCCCGGGCCCCCGCCCTGCCCCCGGGCGTCGTCACCGCCCGGCCCGGCGACGACCTCAACGACCTGGCCGGCCGGTTCGGGACCGTCCACCTGTCGACGGGGACCCACGAGCTGGCCCGCCCCTTGATCCTCCATCGCCCGACCCGCCTGGTCGGGGAAGCCGGCGCGACGATCCGATTCGCGCAGCCCGGCGACCAGCCCCCCTGGACCGCCGCCATCAAGATCCACGCGGGCGGGACCACCCTGGAAGGTTTCGCCGTCCGCTTCGCCGGCCCGGTCCGGTGGGACCGCGCCGTCTCCTACGGGCCGGCCTTGATCGGGACGACCGACGACCGGGACAAGGGCAACGACGACCCCCGCCACAAGATCATCATCCGCCGCCTCGACCTCCAGGCCCCCCCGTCCTCGACCGACGGGGAAGAGGCCCCGCGCCTCCTCCGCTTGAACAAGGCGGCGAGCGGCCGGATCGAGGCGAACCGCCTCAAGGGGGGGGCGATCCTGTTCGCCGGCGGGCCCTGGACGATCACCGACAACGACTATCGAGGGCCCGCCCCCCGGACCTTCAGCTACGGGTTGTTCAACGGGCTGTACACCCACGACCTCACCCTCGCCCGGAACCGCGCCCGGGACGAGGCCCCCTCGGGCAAGACCTGGCGATTCCTGGTCCTGGCCCAGCGCGGGGCGTTCGACGTGGTCCGGGACAACGACATCGGCGGCGGGATCGGCCCGCGCGAGGACGACGCCCGCCAGCACGACAACGCCCCCGAGGTGATCCTCACCGAAGCATACCGGCTCCATTTCGAGGGGCGGCCGGCGTCGATCTCGGCCGACGGCCGGGTCGTGGCGATCCCCGCCCCCCAGGGCGAGCCGGCCGGGACCGGCGACGTCCTGGCCATCCTGTCGGGCCCGGAGGCCGGCCAGTGGCGGACGATCGCCCAGCCGCTCGGCCCCCGGGCGTACCTCCTCGACGCGCCGATCGCCCGCGAGACCGACGCCGTCTCGATCGCCACCGGCTTCGTCCGGGAAACCTTCGAGGGGAACACGGTCGACTGCCGGGGGAGCCGGATCGCCGCCAACTTCGTCCTGGCCGGCAACCATTACGGCGTCCGGGTGGTCCGCAACCGCTTCCTCGGGGGCGGCGAGACGATCCGCCTCCACGCCTCCCCGACCGAGCAGCCCGTCCACTGGGGCTGGTCGCACGCCCCGTTCCTCGGCGGCCTGTTCGAGGGGAACACCGTCGAGGACGCCGGGGGCGGGAGCCTCGACGTCGAGCACAACGACGCCATCAAGTCGAACCGGGGGCGGGTCTACCAGACCTTGACGTTCAAGGACAACACCTTCCGCTGGACCGGAGCCGCCCGCGAGGCCCTCGCCGGCAAGCCGCCCCGCTTCGGGATCGGGTCCCCCGCCAGCCTCGACCCCGGCGAGCTGGTCGTCACCGAAGCGGGGACCCGGATCGAGGGGGCCCCGCCGGGGGCCGTCCACGTCCACGCCGCCACGGTCAACGGCAAGGCCATCCGCGATGCTCCGCTCCCGCCCCGGCGTTGATCCCGGGGTCCGGTCGAGGCGCCGCGGCGGGTCAACGGTCCTTGGCCTCGGATCGCAACCGCTCGGCGTGGCGGAAGTCGGCGTCGGCCCGGGGGTCGCCGAGCGCCTTGTAGGCGTAACCCCGGTTGGAGTAGGCGACCGCCAACCTGGGGTTGATCTTCAACGCGGCGTCGCAGTCGGCGACGGCCTCGGCGTGGCGACGGGCGAGATTGTAGGCATACGCGCGTTCGGAGTAGGCGGCGGCGAGATTGGGGTCGAGCCGGAGGGCCTCGGTGGCGTCGGCGATGGCGGCGGGGCCCCGGCCGAGCTTGTTCTCGAGGAAGGCCCGCCGCTCGTGGAGGAGGGCCTGGGGACTCAAGCGGATGGCGGCGGTCAGGTCGTCGACGGCCCCGACATGGTCGCCGGAGTTGATCCGGATGGTGGCCCTTCGGATGACCGGCAGCGGGTCGTTCGGCCGGAGCCGCGCGGCCTGGTTGGCGTCCTCGATGGCGAGGGCCCAGGCCTTCTGATCCTGGCGGATGGCCGCCCGCTTCATCCAGGCGTCGTAGTAATTCCGGTCGACGCGCAAGGCCTCGTCGCAGTCGGCCGAGGCGCGGGCGAGGTCGCCGAGGGCGAAGTGGGCCGTGGCCCGTCGTTCCAGGATGATCGGCGCGGCCGGGGTCAGGCGGAGGGCGGCGTCGCAATCCTGGATCGCCCGCGCGTTGTCTCCCTGGCGAAGCCGGGCCAGCGCGCGGGCGGCGAAGGCGTGGGCGTTGCCCGGGTCGAGTTTCAGGGCGGCCTCGGAGGCCTCGATCGCCCGATCGACCTGGCCGAGCCCGACGAGCGACTCGGCGCGGGCGGCCTGGAGCCAGCCGAGCTTGGGCGAAAGGCGGATCGCCCCTTCATAATCGACGAGGGCCCGGCGGTGATCGCCGGCGAAGTGACGGACGGACGCGCGGACGATGAGGGCATCGATCATCTCGGGGTCGAGCCGCAGGGCCTCGTCGGCGTCGGCCACGGCCCGAACATCATCGCCCCGGCGTCGGTGGACCTCGGCCCGCTTGGACAGGAGCAAGGGAACGTCGGCCTTGGTCGCAATTGCCCGGTTCAGGCCGACCAAGGCCCCGTCGAGGTCGCCCCGCGCGGCCAACAAGGAAGCCTTGGCGGCCTGGGCAACGGCCGCGCCGGGCTCGATCGCCAGCGCCGCGTTGGCGTCGGCCTCGGCCGCGTCGAGCCGTCCCTGGCCCAGGTAGAGCCAGCAACGGTTCACCAGCGCCATCGGGTTGCCGGGCGTCAGGCGGATCGCCTCGCCGATGTCGACGAGAGCCCGATCGAACTGGCCGAGGTGCGACAGCGTGGTCCCGCGATTGTTGTAGGCGAGGAAATTGGGCCCGAGTCGCAAGACCTCGTCGAAGGCGCGGATGGCCCCCTCGTTGTCCCCGAGGGTCAGGAGGGCATCCCCCCGGCCGAGGTAGCCCAGCGAATCCCGGGCTTCCAGGGCGATAGCCCGGCGGGCCGCCGCGCGGCCCTCGGCGCCCTGGCCGATCTTCCGGTGGCCGAGGCCGAGGAAGCCCCAGGCCGCCGGATTCTCGGGGTCCAGCCGGGCCGCCCGGCCGAAGTCGGCGATGGCCCGGTTGAGGTCGTCCTTGGCGTCGAAGGCCATGCCCCGGGCGAGCAGGGCCAGCGAATGATCCGGGTCGAGCCGCAGGGCCGAGTCGGCGTCGGAGATGGCGCGGTCGGGCTCGGCCAGGAAGTACCGGCACAACGCCCGATGGGCGTAGGAGGCCGCGTGGGGCCGGGCCCGCAAGGCCTCGGTGAACTCGGCGACGGCCCGGGCATAGTCCCCACGGCCCGCGGAGACGACGCCCCGACGGAAGGCGATGAGCCCCTCGTCGAACGCCACCAGCGGGGCGACGCCGCGACTCTGGTTGAAGATCTCCGGCATCTGGCGGCGGCCGTGGTTCTCCTTGACGAAGCTCTCGACCCGACGCTTGACGAAGATTTCGAGTTCCGGGAGCGTCACCTCGCGGGCCTCGCCCGTGACGGCCGCCCCTTTCAAGCCTTCGATCACGAAGTGGAAGAAGACGCCGTGCCTCAGCTTCGGGTCTTCGAAGGCGACCTCGCCCGCCGAGCAGCTGAAGAACGCGGCGACCCCCCCCGGCGGCGGCGCCACCAGCGGCCGGGAAAGGCTCTCCAGGCTCGCCACCGGGCGGCCCCGGGTGTTCTTGACCAGGGGGTCGTCGCGGCATGCGTCGACCATCAAGACCTTCAGGCCCGCCGCCGACCGCCCGAGTTCGGCGAAAACCTCGTCGAGCGGCACCAACGTCCCGGGATCGCCCAGTTCGGCGTCCATCGGGCAGAAGTACTTCGATTCGCCGCCTCGGAACTGGACGCCATGACCGGCGAACGCGACCAGCACCGTGTCGCCCGCCTGGCGGTCGTCGATCAGGAGCTTCAGCTCCCGGCGGATGTTCCGCCCCGTCGGCAGGTAACGGGCCTGGGTGGCGCCGATGTGCTGGGTCAACAGCCGGACGTTGGCCGATCGATAGCCGCCGGCCAGGAGCACTTGAGCCAGCTCGCCGACATCTTCCTCGGGATAGTCCAGCGGGCGGAGCCCGTCCGCGTCGTACTGCCGGACGCCGACGAGCAGCGCGTACCGCTCGGCCCGGGCCGGGTCGGTATTCCCGAGCGAGGCCGCGAGGGCCACCAGGGCGAGCGTGATCCGGCGTTGGCCCATCCGAGTCGTCCCCGCGTCCGGGGATTCGTCGCCGATCCCCGCCATTGACATGATCGGAACTTTCCGGTGAACGTCAGTGTCCACCGTCAAGCGTGTCGACGCAAGCGGAATCTCCGCCGGCAAGATCGGGAAGAACCCGCGCGCCTCGACGTCGGGAGCCGCCAGGGATCGCCTTGAAGACTTCGCGGCGACGACTTTTTTCCGTTTCCGGGGGGAACAGCACGGCCTCGAAGTTCGTATTCAATGGTGGGGAAGCGGGTCGCGAAATCGCCATCATCTCGCGAAGGGGAAGCCATGCGGAGGCTCCGAAGTTACGTCGCCAAGTACGGCCCGGAAGTGGGGCCGAAGCTGTATCAGGTCCTCCAGAGCCAGGCCGCCCACGCGGGGGTCGGGGCCCGGCTCCGTCGGAAGCTCGTCACCTTGCGCGAGCGGGAAGCTCGACCCTTGCCGTTGTTCCCGGACGCCGCGCCGGCGGTCGAGCTGGCCGAGGTCGGCCCGGGGGCGTGAGGGCCGGGCCAATCAAGCGGTGGGGCGCCGGCCCCCTTTGGCCTCGGGGCGGGCGGTCAGGGGGTCGTCGGGCCAGGAATGGCGGGGGTATCGGGACCGGAGGTCCTTGCGGACCTGGAAATAGGCGGTCGCCCAGAAGCTCTTGAGGTCGTCGGTGATCTGGACCGGCCGGTGATTCGGGCCGAGGAGGTGGAGGACGACCGCCAGGCGACCCCCGGCGATCCGGGGCGTGTCGAGCCAGCCGAACACCTCCTGGAGCCGGACCGCCAGCACGGGCGGCCCCCCGGCCGGATACCCGAGGCGAATCCGGCTCCCGCTCGGGACCGTCAGGGCCTCCGGGACCTGGTCGTCGAGCCGGGCGACCTGGGGATAGGTCAGCCGCCCCTTGAGGATCGCCAGGAGCGGGCCGGCCCGGACCTCCTCCTCGCTCCGCCGCCCGACGCAGGCCGAGGCGATCAGGTCGGCCCAGTCGGCCTCGTCGAGGGCGGGCCAATCCCCCTCGGGCAGCCACCGGCGGGCGAGTTCGAGCCGGGCCAGCCACGCCGCCGCCGCTTCGTTGGATTCGAACACCGATCGGGCCCGCGGCGCCAGCGCCTCCGCCAGCGCCCGGCCGGCGGCCTCGGCGTCGACCGGGGCGTTGCGATCCTCGGAAAGCATCAGGTCGCGGTAGGCCAGGGTCGTGACGCCGACCACCCGGCCGCGCCCCTCGTCGAACCGGACCGATCGCTCGCGGCGGAGGGCCCCCGGGAAGAGCCCTTCGAGCCAGCCCGGATCGATCGCGCTGGCGATTCGGACCCGGGCTTCCAGGGTCCCCCCGCGCCGGTCCTCGCGGGGGTCGAGGGCGAGCCAGAACTCGGCGTCGCGGACGACCGACTCGGGGTCGAGCCGGACCCCCCGGCCGCCGACCATCACCCCGGTCGAGCCGTCGGCCCCCCGGCGACGGACCACGCGGTCGGGGTAGGCCAGGAGGATCAGGCGGAGCAATTCGCCGTCGTCGGCCCCTCGACGATCGCGGGGCGGGGGGCCGGGCAGGCCGCGACCGGCGCGGATCAGGTCGTCGCGGGCCCGGGCGACCTGGCGGGCGGCGGTCGGGTCGATCCCCCGGTCCCGGAGGCCCGGGGCGAACCGGGACCGCTCGGCCTCGTCCAGGCGGTCGAGGCGGATCAGGACGTCGGAATCGGCGTGGACGTCGGGCCGGGCGTCGCGGCCGAAGCTCCGGGTCAGGATGTCCTTCTCGGACAGAAGCGCGGCGATGGCCGCCCCGTCGCGGAGGGCCCCGGCCTCGGCGGCGGCGATCAGGAGGCGACCGAGCCGGGGGTGGCTGGGGATGTCCAGGAGCCGCCGGCCGACCGGGGTGATCCGGCCCCCTTCCCCGTCCAGGGCGCCGAGCATCGCGAGGAGCCGCTCGGCGGCGTCGAGGGCCCCGGCGGCCGGGGCCTCGAACCATCCGAAGCGGGCGGGATCGGCGTGGCCCCAGGCGCGGAGGGCCAGGACGGTTCCGCACAGGTCGACGCGGCGGACCTCGGGGGTGTCGGCCTCGGCCAGGGCCCGGTGTTCGCGCTCGGTCCAGAGCCGGACGCACCGACCCGGGCGGGTCCGACCGGCCCGGCCGGCGCGTTGGTCGGCCGAGGCCCGGCTGATCCGCCCGAGTTCGAGCCGATCCAGCCCCCGAGCCGCGTCGAAGCTGGCGGACCGGGCCTGGCCGGCGTCGACCACCGTGGCGACACCGTCGATGGTCAAGGAGGTTTCGGCGATGTTGGTGGCCAGGATCACCTTGCGGCGATCGGCCGGCCGCAAGGCCCGGTCCTGCTCCTCGGCCCCGAGCGATCCGTGGAGCGGGAGGACCAGCGCCCCCGACCGACCGGCCCAGGGGGCCAGCGCCCGGCCGACCCGGCGGATCTCGTCGGCCCCGGGCAGGAACGCCAGGACGTCGCCGGCGTCGGGGGCGGTGGCGACGGCCTCCTCGATCGCCGCCGCGACCTGGTCGGGCAGGGGCCCGGCCGGGTGGCCCCGATATTCAACCGAGACCGGAAATGTCCGCCCCTCGACCCGGAGGATCGGCGCGTCGCCGAGGAAGCGGGCGACCGGCTCGGCCGCCAGGGTGGCCGACATGACGACCACGATCAGGTCGTCGCGGGCCGACTCGCGGACCTCGCGGAGCAAGGCCAAGGCCAGGTCGGAATGGAGGCTCCGCTCGTGGAACTCGTCGAGGATCACGGCGCCGACGCCTTCCAGGAACGGGTCGGCGACGAGCTGGCGGTTCAAGATGCCCTCGGTGACGACCCGGATCACCGTGTCCCGGCCCATCTTGCGCTCGAAGCGGATCTGGTAGCCGACCGGCCCGCCCAGCTCCCAGCCGTTCTCCTCGGCGATCCGGGCGGCGGCGGCCCGGGCGGCGACCCGCCGCGGCTGGAGGAGGATCAGGGCCCGGTGCCCCGGCGTCAGGAGCCCGGCCTTCACCAGCGCCGCGGGGACCCGAGTCGTCTTGCCGGCCCCCGGGGCGGCGACCAGGACCAGCCGGCGGTGCTCCCGGACCAGCTCGACGATCTCGGGGAGGCTCGGGTCGATGGGCAGGTCGATCATGGGGGCCTCGATTCGTCCGGGCGGGGCCCTCGCGAGGGCCGGGGCGGGACGGGGCCGAACCCGCCCGGCCGTTCATTCGTATGTTAAGATTGACCAATTCCGCGGGAAATCCGCCCGCGCCAATTCCACGGGGCTCGCCGGCCCGTCATCCTCGGGAAATCGCGGGCCGGCCCGGGAACTTTTCCGGCGTGGTGTCGTCGAAGAAGATGGCAACCGGCTGGCGGGCCTTGGCCGCGTTGGACATCGGGCGGATGGCCTGCTAGCCTGGTCCGTCGGCAAGAGCGGGCGGCGTCCCACGCCGGCCGGGTCCCGCCCGGCCTTCCCCGCTTGGCTTCGTTTCGTTCCGCCTCCTCCGCTCGACCGGATGTCCGACCGGCCCACCGGCCCGGCCTCGGCCCCCTCAAGGAGATCGATCGCATGGCGAAGAACCAGGCCGTCTGGGCGCTCGACATCGGCCAGGCCGCCCTCAAGGCCCTCAAGCTGGTCCCGGGCGACACGCCCGACCAGGTCGTGGCCGAGGCGTTCGACTTCGTCGAGTATCCCAAGATCCTCAGCCAGCCCGACGCCGACCCCGAGGCCCTCGTCTCCGAGGCGCTGGCGACCTTCATGGACCGCAACGACCTCAAGGGCAGCAAGGTTTGCATCGCCGTCCCGGGCCAGGCCGGGCTGGTCAAGTTCATCAAGTTGCCGCCGGTCGAGAAGAAGCGCATCCCCGACATCGTCAAATTCGAGGCCAAGCAGCAGATCCCCTTCGCCCTCGAAGAGGTCGTCTGGGCCTACCAGCAGATCGGCGACAAGGAAGACGGCGCCGAGGAGGAAGAATTCGCCTCGGTCGAGGTCGGCCTGTTCGCCATGAAGCGCGACCAGATCAACCGCGCGATCCAGCCGTTCAAGACCGCCGGGATCGAGATCGACGTGGTCCAGATGGGCCCGATCGCCCTCTACAATTACGTCACCTACGACCAGCTCAAGGGCTCGGGTCTCAAGGGGTCGATCGTCCTGCTCGACATCGGCGCCGACAACACCGACCTGATCATCAGCGACGGGACCCGGATCTGGCAGCGGAACGTCCCGATCGGCGGCAACCACTTCACCCGGGCGTTGACCAAGGAATTGAAGCTCACCTTCGCCAAGGCCGAGCACTTGAAGCGGAACGCCACCAAGGCCCCCGACCCCAAGGCCGTCTTCACGGCCATGCGGGGGATCTTCAACGACTTCGCCAGCGAGGTCAACCGCTCGATCGGGTTCTATTCGAGCGTCAACCGGACGGCCAAGATCCTCAAGGTCGTCGGCCTGGGCAACGGGTTCAAGCTGCCCGGCCTCCAGAAGTTCCTCCAGCAGAATCTCAACGGCCTCGACGTCGAGAAGCTGGAAGACTTCCTCAAGCTGACCGGCGACGAGGTCAAGGCGGCCCCGCAGTTCCTCGAAAACCAGCCGTCGTTCGCCGTCTGCTACGGACTGGCCCTCCAGGGGTTGGGCCGGAGCCAGCTCCGGACCAACCTGTTGCCGCCCGAGGTCGAGCAGGTCCGGATGATCCGCCGGAAGAAGCCGTGGGCCCTGGCCGCCTCGGCCATCTTGATGCTCGCCTTCACCGTCCTGTACCTGGGGGCGTACCGGCTGTATGCCGCGGTCGTCAACGAGCCGTTCAAGCAGGCGATCGACCGGGCCACCGGCGTCGCCAAGACCGGCCAGGGCTTCGCGGCGTCCTACGCCTCGGCCAAGACCGAGTTCGACACCAAGCTCAAGGAGGGCCAGTCGCTCGTCGTGTCCGACGCCGACCGCGCGACGTGGCCCAAGCTCCTCAAGCTGATCAACGCCCACATGCCCGACCCGGCGGCGGAATACCACCTCGACCCGACCATCCCCAAGAACATCGTCGTCCTGGACCGGCTCCGGGTCCACATCGACAAGTTCAAGCCGGCGTACCGGCTCGACGTCGCCGGCGACTGGTACAGCACCAAGATCAAGGAGCAGTTCCTGGGGTCGCTCCACCCGCTCGACCGCAAGGAGCCGCCGACCGGCGAAGGCTGGATCATCCAACTCCTCTGCCACCACTACAACCCGACGCCGACGCCGGCCGAACGCCGGCTCCCCCCCGACAAGCAGATGGCCTTCGGCCCGTACAACTACATCTACCGGAAGGTCCTCCCGAGGCTCTGGTCCGCCGACCTCCGGGCCCAGGGCATCCACCACGTGGCCATGACCTGGTTGGTGCCCGACAAGGAGTGGACCACCGACAAGGGGTCGGCCGGCAGCGGCGCCAACGCGCTGGCGACCCTGCTGGCCCGGGCGTCGGCCCCGGTCAGCACCGCCAGCGGATCGGGCGGGCCCACGGGCATGAACTCGGGCGCTTTCGGTGCTCAGATGGGGGGCAGAGAAGGCGGGTTCAACCTCGGGGCCACCGTCATGCCGGGCCCGATGGGCATGTCCGGCAGCGGCATGGGGATGGGGGGGATGTTCGGGATGTCCGGGACCCCCGACAAGAAGAAGGTGGTCACCCAGACCCGGACCGACTTCCTGATCCAGTTCATCTGGCAGCCGCCGACCGCGGAGAAGCCCGCCAAGACGCTCGAAGAGATCCGCAAGGCCCTCGCCGACGCCGAGAACGATCCCAGGAACCAGCAGGCCTTGGCCGCGATCGACCCGTCCAAGGTGGAGGAACAACTCACCCAGGAGTCGATCAAGGGCTCGACCGAGTTGCTCAAATCCCAGGCGACCCCCAAGGGAGCCGCCCCGGCCTCCGGCCAGCCGGCCTCCCCGGCCGGGGCCGCCACGCCGGCCGCCCCCGGGGCCGCCACGCCGGCCACCAAGCCGGCCGCGCCCCCTCGTTGACCGGCCGCCCATCTCCCAACCGTCGGGCGGCCGCGACCCGGCCGCCCGGTTCCTTCCGACCTCGCGAATCACCGCCTTCGAGGCCCCTTCGACCATGGATCAAGTCAAGGAATTCCTCCGCCAGTGCGTGAAATATCGATTCTGGATCGCCTTCGGCGTGTCCATGATCTTGCCGATGATCGGCTTCTTCGTCGGCTCGGGGGCCATCACCGAGGCCAAGACCAAGCGTGAAGGGGAGATCAAGTCCGCCAAGGGGGACATCGGCAAGTTCACCACCCCGGGCCTGCCCAACGCCCAGTACAAGCCCGAGGTCGATAAGAAGACGGAAGTCCTGACCAAGGACGTCGACGACACCTGGCGGAAGCTCTACGCCCTCCAGGAGCCGCTCCTGAAATGGCCCGAGCTGGTCGAGGCCAAGTTCCGCGCCTGGGGCCGCAAGTGGCCCGAGAACGTCGACCGCGGCCAGGTCCAGCAGGCGATCGTCGACTACTCGATCGCCTACCCCGACTTCGTCGCGCGGGTCTACCAGATCTTCAAGCCGTGGAACCCCGAGGACGGGACCGGGATCGTCCTGGCTCCCGACCAGGCCTCGCTGCTCAGGCCGGCCCCGTTCACGGCCGAGAATCCGCCCGACATGGGCAAGCTCTGGGCCGAACAGGAACGGATCTGGGTCACCTCGGCCTTGCTCGACGTGGTCGCCAAGGTCAACGACGGCGTCAAGGCCAAGGACTGGGACACCGCGATCATCAAGCAGATCGTCTCGATGGACGTCGGGACCGCCACCTCCGAGGACCAGAAGTCGCTGGCCAAGGGGGTCCTCCTCGAACCGGCCCCGCCAATCACCCCCGAAGGCGGGGCGGCCCCGCCCCCGGCGGCGGCGGCGCCCCCGGGCTCGCCGTCCTCGGGCGACATGAGCGGCATGCAAGGTGGCGGCATGGGCGGCGTCGCGTCCAAGGGGGAAGGCGTCTTCTACCTGGCCGGCCAGGCGGGCCAGAAGGTCCCTTATACCATCCTGCCGATCAAGATGACCGTCCTGCTCGACCAGGCGCGGTTGCCCGACTTCCTGGTCGGCCTGGAAAACTCGCCCATGGCGATCCAGGTCATGGAAACGGAGTTCGCCAAGCCCGCCACCCCCGTCACCAAGCCGGTCTACGGCGAGACCACGGGCATGGGCATGGGCATGGGCATGGGTGCGTCGGGGCCGATGAGCTCCGCGATGATGAGCTCGGGGATGATGCGGCCCCCGGGGGGAGCGTCGGCTCCCGGCGGCCCGCGGGGGATGAGCTCGGGCGATATGATGAGCATGATGGGGGGCGGCGGACGCTCGGGGCCGCCCGCCGCCGTCGCCAAGGGGACCGACCTCCGCGGGGTCGACAAGGCCGCCGAGCGGAAGAAGAAGCAGAAGGAGGCGGCGAAGGGGAAATCCGCCCCCAAGAAGAACGTCGACCAGTACTTCAACATCATCGAGGTGACGGTCTACGGCCAGGCCCGCTTCTACAACACGCCGCCGGCCCCGCCCGCCGCCGAACCCTCGAAGTCGGCGGACCTGCCCAAGGCCGAAGCCCCCAAGGCCGAGCCGCCCAAGGCCGTCGAGCCCGCCAAGAAGGACGAGGCCCCCACGGCGGACGCCCCGAAATCGACCGAAGACGCCCCCAAGGCGGCGACCCCGGCCCCGACCCCCAAGGCCGATGAAGCCCAGCCGAAGGCCGATACGCCGGCCCCGGCCCCCAAGGCCGAGGCGCCCGCCCCCAAGTGAGTCGCGACGACTTCTCCCGAGTTTTGAGACGAGAACGCGGGGGCGGGCGAGTGGCCCGCCCCCGGTCGAGGCCTCGTTGCGAAGGTGGCATCCCTCATGGCTAATGCGTCGGTCGAGAAGCTCAAGGCCCTCGGGCTCCGCCACGGCGAGAAGCTCGTGGTCGGCCTGACCGCGGCGGTGTTCGTCGCCTGCGCGGCGATCGCCTTCACCCAGGAATCGATAGACGTCAAGCCCGAGCAGCTCAAGGGCGCGGCGGACCTGGCCGAATCGAACCTCAACAAGCCCCAGGACCCGAATTCCGTCCTGGAGAAGCTGAAGAACGACGGGGTCGTCGACCCCGGCTTCGTCAAGCTCGTGGAGAATCAGGTCGCCAACGCCCTCAAGCCGGGCGATTTCAAGGTCAAGCTCGACTGGGTGACCCCGGAACCGGGCGCCGGGCTGATCCGCGACCAGCCCGAGGTGATCGCCCCGACCGAGCTGGCCGCCTTCCCCGGCCGGGGTGGCATCCTGATGTATGCCCTCGACGAGAAGGGCGAGAAGATCAAGGATACCGGCGACGTCAAGGTCGCGAGGAAGGGGAATCGCAGGAAGGGGGCCAGCATGCCCGGCAGTATGGGCGGGATGGGCGGTTCCGCCCCGCCCGAAGGCCCCGAGGATGTCAAGAAGCGCCTGGCCGTGGAAGAGAAGCGGAAAAAATCTCTCGTCGGCAACGTCGACCCCGCCAAGGAGAAGGAGAAGGCCAAGGATAAGGGCGAAGAGGCCGTCGACGCCGCCTCCCAGGGCCCCTGGAAGGAAGAGGTCAAGGGGAAGCGGTGGGTCACGATCACCGGGGTCGTCGATAATGAGCAGATGAACAAGAACTGGCTGCTCGCGTTGAAGAACCCCGCGATCGCCTTCCCGATCTATCGGCGGGTCGACGTCGAGCGTCAGGTCCGCCAGTCCGACGGCGCCTGGACCGACTGGGCGATGGTCGACTCGAACAAGAATTACGCCGTGCTCGACAACCTCCCCGAGGCCGACGTCGAGTTCGTCCCCGAGCCGAAGCGGCCGGAGAACCTGGTCGACCGGCTCCCGTTCCTCCGGGCCGGCTACTGGACCGGGGTCCATGTCGCCCGCCTCGTCCCCGCCGAGATCCGCAACGGCTCGCCGGCCGACGCCGCCAAGGGCGGGGGGATGGACGGCTACCCCGGGGGGATGCGGCCTCCCGGCGGCGGGTCGATGGGCATGGGCGCGTCGATGGGCATGGGCGGGTCGATGGGCGGGTCGATGGGCGGCAAGGGGGGCGGCGGGGGCGCCGGGGCCCGCCAGGGCGGCGAGGAAGGCGGCGGGATGAGCATGGGCATGGGCATGGGCATGGGAGGCGGCGAGGCGGCCGGCCCCGTCGACGAGCCGGTCGTCCCGAACACCGAGCCGGCCCTGATGATCCGCTCGCTGGACTTCACCGTCGACCCCGACACGACCTATCGCTTTCGCGCCCGGATCGTGGTCAAGAACCCGAACTATGAGCACACCGACGTCAACCCGGGCGTCGACGTCGACAACCAGGAGCTGATCGGCCCCTGGAGCGACCCGACCGACGCCGTCACCGTCCCGGCCGACGTCGTGGCCTACGCCCAGGCCCCCGAGCCCAACGTCCGCCGCGCCGACCTGGTCTCGTTCCAGGTCGTCAAGTGGGACCCCGCGACCGGCCAGACCCTCGTCAAGAACGACGACGCCGGCCCCGGCTTCATCGTCGGCGAATACGGGCAAGTCCAGATGCCTTCCTCGGAAGGGGGCGGGGCCAAGCCGTCGATGATCGACTTCAACAGCCGGGCCATCGTCCTGGACACCCTGGGCGGGGCCGAGAAGCTCCCCGAGATCGGCGTCCAGCGCAACGCCTTCACCATGCCGGTCCTGGCGATGGTGGTCGAGCCCGACGGCTCGGTGGTCGTCCGGAGCCAGTCGATCGACAAGACCGACGAGGTCCGCCGCGACATGGACGCCAACTACCGGCAGGCCCTCGACGACTCGGGCAAGACGCGCCAGGCCGGCGGCGGCATTGGCGCCGGCGGCTCCCGGCCGCCCAGCTCCGGCTCCGCCGGCGGGGGTGGTGGCAGGAGGAGGGGGAGGGGAAGACGCTGAGCGTCCCGAGTCGACCCGACCACCCGTCCCCCGGACCCCGGCGCCCCGCGCCGGGGTCCGCCTCGTTTCGAAGAGGGAGGATCGGGGGCCCTCGAAAAAAATCGCCAAACCCGCTTGACCCGTTTCCCGGCCCGGGGTATGACACCGCCTCGTCTTCTCCCCGTCCTCGATCGCCCACCTCCTGAACCACACCCCGACGCCCAGGACGATCCCGGATGACCGGGGAAGCCGCCGTCCCCGATCCGGGGGCCGGCACTTGCGAAGCACCGGATTCACGTCACCCGCCCCGGGGAAGCTGAAGACCGTCGCCAGGGAAGTCGGCGGTCGTACCCGGGAGCGGCGAAAGGAGGTCGCGTTGGGAAGCTTCAGAACGCTCACGATCCTCTTGACCCTCGGCGTCTGGGGGGCGGCCACGGAAGGTGCCCCTCCGGAGGGCGCGGCCACCCCGAGCCCCTCGCCGTCCCGGGCGCAATTGCCCGCGCCCGCGGCCGCCTACCTCAAGGGGGGGATCGGCCTGTTCAACACCGGTGACCCGTCCGGCGCCGCCAAGTATCTCAAGGTGGCCGGCGATTACCGCGATCAACTCCAGCCCGCCGAGCAGGCCCAGCTCGACGAGTACCTGGCCAAGCTGAAGCCGGCCCCGTCCGACCCTTCGGTCCAGCCGGCCTCGACCGCCTCGGCCCCGGAGGCGAGCCCCTCGGGCCCCGCCCCCACGGCCGACGCCCCCGCCGGGACCGCCCGGGGGACCACCGACCTCAAGCAGGACGCCCGCTGGAAGCTCCAGGCGGCCCGCGAGAAGATGCGGATGGGGGACTACGATGGCGCCAGCCAGATCGTCGCCCAGGTCCAGCAGATGCCGGTCAAGTGGGGCCTCTTCGACGAGACCCCGGCCAAGATGGCCGAGGCCATCGCCAAGGCCCGGCCCAAGATGACCGCGGCCACCGCGACGGCCGGCGCCCGCGACAAGCGGACGGCCCTGGCCAAGCTCAAGGAAGCCCGCGACCTGTTGGCCACCAACCAGTTCGAGCAGGCCGAGGCCATCGCCATCGACGTCAACTCGTGGGGCCTGGCCTACAGCGTCTGGGAAGACAAGCCGGCCAAGGTCGCCGCCGCCGCCCGCGTGCTCCGCAAGCGGGACGTCACCCGGTCGATGCCGCTGAAGGCCCAGCCCAGCCAGGGCGTCTATGACGTCCTGGTCAGCGAGGCCCGCCACCTGGCGGCCATCGGCCAGTTCGACCAGGCCGAGGCCAAGGCCCGCCAGGCCATGAAGATGAACGTCGTGCCCTCGCTGACGGCCGACCGGCCCGAGGCCGTGCTCAACGACATCGCCACCGCCCGCGGTCGGACGCCGGCCGTCTCCTCCGCCAAGCCGGTGGCCAACGAGCCGCCGAGCATGGTCGCCGAGCGCGAGGCCAACGACATGCTGGCCAAGGGCCTCAGCGACGCCGCCGCGGCGAAGTTCATCGAGGCCGACGCGCTGAAGACCCGCGAGATGGCCCAGCCGCCGGCCTCGGTCGCCGTCGGGTCCCCGGTCGACCCGTCGGTCCGGCGGACGGCCGCCCCGGCCATCGAGGCCCCGGCCCCCATGCCCGGCGGCGGCGAGCTCGCCACCCCCCCCGCCCTGGAGCCGCCGCCGGTCGCCCCCGGCCCGCTGCCCGCCCCGTCCGAGATCAACGCCCCGCCCGCCGGCCTGCCGGCCCCGGATGCGCCCCCCTCGCTGACCGCCGACGCCCCGCCGGCCGGCAACAAGGGCGAGGAGCTGCTCGCCCAGGCGAAGTCCCTGTTCTCCAGCGGCAACTACCCCGCCGCCCGCGACAAGGCCAACGAGGCCAAGGCCGGCAACTACGGGGTCGCCCCCCAGGCCGACGAGGTCCTCGCCCAGATCGCCCTGTCCGAGCAAGGGGGGGCCCTGGCCGTCTACGAGGCCGCCCTCGACGCCCTCCGCAAGAACGACGTCCCCCGGGCCCGGTCGCTCCTCAACGAGGTCGCGTCCTCCGGCGCCGCCCTCGACGAGGCCATGATGCAGAAGGTCCAGGACCTCCTGCTCAAGCTCCCCAAGGACGGCGCCGGCAAGGCCGTCGCCGCCGACGTCCCGGCCAACGACGCCGAGCAGCTCAAGGCCCAGCAGATCAACGCCGAGGTCGGCACCAAGGTCGCCGAGGCCCGGCGGATGATGGAGACCGACCCGGAGAAGGCCATCGCCCTGCTCCAGACGACCCTGGCCTCGGTCAAGGCCGCCGACCTGCCCCAGACCGTCGCCCGGACCATGACCCGGCGCCTCGAAGTCGCCATCGAGCTGGCCAGGAAGGACAAGGTCGGCTTCGACTCCAAGATGCTCGACAAGAACGCCAAGGCCGAGATCGAGGGCAAGAAGCTCCGCATCCTCGAGGCCGACAAGGCCAAGCTCGCGGCCACCAAGGACATCATGGACAAGGCCGAGAAGGCCCAGTCCGAGGGGAACTACGCCAAGGCCGAGGAACTCGCCCGCCGCGCCGTGGAGATCGACCCCAACAACGTCGCGGCCACCATCATGGCCTACAAGTCGAACCTCCAACGGCACTACGAGACCTCGGTCCGCGACAAGAAGGACAAAGAGGAAGGCTTCATCAACGAGCTGCACGACGTGGACAAGACGATGGTCATCAACAACGAGGCCTCGCGGAACGGGATCTCGTACCCGAAGAACTTCAAGGAGCTGTCCGACCGTCGCCGCCAGGCGTTCCTCTCCGACGTCCGGCCCCGGTCGTCGTCGGAAGTGACCATCGACAAGGAGTTAAACAAGCCGATCACCCTCAACTTCAACGACACGTCGTTGAGCGAGGCCATCGCCTTCATCCAGAATTACACCGGCCTCAACGTCATGCTCGACCCTAAGGCCCTCAACGACGAGGGGCTCAGCCGCGACTCGAAGGTGACCCTCCAGGCCAACAGCATCAAGCTGAAGTCGGCCCTGAAGTTCATGCTCCGGCCGCTGGGCCTGACCTTCAAGATCGAGGACGACGTCCTCCTGATCACCAGCCCGCAGGCGTCGCGGGACAAGATGTACTCCTGGACCTACCCGGTGGCCGACCTGGTCATCGCGCCGAGCAAGGCCCAGCCCAGCTCGATGACCCCGGCCGCGCCGATGGCGATGCCGGGCACCGACCCCGCCTCGCTCCAGGCGATGGCGATGAACACCACCCAGGCCAACGCCGGGACCCCCACCGCGCTGGCCGGCCAGCGGGTCATCACCGAGTCGGACATGATGCCGCTGGTCCAGCTCATCACCAACACCATCGCCCCCGGGTCGTGGCGGGTCATCGACCCCTCGATCAAGGGTGATGGGGCCTACGGGATGGGCGGGGCCTTCGGCGGCGGCGGGGCCGGCGGGGCCGGCGGCGGCGCCGACGCGGCGGCCGACCCGGCCCAGCCCGGCTCGATCACGCCGTTCATGCTCAGCATCAGCCTGATCATCCGCCACACCGCCGAGGTCCACGAGGAGGTCGCCGAGCTGCTCAAGCAGCTCCGCCGGCTCCAGGACCTCCAGGTGTCCGTCGAGGTCCGGTTCATCACCGTCAGCGACGACTTCTTCGAGCAGATCGGCGTGGACTTCGACTTCAACATCCAGTCCAAGGCCGTGGGCAAGAAGACGACCTTCGCCGCGCCCAACCCGGCGGCGGCCCTGTTCCCCTTCAACTCGAACATCAACGGCGGCGGCGGCGGCAACACCACCGGCGGCGGCGGGACCGGCGGCAACACCACCGGCGGGACCACCACCACCGGCGGCGGCAACACCGGCGGTAACACCGGCGGCACCGGCGGCGGCGGCGGCCAGACCTCCGGCGGCGGCTTCGCCGGCGGCGGCGGCACCACCGGCGGCGGCGGCGGCGGCGGTATCTCGGGCGGCGGCTTCGGCGGCGGCGGCGGCGGCGTCGGCGGGGCCGGCGGCTTCGGCGGCGGCAACGGCGGCACCGGCGGCGGCACCGGCACCGGCACCGCCGGCGGCACGTCCGGCAGCACCACCACGCCGACCTACCTGGTCAACCCGTTCCTCGACCACTCGCTGGGCCGGCGGACCCCGGTCGTCGTCGGCACCAGCGCCGGCGGCATCCGCAACTTCACCAGCAACCTGGGCATCCCGTTCACCCAGGGCGGCGCGACCACGGCCCTGAACGTCTTCAACGGCGTCCCGACCGCCGGTGCCACCCTGGGCATCTCGTTCCTGAGCGACCTGGAGATGTACCTGTTCCTCACCGCCGCCCAGGGCGACGCCCGGAACAACATCGTCCAGGCCCCCAAGATCACCACCTTCAACGGGGCCCAGGCGTTCATCCAGAACGCCGAGCAGCAGTACTACATCGCCGCCCTGACCCCGATCGTCGGCCCGGGCTCGGTCGCCTTCTTCCCGACCCCGGCCCCCCTGAACGACGGCGTGGTCCTCGGCGTCACCCCGGTCGTCTCCGCCGACCGCCGCTATGTCCGGCTCTCGCTGGCCCCGGTCTTCCAGACCATCAACGGCCTCCAGTCGTTCCCCGTCCCGGCCGCCGTCGGCGGCGGCGGCCTCGGCGGCCAGGGGACGTCGATCACCGGCCAGATCCAGCTCCCGCTGGTCACCAACACCACGATCAACACCACCGTCACCGTCCCCGACGGCGGCACGGTCCTGCTCGGCGGCGTCAAGCGGATGCGCGAGCAGCGGCTCGAATACGGCGTCCCGGTCCTCGCCAAGACGCCCTACATCAACCGCCTGTTCCGCAACATCGGGATCGGCCGGCGGACCGACAGCCTCATGCTGATGGTCACGCCCAAGATCATCATCCTCGAAGAGGAAGAAGACCGCCTGGGCGTCAAGACCGTCGCCCCGAACCCCTGACCCGGCATCTCGCCGACGCTCCGCCCGCATCGCCACTTCCCAACGCGATCGGCCGCCGGGGGACTCGTTCCCCCGGCGGCCATTTTGCATTCCCCGAGGGCTGCGACTAAGCTGGAGGCGTCGCGACCGCGCGAACCGTCGCCCCGGAGTCAACTCGCCATGCCGGCCGCCTTCGCCCTGCTCGCCGCCCTGGCCCTCGCCCAGGCCGCCGCCCCGCCACCGCCGCCGACCGACTCGTTCCAGCCCGACCCGGCCTGGAAGCCGCTCGACAAGGACGCCAAGGACATCTGGTTCGATCCCATCGGGAAACGGGTCGTCCTCCGGGCCCGGGTCGCCCTCCAGGACGGCGTCCTGGAGCACCTGCTCTGCCGGAAAGGCACCAAGGAACACGAGTCGGTCCTGGCGACCGAAGCCCCGCCCCGCCTGATCCACGCCGGGCTGCTCCTCACCGGGGCCACCCCCGGCCACCCCGTCCGGTTCGACCCCAAGTTCGAGCCCCCCGCCGGGTCCGCCATCGCCATCGACCTGGAATGGGAACAGGGCGGGGTCAAGAAGCACGCCGACGCCCGCGACTGGGTCAAGGACCAGGCGTCCGGCCAAAGCCTGTCCCGCGATTGGGTCTTCGCCGGCAGCGAGTTGTTCCCGGACCCGCGGACCAAGGCCATGATCTACGCGGCCGACGACGGCGACCTGTTCACCGTCGCCAACTTCCCCGCCTCGATCCTCGACCTGCCGTTCCGCAGCTCCGCCAACGACGCCGAACGCTCCTACCTCGCCCACCCCGACCGCGTCCCGCCCCGGGGGACCCCGGTCACGATCTCCCTCAAGCCTCGCCCCGTCGCGGACCGGCCCCCTCCCCGGTGATCGAGGGGCGGGAAAGCTGGAGCCGAGCCGGCCGTTCGCCGATCGTATCCAAAGTTGACTTTCTTGCGCGGGATGGGTAGGATTGCGAGGCACTCACCGCGAGGAGGTCGATCGGATCATGGCGAGCGAAACTCGATCCGCCTCCCACTGGACGGAGGCCAATCGGACCCTGTCCGGCGCCCGGCCCCAGGAAATCCTCCGCTGGGCGGTCGACCACTTCCATCCCAGGCTGACCATGGCGACGGCCTTCGGGCCCGAAGGGTGCGTCATCCTCCACATGCTGGCCGAGGTCGAGCCCGGGGTCCGGGTGTTCAACCTCGACACGGGCTACCAGTTTCCCGAGACCCTCGAACTCCGCGACCGGATCGCCGCGCGGTATGGGATCGAGGTCGAACTCGTCGGGGCCGCGTCCACCGTCGCCCAGTACGAGGCGGAGCACGGCGGTCCGCTCTACCTCGCCGACTCCGATCGATGCTGCCGGGACCGCAAGGTCACGCCGCTCCGCCGGGCCGTGGCGGGGTACGACGCCTGGATCTCGGCCATCCGCGCCGACCAGTCGTCGGACCGGGCCCGGGCGGGCGTCGTGGCCTGGGACCCGAAGTTCGACCTGGTCAAGATCAACCCGCTGCTGGTCTGGACCAAGCGGGACGTCTGGGCCTTCATCGTGGCCAACGACGTGCCGTACAACCCGCTCCACGACCGGGGCTATCCCTCGATCGGGTGCTGGCCCTGCACCCGGGCCGTCGGGCAAGGCGAGGACGAGCGAGCCGGCCGATGGGCGGGGCAGGCCAAGACCGAGTGCGGGCTCCACTCGCTGGACAGCAGCCAGCTTTGACGGGCCCGGGTCCGCCGGGATTTCGAGGGCTCCATGAAGATCTCCGCCAAGGCCGAATACGCATGCCTGGCGATCCTCGCCCTGGCGAAGCCCCGGCCGGACTCCGCGCCGGTCCGAATCCGGGAGATCGCCGAGTCGCACGCCATCCCGGAGCGGTACCTGGTCCAGATCCTCCTCCAACTCAAGGGGGCGGGCCTGGTCCACAGCACCCGGGGGGCTTCCGGCGGCTACCGGCTGGCCCGGCCCCCCGAGCAAATCTCGTTGGGCGAGGTCCTCGGCGCCATCGACGGGCCGGGCGAGCCCCCTCGCGAGTCGTCCCAGCCGGCCGCCCAGGTGCTCGCGGCGGTCTGGGAGCATATCCGGCTCGCCGAGCGGGCGGTCCTCGATCAAACCTCGATCGCCCAGCTTTCCCAGCGCACCGCGCCCCACGAGTGGATCATCTGAGCCGGGGCCGACGCGCGTCCCCAATCCCTCTTCGAAAAGGAGTCCGAGCCATTCCCGCGACGACCGAACCGGCCAGCGCCGGACTGAACACCCCGTTCGGGGGCAAGCTGATCGACCTGGTGGTCGACGACGCCCGCGCCGCCGAGATGCGGGCCACCGCCAAGGACCACGCCGGCCTGACCCTCGACGAGCGGGGGCTTTGCGACCTCGAACTCATGGCCGTCGGCGGCTTCTCGCCCCTCGTCGGCTTCCTCGGCAAGGCCGATTACGACCGGGTGGTCGCCGAAGGGCGCCTGGCCGATGGGACGCTCTGGCCCCTGCCGGTCACCCTGCCGGTCACGCCCGGCGCGGGGGTCGCCGAGGGCAAGCCCCTCGGGCTCCGCGACGTCTACGGGAACCTCCTGGCGTTCCTCCACGTCGAGGAAATCTACGCCTCCGACAAGGAGGCCGAGGCTCGCGGGGCCTACGGGACGACCGACGCCAAGCATCCGGCGGTCGCCTACCTCGGTCGCCAGCCGGGCCATCACGCGGCCGGCCGCCTGGAAGTGATCCGGGTCCCGCCGCACTACGACTTCGCGCCGCTCCGCCGGACCCCTCGCGAGCTCCGGGCCCACTTCGAGCAACTCGGCTGGTCCAAGGTCGTCGCCTTCCAGACCCGGAACCCGCTCCACCGGGCCCACGAGGAGCTGACCAAGCGCGCCGCCGAGCAGATCGGCGGCGGCTTGCTGATCCACCCGGTCGTCGGCGTGACCAAGCCGGGCGACGTCGACCATTACACCCGGGTCCGTTGCTACAAGGCGTTGGTCGACAACTATTACGAGCCCGGGTCGGTCGTCCTGAGCCTTTTGCCGCTGGCCATGCGGATGGCCGGCCCCCGCGAAGTCCTCTTGCACGCGATCATCCGCCGGAACTACGGATGCTCCCACTTCATCGTCGGCCGCGACCACGCCGGGCCGGGCAACGACGGCGCGGGCAAGCCGTTCTACGCCCCCTACGCGGCCCAGGAGGCGATGCAGGCGCACCAGGATGAGCTGGGCATCGGCATGGTCGACTTCAAGCAGATGGTCTACCTGCCGGACGAGGATCGGTACAGCCCGATCGACGAGGTCTCCAAGGGGACCAAGACCGCCGACATCTCGGGCACGCAGGTCCGCGACGACTACCTGGCCAGGGGGATTCCCCTGCCCGAGTGGTTCAGCCGGCCGGCCGTGGCCGCGATCCTCAACGAGACCAGCCCGCCGAAATTCCGCCAAGGGCTGACGATCTGGTTCACCGGCCTGTCGGGGTCGGGCAAGAGCACCGTGGCCCATGCCCTGGTCGAGCGGCTGGCCGAGTACGGCCGGAACGTGTCGACCCTCGATGGCGACGAGATCCGGACCCACCTGTCCAAGGGGCTCGGGTTCAGCAAGGAAGACCGCGACGCCAACATCAACCGCGTGGGCTACGTCGCCGGCCTGGTCGCCCAGCACGGCGGGACCACCCTGTGCGCCGTCATCAGCCCGTACCGCGAGCCCCGCGACAACGCCCGCAAGGCGTCCAAGGGGAACTTCGTCGAGGTCTTCTGCGACACGCCCCTCGAAGTCTGCGAGAAGCGCGACGTCAAGGGGCTCTACGCCAAGGCCCGCGACGCCGTCGCCGCCGGCAAGGGGATGGGATTCACCGGGGTCGACGACCCCTACGAAGCCCCACTCAACCCCGAAGTCACCATCGACACGAGCAAGCTCGGCGTCGAGGCGTGCGCCGACGCGATCATCACCAAGCTGATCGCCCTGGGCTACATCGCCCAGTAATTTTCCGGCCCCCTCGTTCTCCGGGAGAGGTTGGGGTGAGGGACGTCATCGGTCGAGCGATGCCTGTTCAGATTCTTCCTCGAACCGTTCTGGTCGTGCCGCGACCCTTACCCCCGGCCCCTCTCCCGGAGAACGAGGGGAGGCAGGCGGCGCGAAGTCAGGCCGTCTCCACCGTCGAGTCGAACACGCGGACCACGGCCCAGCCGGCCTTGTTCTCGGCGATGAACTGGTCGTGGCGGGGGGCGGCCTGGTAGGCGTCGTGTTCCTCGCGGGTCGCGAAGACCATGTGGAGCGAGACGTCGAAGTCGCGGTCGTTGACCGGCCGGGCCAGTTCGGGCTCGATCGCGCCGCAGGCGAAGAAGACCAGCCCGGGATGGCCCGTCAGATAGAGGCGGCAGGCCTTCACCAACTGGGCCCGGGACTCTCCGGATTTGTCGTGGAGCGTGAAGAAGACGTTGTGGGCGATCATGGGTGGCTCCGGCTCGGGTGGGGTGGGAGGTGGACCGGGGGGCGGTCCTAGCAGACTCGCCATTCCTTGATGACCGGCCGGGTCGATCCGAGGACTTCGCGGATGTTCGCCTCGTCCACCGGCCTGATAATCCCGCGCTCGGTGATGATCCCGGCGATCAGTTCGGCCGGGGTGACGTCGAAGGCCGGGTTGTAGACGTCGACGCCTTCGGGGGCGGTGGCCCGGCCGAAGCCGTGGGTGACCTCGCGGGGGTCGCGCTGCTCGATGGGGATCGCGGTGCCGTCGGCGAGGGTCAAGTCGAAGGTGCTCGACGGGGCGGCGACGTAGAACGGGATCTCGTGGGCCCGGGCGAGCAGGGCCACGCCGTAGGTCCCGATCTTGTTCGCGGTGTCGCCGTTGGCGGCGATCCGGTCGGCGCCGACGACGACGAGGTCGACCTTGCGCTCTTTCATGACCTGGGCCGCCATGTTGTCGCAGATCAGGGTCACGGGGATGCCCCGGCGGCCGAGTTCCCAGGCGGTGAGCCGGGCCCCCTGGAGCAGCGGCCGGGTCTCGTCGGCGAAGACCCGCAAGGGGGTCCCCCGGTCGTGGGCGGCGAAGACCACGGCCAGGGCGGTCCCGTAGTCGGCGGTGGCCAGGCCGCCGGCGTTGCAGTGGGTCAGGACCCCCTGCCCCGGCCCGATCAGGTCGGCGCCGAACCGGCCGATCGACCGGCAGGTCGCCTTGTCCTCGTCCTCGATGGCGCGGGCCTCGGCCAGGAGGCGGTCGAGGAGGGCCGCGCCGTCGGTCGCCGGGTCGGTCGCGGCGACCCGGTCGACCCGGTCGAGGGCCCAGAACAGGTTGACGGCGGTCGGCCGGCTGGTCCGCAAGTGGTCCGAGGCCCGGCGGACCGCGTCGCGGACGGCCGCCGCGTCGCCGCCGGAGGCCGCCGCCCCCTGTCCGCCCAGGACGGCGCCGAAGGCCGCGGCGATCCCGATCGCGGGCGCCCCCCGGACCCGGAGCGACCGGATGGCTTCCCAGACGCTCGCGACGTCCCGGCATTCGACCTGGACGAAGTCGACCGGCAGGAGCGTCTGGTCGACGAGCCGGAGGTGTCCCGTCCGGGCGTCGCCGGTCCAGCCCACCGTTTCGAGGGCGCTTGCGGCTTCGGGGGCGCTCACTCCTCGAATTCCTCGTCGTCCTCGTCCCCTTCGGATTCTTCGGGGTCGATCCAGGAATAGAACTCGGAGTACAAGTCCCAGATGTTCTTGACGGCGTTCTTGAGGTCGCCCGACTTGACCGGGGGATGCGAGCCGCCGAGGCCGGCGACCTCGATCGAGAGCTTGAGCAGGTCGAGGTTTTGCCGCCTCATTTCCAGGAAGATCTGGCTATGGGTGTCGAGTTCGAGGGCCTGCTCCAGGGCTTCCTCGGGGTGTTCGTGGTCGTGGTCATTCTCGTTCTCAAGCTCGGCCATCGGCGAGTCCCTGGAAAAAGGTCGTTGGCGGGATTCAAGGGTTGGCGAGCGCTCGTTCAGGCCACCGAGGCGGCCGGGGCCGGGCTCGGATGCGCCGGGGCGTCCCAGGGGACGAACGGGAGGCCGAACGTCGAGGCGACGGCCCGATTGGTCACGCGGCCGCGGTCGACGTTGATCCCTTCGGCGAAGCCGGGCGAGCCCTTGGCCATCTCGGACCACCCTTGCCGGGCGATCTGGAGGACGTAGGGGAGGGTCACGTTGTTGAGGGCATAGGTGCTGGTCCGGCCGACGGCCCCCGGCATGTTGGTCACGCAGTAATGGACCACGCCGTCGACGACATAGGTCGGGTCGCGGTGGGTGGTGGGCCGGCTGGTCTCGATGCAACCCCCCTGGTCGATCGCCACGTCGACGACGACGGCGCCGGGCTTCATCCGGGACAGGTCCTCGCGGCGGACGAGCCGGGGGGCCCTGGCCCCGGTGATCAGGATGGCGCCGACGACGAGGTCGGCCCGCTCGACCGACTCCAGGATCGTGTGCCGGTCCGAGTACAAGGTCGAGACGTTGGGCGGCATGATGTCGTCGAGGTAGCGGAGCCGGTCGAGGTTGATGTCGAGAATCCGAACATTGGCCCCGAGCCCGGCGGCGATCTTGGCGGCGTTCGACCCCACGATCCCGCCGCCGAGGACGGCGACCTCGGCCGGGGCGACGCCCGGGACGCCCGCCAGCAAGATCCCCCGACCTTCCTGGGGCCGTTCCAGGAACTTGGCTCCTTCTTGGATGCTCATCCGCCCGGCGACCTCGGACATCGGGGTCAGGAGCGGCAGCGTCCCCTTGGCGTCGCGGATCGTCTCGTAGGCGATGGCGGTGATCCCGCTCTCGATGACGGCGCGGGTCAGCTCCTCGTCGGCCGCGAAGTGGAAGTAGGTGAAGAGGACCTGGCCACGCCGCATCTGGGGCCACTCGGACGCCTGCGGCTCCTTGACCTTGACCACCAGGTCGGCCCGCTCCCAGATCTCCGAGGCGTCGGAAAGGATCGTCGCGCCGGCCGCCGCATACTGGCCGTCGAGGATGCCACTGCCCAGCCCGGCCCCTTCCTCGATCAGGACCGTGTGCCCGGCCGCCGTCAATTCCTCCGCCCCGACCGGGAGCATCGCCACCCGATACTCGTCCGACTTGACCTCCTTCGGGACACCGACGATCATCACCGCGACTCCTCGAACCCACTCGACCGTCGTCGCGACGGTCCATCCGCCCATTCCATCAGGTCCAGCCCCGTGAATCAAGCCGGGCGGACGAACTAGCTGATCTCGGGGTCGGCATGGAGAAGATGGAGATCAAACAAGCGAAAAACCAAAAACAAAGTCTGACCCCGGGGGGAGGGGGGAACAGATGACCCCGGGGGGAACAGACCCCGGGGGGAACACGGCGCTGGGGTCGACATGGGGTGCTCCTCTGGGGGACGGTGGATGGGTCACGCAAAAGCGTCATCCCTCACCATCTTTTCCCCGAGGGGCCGCGATCACACTTTTTTCCCGGGCGGGCCGAATCGGGTCGGACGGGCCCTCGCCGCGCGGACCCCGGGAGATTCCTCGAAAAAATTCCCCGGTACTCGATTGACGCGGGGAACTCCCGCTCGTTAGCATCCGGCCATCCGATCGAGAAACCCATGTCAGAAGCATTTTCGCGGATGTCAATCGCGGAAATGCCCACGGCCGCGCGGCTACCGGAAATGAAGTCCGCGCGATCCCGCATCCCGCGAATCCCCCCACGATCCACCGCGAGAGGCAACCGCAATGGCACGACATCGGCTCGGCTCGGCGTCGCCCTAACCACCGGGCTTTCTTCCCCGCCTTGGTGGGGTTGGAAGATCGAAAGCTGCTGACGATCGACCTGAGCTTGACGCCTCCAATCGCGGCCATCGCGGGCCAGCCCATCGGCTACCAGCCGGTGGCATCTTCCGGCTCCGGCGGTGGCATCCCCGACGGGCTCAGCCAGGATCTCGGCGATATCAGCCAGAATTCAAACCCATCGGTCAACATCGAACTCCTCAAGTGGGCCCAACTCGCGGCCTATGGAGCGAGCGGGGCCGCGCTCCCGTGGGAGCAGTTGCGCCCCACCGACTTCACGACCTACCTCCCGTCTTCCAACACCACCACCGCGGTGAACAATGGTTTCACCACCACGCTCACGACCGACGGTTACGCCACGGGGTCGAGCAGCGGCAGCCCGATGGCGAGCGGGGGCGGCGCCTGGGACCTGTACTATATCCAGCACAGCGACTACACGTCCAAGATCACCGGGCCCGGCGCGAGCGGTCGCACCTTCAACCAGGGCGGCGACGGCTCCTATGACCTCACCTGGCACGCTTGGGGCACCGGCGACGGTGTGACCAACTACAAGGTCACCGAGGACATCGTCAAGGATGACAGCAACGGTTTAAAAGACCCGGCCGGCGGTTCTTACTCGAATAGCAGCGGAGACACCAGCGACGGCCACCTGATGGCCGAGGGCCAGGTCAACTCCGCCGGCATCCTCACCGGCAGCGATTTCACCTACAAGGGCGACCTCGGCACCACCTTCACGCTGGCCGACAGCAGCGGAGATCCCTCCGCCCCCGGGGGCGGATATGGAGTCGACTACTCCGCCTCCGACAACGTTATCCTCAACGACTCGGGCAGCCTGACTCCTGATTCCACCAACAAGGGCTCCCTCACCGCCACGAACAGCGAAAGCGGCAGTGTCTCGATGGCTGACGGCACCGGCGCTTTCTCGGGTGCTTCACGCTCCGACGGCGCCACGGTCAAGAGCACCTACAACGCCGGTGCCCAAGCCTCGCCGCCGGCCTCGCCCTCGACTGGAACGATCAGCGTGAGCGGCCCCAAGACGAATTTGCAAATCCCCACGGGTAAGCACGTCGTCTATGTGATCGACGACGGAGATGCCGGATGGGCCGACTGGACCCCAAAGGAAAGACAGGAGTATGCAACCAAGCACAACATCCCGATCACGTCCGACCCCGTCGCCAACGGGATGGAACTTCTGGCTGCCCTGAACCAGTCGCCCACCGGGAATTTCACTCACGCTTGTGGTGGCTTGGATCAGGTGCTCGGGGATCTGGACAAGGCCGTCGCCACTCGCGGACAAGTCGACGTGCTCGTTCTCGGGGACCACGGCAATCCTACCAAAGGTCAGGCACTTGGCGACGATGACCGTGGGCGGCCAATCTTTTTGTCCCCGGGTACCAGCGCTCTGACTAATGTCATGTCATGTCTTAAACACGGCGGGACCCTGGTACTCACTGGCTGTGCCGTGTTCGGGATCGATCCGGATCCGAAGTCGCCGGGCCCTAACGCCAACATCAGCAGTTGGCAGGCGTACGCCACCCAATTCGACATCACTATCATTGGAAGCGTGGCTACAACTGGTGCCGGGAACGGCTACTACAATGGGGTCTGGGTCACTCTGACACCAGGAGGCACCCCGCCGACGCTCGTTCCTTGATGAGAAGTCAACCTAGCGGATTGGGGGGCCGGGCTGGCCGGCGATCATGGGTCCGGTCGGCCACCATTGACCCCCTTCACTCCTCGAACCACGCGGGGACGCCTTTCCATGAGCTTCTCCTGGCCGACCATCGTCACGCTCCTGTCACTCGCATGGTCCTTGACCGTTTCCCTTGCCGACGGCGCGGATCGGGATTGTCGAGCGGAGCGGTTTGGCGACCTGCCTCCGGAAGTGACGTTCAATCCGACCATCCAATGCCCGATCGTTCCCGAGAAGGACTGGGGGATGATCGGCAGCCTCGCCTTCACGGCCGACGGCAAGGCCCTGGCCGCCAGGAGTGGCGGGAAGACGCGGTTCTATGACCCGGAAGCCACCATCACATTGGACGACACCCCCAAGCTCAAGACGTTTCAGGACGCTGGCTTCCCCGTAACCTTCGCGCCGGACGGCCGGGTCATGGCCGGCGGCGCCAATTACGGGGTGGCACTCATCGACGCCGCCACCGGCCGCCGGGTCCGCCAACTGAAGGTTGCCCCCGAAGTGTTGCGACTCGGATTGCTTACGCTGGCCTTTTCACCCGACGGCAAGCTCCTCGTCGGTGGGTTTTACTCCGGCGAGGTCGTGGTCTGGGAGGTTGCCACCGGCCGTCAAGCTTACGTCCTGCCGCCCTTTGTCATTCCCGCCGGGAAGATCGGCCGGTTTGGCAGAGAGATCGGGGCGAGACCCGCGCGGATGACTGGGCTGGCCTTCTCCCCCGACGGCGCCACGCTTTACACGGCCGGCGGGATCCTCCGGGCCTGGAACGTCGCGACGGGCCAGGAGCGATTTCGGTTCGACAAGCCCCTCAACGGATTCATGTCGTGCGTGACGGTCTCGCCCGACGGCACGGTCGTGGCGGCTGGGGACGAGGGCAATATCAGGCTTACCACCGGAGAGCGTGATGAAAGGAACACGCTCACGCTTTGGGACGCGGCCACCGGCCGCAAATGGTCCGAGATGCCCACCTGTCGAAGTATCGAGGGCGTGGCGTTCTTGCCCGGCGGCCGGCAATTGGTGTCGCTGGAGGCGCATGGGGTCATTTGCCTGTGGGATGTCGCCGCGGCTAAGCGGCTGGCGGCCGTGCGGTTCGACGGGCATCTTTACGCCGTATGCATGGCCCTTTCTCCCGACGGCAAGCGGATCGCCATCGGTGGTCAAGGGAGCAACTGGATCTTTGGAGTCATCCAGTTGATCGACACCGACGGCGTCACCTTGACCCCGAGGCTCGCGAAGCCGTGAGCCCGGCCGCGACCCCCGGGACGGCCCCTCCGCTGGGCGGTGGGCGGATCGATCGTCGCCGGCTTGGCCCCAATTCCTCCGCGACTAGATACCGAAGAGGCAACCGATGAAGACCATCTTGCCGACGATCGTCCTGCTGTCACTGCCCTGGTTCTTGACACTGAGCTTCGGAGGCAACTCGGCCATGGGCGAAGGGCAAAGCCCCACCGACGATCTGCCCCCGGAGCAAACTGGGGCCCTGACGATCCGGTGCCCACTCGGCCCCGAGGGGGACGAGGGCACGATCAAAAGCCTGGCGTTCTCGCCCGACGGCAAGACCCTCGCCGCCGGCAATATTCGCGGAATCCTGCGAATCTATGACCCGATCACCGCCCTCGAGGTGGCTTCGAACCGCGTGGTCGCGCCAGGCCAAGGCAAGTGCAGCCCCCTGGCCTTCGCCCCGGACGGCTTGGTCTTGGCCGTTAACATCGCCCCAGGTAGGGTCGCCCTGATCGATCCAGCCACCGGTCGCCGCGTCCGCGAAATGGAACCGTCTTCGTTCCCGAGTGGCTTAGGCGTGAGCGAGCTGGCCTTCTCGCCCGATGGCAAGACGCTCGCCGGGGGGTATGGTAGCGGCGAGGTCGTCATCTGGGAGGTCGCGACGGGCCGTCGAGTTCGCGTCCTACCGCCCCAGATCATCCCCGCTCACACCTACGGTCCATACAAGAGTACGGTGCTGGCCCAGCCCGCCGGGATCGTGGGGCTCGCCTTCACCCCGGATGGAGCCACGCTGTTCGCGACCGGCACGATCGCCCGGGCCTGGGACGTGGCCTCCGGTCGCGAGCGGTTCCGGTTCGACCTGCCCGCTGATTTCTACCCATCGGGCCCGGCCGTCTCGCCCGATGGGGCGATCGTGGCGATCGGGTCGGGGGCCAGCGAGTCCTCTGGTTCACGGGGGATGATTACACTTTATGACGCGGCGACCGGCCGTAAGAGGTCGCAAATGCCTACCAGTCGGTCGGTCTCGGGCCAAGCCTTTCTCCCCGGCGGCCTGCAACTCGTGTCCCTGCAGGCGGATAGGGTCGTCTGTCTTTGGGATGTTGCCGCGGGTAAGCGGCTATCTGCCCTGCGTTTCGACCGCCATATCAGGGCCAGTTGCCTGGCCGTCTCCCGTGATGGCAAGCGGATCGCCATCGGTGGTCAAGGGAGCAACTGGATCTTCGGAGTCATCCAGTTGATCGACACCGACGGCGTCACGTTGACCCCGAGGCTCGCGAAGCCGTTAGCGCCGTGATTCGCTCCATGACATTTCCGACGTGTGGTGGCCGAATCGCGAGCCGAAGGGGGGCCGATGATCGCGGGGGCAGAAAAGGGGACATCCAACATTCTACTTGACTCGCCCACGCATGCCTCCTATGTTCCCGTACCTGCTACAGGTTGATATTGGATGTCCCCTTTTTTCCTACGTGGATGAGCCATTCGTCCCAATCATCGACGTAGCGATCTGGCAACCATCAAATCGCTGTCATTCGGATTCTCACAGACCAAATCCGACTTCCTGGAACGGCTCCCCCGGCTTGTGCGGGCTGATCTGAATCGTGACTTTCTGGTCGAGCCGTTTCAGGAAGTCGAACAGCTTATCAGCCGTGAACCGGCTGAAATGGCCGTTCATCAGGTGCGACACCTCCGGCTGCTTGATGCCTAAGAGGGAGGAAATTTCGCACTGCTTGAGCTTTCTTTCAGTGATGATCTTGTGGACATGAAAACCAATTTGAGTCCGTGCGTAAAGCTCGCCTGAGTCCTCCAGCCCCAGATCCGTGAAGACGTTGCCAGAACCTTCCTCGCTCTTGATTTCCACCTGATCGTCACTGTTCATCCTTTGCCTGCTCTTTCGTCTCAGCGTATCGCTGCTTGATCAATTCCACGACTTTCTTCGGCGTGGCGATGCCCCGCTTGGATTTCTTCTAGAAGGCACCCCGGCCACTATTGCCAGAATAAACTTGACAGACTGCCAGGTACGGATGTAGCCTCGCCCACGGTGATGGCCAAGCGACCAACGCGATTGCCTCCACGCAGGGGCCGCACCTCTTGATCAACGCCGCCTCGCACAACTGGAGTCTTACCATGCGTCCCCGCCCGCTGGTACTCGCCGCCGTCATCGGCGTGATCGCGGCTTTCGCGACGTCCCCCGCGTCGAAACTCCACGCGCAACTAGCCCCTGCGACCATCGCGAGGGAGAAATGCATAGCCACCCTCACTGGCTCGTCCGCCGTCAGCGGCGGTGGGATGGTTGACAATTCTGGCGCCTTCCACCCGACGTTGACTTACACAGTCTCGTTCACTTGCAATGCCGACAGGCCCGCAGGATACGGCACGGAGTGCGGCATCTGCGTGTATGCTGTCACTGAGAGCGCGGCGAACAACTACGCGTCCGCCAACCCACTCTTCGCGTCTTCTCTCCAAGCTTGCAATAGCACTAATCAAATCACCTTCACCACGACAGGGCCCGGGATCAGGCAGAATGGGAACTACGTCCTGAGCGTGTCATTCGCGTCGCAAACTCCGGGGGCCGCCGGGGGCGCTTGCCAGAACCCCGGCCTGGGCTATTACAGCTACACTTTGCAATCCGGTTTCACCGTCGCGGGATATTGACGCGAATCTCGAAGCAGGATCGAACTACCTAGTTTGAGGAGGTACGGAGAATGCGGATCATCGCCAAATCCCTGGCCGTCGTCGCGGTCAGCCTCGCCACCTGGCTGACCACTTCCACGATCCTGGCCCAGATCGCCAAGACGAGGGGCGCGAAGAGGGATGCTACACCGGCCAAGGCCGCCGCCCCGTCCAAGGTTCTCGCCCCGCAGAGCACCGTCGAAGGCCACGACATCGCCCCAGGGCGGTTCGTGCCGGCGCCCGCCGGTCGGTTCACGATCACATCGCTCACGGGGATGCCGAGATGCAACGTGACCGTTGTAAATCGGGTCGCCACCGTCGATGCGGTGGCCCAACTCCTTCAAATTGATCCGGAGGTTATCTACGTCTGGAGGCTCAGGGTCCGCGCGGCGAACAGTTCGATCTTCGCCACCAAGACATACGTCGAAAACAGTTTCAATGTCGGGGGCGACCACCAACTCGCGGCGCCGTTCTTGGACAGGATCAACGTCCCGAAAGGCGCCAGCCGCGTCGTCCTGTCGCTCTACAAGGTCGACAAGCAGGTCGACATGCAAGTCCTCGAAGATGATGCGACGGCCGATAAATTTCTCACGACCAAAGTCGTCAAGGAAGTCCGGTCGGATTAACCCCCCGACATCACGACGACCCCGGCCCAACCTAACGCGGGGGAAGCTTCGGGGTCACGTGGGGGAAGCTTCGGGGTCAGACTTTGTTTTTGGTTCTTCCAGCACCGAAAAGGGTTGGGCCCCTCAGGGTGGAAAGTCTGACCCCATGACCCGGACCGACCCATGACCCGGTGAGCCGCTTTTCCGCTCGTCGCACTGGGAAATGCCATCGATGGACGCTCTCGGGGGATGTGTGTACGATGCGGAAAAGGAGGCGGCCATGATCGAGCTGACCGAGATCGTCGCTGGCCTCGCCATGAGCGGCAGGGATGATGATGGGTGAGAGGAATCGAGCGAGGCCCGACAAATTCGGGGACTTGCTCATGACGGCAGAAAAGGGGACATCCAACATTCTACTTGACTCGCCCACGCAAGGCTCCTATCTTCCCGTACCTGCTACAGGTTAATATTGGATGTCCCCTTTTCCCTACGTGCTGGGATGGCGGGCGGGAACAGGCCGACATACAATGGTGGGGTCATCGTGTCAAGGAGCCCATCATGACGTCGATTCTCCAGCAATTTGGCCTCGATAGTCTTAGCGCCGGGGACCGCCTCGCCCTCGCTCAGGCGTTGTGGGATAGCGTCCACGACACTTTGGACGGCGAGACGATCGCCCCGGAGGTCCGTGCCGAGTTGGAGCGGCGGGCGGCCTTGGCGGACGCCGACCCATCCCGTGGAGCCCCGTGGGAGGCTGTCCGGGCCGCCGCGCGGGCGCGGTGGGCTCGTTGAGCCTGCCGGTCGTCCTCGACCCCGAAGCCCAGGATGAGTTCGATCAGGGGTACGATTACTACGAGGGCCTGCGTGCCGGGTTAGGCGAGTCGTTCGCCGAGGCGGTGCAGGTTGCCTTGAACCAGATCGGAAGCATGCCGCGGTCGCACCGGGTCGTGTTCAGCGACATCCAGCGGACGGTCGTCCGTAAATTCCCCTACTGCGTGTTTTACCGGGAGGAGAATCCGCAAGTCCGGGTGCTGTCCATATTCCACACGGGGCGTGACCCCAATATCTAGAAATCCCGCGCGTGAACTTGTCTTTCCGGGCAAGGAAAGGCGTTGCGCCGATGGTCTGACGAACGTTCCGATCGAGTTCAGGCCCCGACGTACTTCTCGAACAGGGCCCGGGTCCGGGTGGTGGCGCGGGCGGTGTCGGCCTGGAAGGCGGCGGCGGCTTCGGGGGGGTCGGGGGGGTCGTAGTTGAGGCGGCGGGCGAGGCGGGCGAGTTCCTCGGTGCTGCCCGGCCAGTCGACCACCGCCCGGTTGTGGACGATCCGGAGTCGGCCTTCGACGGTCCGGGCGAAGTCGTAGGCTTCGCGGAGGTCACGGGCGTCGTCGGGAGCGAGGTGGCCGGCGGCTTCGAGGGCGTCGAGGGCCTCCCAGAGGTTGGTCCGGGCGACCCCGGGCTCGTCGGCGTGGAGGAGCTGGAGGTACTGGACGAGGAACTCGATGTCGGCCAGGCCGCCGAAGCCACGCTTCAGGTCGTGCGGCCCTCGCGACTCCTCAAGCTTCCGCCGCATCGCGACGACCTCGCGGGCGAACGGCCGGGGGTCGAGCGGCACGGCCAGCGAGGAGCGGAGGGCGGCCTCGACGTGGCGGCGGAACCCGCCCCGGGCGTGGATCACCCGGGCCCGGGTCAGGGCCAGCCGCTCCCAGGGCTGCGCCGGCCCCTGGAAGTAGGCGACCAGGGAGGCCAGCGGGATGGCCAGCGGGCCCGAGTTGCCGTGGGGCCGGAGCCGGGCGTCGACGGCGTAGAGCCGGCCGGCCTCGGGGGCGGAGCCCAGCCCCCGGAGGACCCGGCGGGCCGCGTCGGCGAAGAACTGGTCGTTGGGGATCGACTCGGTCCCCGGGCCGCCGGCGGTCATCCCGTCCTCGTCGTAGACGAAGATGACGTCGAGGTCGCTGTGATAGTTCAGCTCGCGACCGCCGAGCTTGCCCAGGGCGATGATCGCCCAGCGGGCGCGTCGGCCGTCGGACCGGCGGCGGGGGAGGCCGAACCGGGCGGCCCGCTTCCGCCACTGGTCGTTGGCGACCTGGTCGACGATGGCCTCGGCCACGTCGGCCAGCTCGCGGGTGACGTCGCGGATCGGCTCGCGGCGGAGGATGTCGTGGGTCCCGATCCGGACCCACTCCTTGTTCCGGAAGCCCAGGAGGATCGGCGCCAGGTCCTCGGCCCCCCGGCACAATTCGTCCAGCTCGGCCCGGATCGCCTCGGCCGGCTGCGAGCGGTCGACGACCAGCGAGTCCATCAGGTCGTCGATCATCCCCGGGTTGTTGATCAAGATCTCGGACAAGAACTGGCTGGTCGAGCACAGCTCGACGTAGAGCCGGAGCGTGGGCGGGTTGAAGTTGAACAGCTCCCAGAGCATGGCCTTGGCCCCGAGCGAGGCCGACACCTTCTCCAGGTTCGTCAGGGCCATGTCGGGGTCGGGCGCCCGGCCGACGGCCTGCAAGAGCCGGGGTGCGATCCCGGCGAGGAAGTGGCGGCACCGGGCCCTGGACAGGAACGGGCTTTCCTCGCGGGCCAGGGCCATCAAGTTCTGATAGGCCGTCGCCTTGTCGCGGAACGGGTAGGGCCCGAGCGCCGCCTCGATCAGCTCCGGGCCCGGGGAGGGGTCGAGGACGAGGTCGACCACCGGGTCGACCCGGCCGTCGCCGGCGAAGGCGTCGTGGAGCAGGTGGTTGAGGATCGCGCGGTTCATCTCGGTCTTGGACCGATAGTCGGCCAGGAACCGCTGCGCCGGGCCGGTCCGGTCTTCCCAGGGGGTGGCCGGCGGGTAGCCCAAACGGATGGCCAGGGTCCGCTGCTCCTCGCGGTCGCGGGGCATCTGGTGGGTCTGGCGGTCGAACATCGTCTGGAGCCGGTGCTCGACCCGGCGGAGGAATCGGTAGGTGTCGACCATGATCCCCCGTTCCTCGGCGGTCAGGCAGCCGACTTCTTCGAGCCTCGACAGGGCGACCAGGGTATTGGCGTGGCGGACCTCGGGGTATTCGCCGCCGTGGAGGAGCTGCAAGAACTGGACGACGAACTCGACGTCGCGGATGCCGCCGTGGCCGGTCTTGACCTCGACCCCGGCGGTCCCCGCCGACACCGTCCGCTGCTCGATCCGCCGCTTCATCGCCTTGATCTCGCCGATCTCGGCCCCGCCGAGATAGCGTCGATACACGAACGGGGTGATCGCCTGGACGAAGTCGAGCCCCAGGTCGACGTCGCCGGCGATCGGCCGGCACTTGATGAGCGCCTGCCGCTCCCAGGTCCGGCCCGACGTCTGGTAATAACCCAGGGTCGCCGGCAGCGAGCGGGCCAGCGGCCCCTGATCCCCCTCGGGCCGGAGCCTCATGTCGACCCGATAGGCCAGGCCCAGGCTGGTGTGGTCCGACAGGAACCGGACGACCTCGCCGCCGACCCGGGCGAAGAACTCGGCGTTGGCGACCGGCCGCGGGCCCGCCGCCTGGCCTTCGACGTCGTAGACGAAGATCAGGTCGATGTCCGAGCTGTAATTCAGCTCCTCGCCGCCGAGTTTCCCCAGGGCTAGGACGACGAACCGCGCGGGGCGGCCGTCGGGGCCGGCGGGGACGCCGTGGCGAGCCTCGACCGACCGCCGGGCCAGGCGGACGGCGACCTCGACGCAGGCGTCGGCCAGGTGCGACAGGTCGAGGGTGATCAGCTCCATCGGCAGGTCGCGGACGATGTCGGTGTAGCCGATCCGGAGCAGCTCGCGGAGCCGGAACCGGCGGAGCGTCACCCGCCGCGCGTCCTCGGTCGAGGCCCCCGCCAGCTCGGCCCACAGGTCGGCGATCAGGGTTTCCCGGTCGCGGCGGTCGGCCCCGGCGCGGAGCCAGTCGAGCAGCGCGGGGTCCCGGATCATCAGCTCGCTGAAGAACTGGCTGGTGCTGAACAGCTGGACGGCGATCTCGGTCGCCCGGGCGTTGCGGGCCAGGGTGTCGAGCGTGGCTTCCGGGGTCGGGCTCGCCGCGACGAAGCGTTCCAGGTTGGTCAAGGCCATGCCCGGGTCCGGGCACCGGGGCAAGGCCGCGTCGAGCTGCCCGGCCAGTTCCGCGACCAGGTGCAGCGGCACGCCCCGCCCGGCCAGGTCGCGGAGGTCGCGGAACCCCCGCTCGGCGTCGCGGACCCCCAGGTCCGCCAGCCAGAGCCGGGTCATCTCCGGGTTCTCCATCAGCGACGCGAACCGCTCGGCCGTCGCGAACGGGAATGCCGCCATGAGTCGGCCTCGGAGATGGAACGAGGAGAGGAGTTGTCTCTCGACCGCGGGATCAGGCCCCCGACTCGGCCCCGGTCTCGGCGAAGTCGGCCGGGGCGTGCTGGAGGTGGCGGACGATAGCCTCGACGTCGCCCCGGGAGATCCCCAGGCTGGTGGCGATGAAGCGGTCGTCGACCCCTCGATGGGCGAGCGGGCCGACGCGGGGGGCGAGGCGGCGGAGCCGTTCCGGGAGGTGGGGCGCCGGGGCCCGCCGGCGGTGCTCGGACCAGGGGTCGCCGAGCGAGCGGAAGTCGGGCTCGAACCAGAATTCGGAGCCCCCGGCGTGGAGGAGCCGGAGGAACCAGGCGGAGAAGCCGGGGGCGATCAGGCGAGGCGGGCTCCGGCGCTGGTCGTCGCCCGAGGTGAACAGCGGGCAGTCGCCGCCGGGCCAGGAATAGGCCAGGTCGAGGCAAACGGTCTCCCAGTTCGGGTTGCCCAGCTCGAACCAGGCTTCCGGCTGGATCAGCATCCCGGGCATCCGCGCGAACGGGACCATCGGGCCGATCGCCGAGAGGGGATGGATCAAGGGGCCGGCGTCGGCGTAGAAGCCGTCGGACAGTTCGAGCCAGGCCCGGAGCGGCCGGGGCAAGGCGAAGCCGAACCGTCGCTCCCAGCTCGCCAGGCGGGCGGGGTCGGCGCCGGGGCGGAGGGACCGGGGGGACCCCTCGAAGGCCAGGTCGAGCCGGGCGGGGTGGGGCCGGAGGCCGGGGGCGACCCCCTCCGCCTCGCACCAACGCCCGACCAGTTCCGCCAGCGGACTCGCCATCCCAGCCCCCGTCAGTCACGCATCCGATCGCGAGCCGGCCAGTTCCCGGGTCGCCACCCGGCCGAACAACGTCACGGCGCTCACCCCCTCGACCTCGACCGGCAGGAGTTGGCCGACCAGGCGGCCGGGGCCGTCGAAGACCACGATCCGGTCGCACGTCGTCCGGCCGACGAGCTGGCCGAACTCGCCGGGGCCCGGGGCCTTCGAGGCCGCCGACTTGCTCGGCCCCTCGACCAGGACCTCGACGGTCCGCCCCACGAAATCCCGATGATCTTCCAGGCTGATGGCATCCTGGGCGGCGAGCAGTTCTTGGTTCCGCCGCCGCTTCACGTCGTCGGGGACGTCGTCGACCAGGAGCGTGTCGGCCTTGGTCCCCAGCCTCGGGCTGTACTTGAAGATGAAGCTGTTCTTGAACCGGGACCGCTCGACCAGCTCGACCGACTTGCGGAACGAGGCCTCGGTCTCGCCGCAGAAGCCGACGATGAAGTCGCTGGAAACGGCCGCGTCGGGCAAGGTCTCGCGAATCCGCCGCATCATCTCGTCGTAGAGGGCGACCGAGTAGCCGCGTTTCATCCGCCGCAAGACGTCGTCGCAGCCGCTCTGGGCGGGGACGTGGAGATATCGGGACACCTTGGGCAGGTCGCGGACGGCCCGGAGCAGGTCGTCGGTCATGTCGTTGGGGAAGTTGGTGAGGAACTTGATCCGGGCCAGCCCCGCGAGGGCGTCGAGCCGCTCCAGGAGGTCCGACAGCCGGGCGGTCCGGCCGTCGCCTTCGGCGTGGCGGTAGCTGTTGACCGTCTGGCCCAGCAACGTGATCTCGACCACCCCCTGGTCGACGAGCCTCCGAGCCTCGTCGACGATGGCCGACGGCGGGCGGCTTTGCTCGGGGCCGCGGACGGAGGGGACGATGCAGTAGGCGCAGAACTTGTCGCACCCCATCATGATCCGGACGAACGCCTGGAACGGGTTCGGCCGCATCGTCGGCTCGCGGAGCGGGTCGTACTCGGCGAAGCTGGCGGTCACGGCGTCGCGCGAGCCGGCGGTCCGGGGCAAGCTCACCGCCAGTCGCGGCTTGCCGTCGGCCCGCGCGATCTCCAGCAGTTCCGAGACCCGGCCGAGCTGGCCCGGGCCGATCACGACGTCGACGTGCGGGGCCCGCTTGAGGACCGCCCCCTGGTCCTTCTGCGCCATGCAGCCCAGGACGCCGATCGAGAGCCCCGGCTTGAGGGCCTTGAGGTGCTTGATCCGCCCGAGGGCGCTGTAGATCTTGTCCTCGGCGTGCTGCCGGACCGAGCAGGTATTATAGAGGATGGTGTCGGCCTGCTCGACGTCGTCGGTCAGTTCGTACCCTTCGTGGCGGAGCTTGCCGACGACCAGCTCGCTGTCGAGCAGGTTCATCTGGCAGCCGACCGTCTCGATGTACAGCTTCTTCTTGCGGGGCGACCCGACTTCCGCCATGACGCACGCTCCTGGGCCGCCGCCGCCGCGAATCGTCACGGCCCGGGCCCGAAGGATCGAGGAACCCCGCTCGATCGACGATTCTAGCACCCGCCCGGCCGGCTGGCTACCGGATCGCCCGAGGATCAACGCCGGGTTCCCGCCATGCCTCACCCCGGGGGGCTGGCGCCCTTCGGCTTCGCGGGCGGCCTGGGGCCGGCGGCGGTCGCCGGCTCGGGTTTGTGGATCGAGGGCAGGGTTTCCCGCGACTCGACCCCGCCGAAGAACGCCCGCATCGCGTCGGACTCCTCGCGGGAACCGGGCGCGTAGGTCGGGTGGTCGAGCCGGGCGGCGATCCCGTCGAGCAGGACTCCGGAAACCTTGGCGTCGCCGTTCCGGCCGACGTGGACCGTCACCAGCGTCCCCATCCCGCGCATCCGGACGGACACCTGGACCGGCTCGCCGTCCCTGGTCTTGCCGGCGTAATGGCAGGACAGGAGGATCATCGGCCGGCGGTCGGACCGGCCGCCTTCCGGGAGCTTCCAGTCGTTCCAGACGGCCGGGAAGTCGGCGGGGACCGACGCATCCCCTTCCTTCGGGAACGAGCCGTCGGGCTTCTTCAACTCGTTGGCGGGGCTGAAAGCGAGGTCCTTGTCGCGGGCCAGGTCGGCCTCCGGGAACTCGGACCGCATCGCCTCCAGGGTCGCCAGGGCCACGCGGTGCGACGGCGCCTTGTAGGTCCGCGTCGCCATCCCGACCACCCAGAGCGGTTCCCCCTCCATCTTCCGGAGCCCCAGGCCGCAGCCGGAGATCGGACCCAACGCGACGGCCGCGACCGCGATCCCGATGAGTCGTCGCATGGAAGCCCCATTTCGTGAAAACGCGGAATGATCCCGGTGGCGCGGGAGGCTAATCCAAGCCAGACGTTCGGTCAAGGCCGGGCGGACGTGGCCGCCTTGATGACCGCCGGGTCGTCGGGGCTGGTGGCGTCGTCGTCACCCGAGGGCTCGGGCGGCTGATTGAAGAAAGCCATGAGGGCGCTGGTTTCCTCGGGCGAGCCGGGCTTGAGCTTCGGCCGGGCCAGCCGGCCGGCGATGGCGTCGAGCAAGCCGCCGGCGACCGCGGGATCTCCCTTGATGCTCACGAGGGTCCCCTCCGACCGTCCGCTGATCGCGACGGTGACCCGGACCGGGCGGCCATCGCGGGTCTTCCCCTCGAACTCCATCTTGTGGAGGTTGGCCAGGACGGGCGTCGCCGAGACCCCCGGCACGACCGTCCAGAAGGCCGGGCTGTTGACCGGGATCGGGATATCGCCGGGCTTCGCGCTGGCCACCGTGATCTTGACGAGGTTGCCGTCGAGGGTGGTTTGACTCTCACCCCGCTCGACCCAGAGGAGGCGAGATTCCATCTCCTCTCCCGTCGCCATCGCCACCCGATGCGACGGCGCGGCGAAGGCCCGCAAAGTCGTCGGCTCCCCCTCGGGCATGACGCGGAGCACGACGGCCGCCGTCGCCGGGACCAGGATGAGGGCGAGGCCCCCGAAGGACAGGTTTCGGTTCATGGGCGGCGGCGCTCCGGAGCCCGGCCAATCCCGGGCCGGCGGAAGCTATCCGGCGAGGCGGTCGGGGTCAAGGCGGGGTCGGGCCGGCCTTCTTCCGCCGGGCCTCGACCAGGCCCTCCAGCTCCTTCCGGGCGGCCTCGTCGAACCGGAACCGGGACGCCCCCGCCTCGGCCGACGTGCCCGGCTGGCCCCGGAGGATCTCGTCGAGGGCCCGGGAAAACTCGCGGTCATACCCCGCGCGTTCGGCCGGGGTCATCTCCAGGAGCCCTTCGCCCCGGGCCGGCCGCCGGGTCGCGAACCCGACGAGCAGGGCCAGCCCGATCAGCAAGGCCACCCCGTTGAGCCGGACCGATCGCCGATGGAGCCGGTCGAACCGCCCGGCCTGCTCCGGCCCGGCGTCGCGGGCCGCGTTGATGGCGGGCGTCAGCGAGTGGCCGCAATAGATCATCACGCCCAAATCGATCAGGATCATCAGGGCTTGCACGCCCACCATCGGCCCCCGGAGTCCCGGGTAAGCCAGGGGACCGCAGACCAGGCACGGCATCGCGACGGCGGCGGAGATCACGCCCCAGGCGTAATAGCGAGGGAACAGGGCCCGGACGAACTTCGCGGCCGACTCGGCGCCCAGGACCCGGAAGATGATCGGGGCGACCCCGAACGAGAAGAACAAGATGGCGCCGACCCACGCGGTCAGGGCGATCAGGTAGAGGCTATCGAAGGTGGCCAGGAGCAACCGGGCGGTCACGATGGGGGCCTCGATCCGGGTTCGATTCCAGGAGGGCGGGCCACGGCCTTCGGCGGCGCCAGGCCGGCGGCGAGGCCGCCGTCGACGCCCCAGACCTGGCCGGTCACCCAGCCGGCCTCGGGCCCGAGCAAGAACGCGATGGCCGCCGCCACGTCGTCGGGCTGGCCGAGCCGGCCCAGGGGGTGCATGGCCTCGCTGAACGACCGCGACGCCTCGTTGCGGAGCAGCGGGGCCGACAGCGGCGTCTCGACCAGCGCGGGGGCGACGGCGTTGAACCGGATGCCCTGGCGAGCATAGGTGATGGCCGCCGACCGGACCAGCCCCTCGACCCCCCCCTTGGCCGCCGCGATCGTCTCGTGGTTGTTCAACCCCTGGCGGACGGCCACGGTGCTGACCAGGACGATCGACCCGCCCCCCTGGCTTCGGATCGGCCCGAGCGCCGCCTTGCTGGCGAGGAACGCGGTGGTCAGGTTGACGTGGAGGGTCTCGGCGAACTCGTCGGGGGTCGTCAGGTGGAGCGGCTTGAGCCGGATCGACCCCACGCAGTGGGCCAGGCCGTCGAGCCGGCCGAACCGCTCGACCGCCGCCGCGACCGCCCGTCCCAAGTCTTCGAACAAGCCGGCGTCGCCGGGGCTGGCCAGGGTTTCCGCCTCGCCCAGCTCGGCCGCCAGGGTTGCGAGCGGCTCGGCCCGCCGGCCGAACAGGACGACCGAATCCCCCCGCGCCACCAGCCGACGGGCCAGCGCCGAGCCGATCCCGCCGGCGGCCCCCGTGATCAGCACGACCTGTCCGGCCATCGATCGAGCCCTCATCGCGGCGACGGAGCGGGCGACCCCCACCCCTCGGGTCGTTTTACGCCCGCTCCGCCCGCGGTCAAGGGGGCCCGGCCTCGCGCCTCATCAAGGCCCAGAGGGCTTCGACGTGCTCGCGTTCGGTGGCCTCGGCGCCGATCGAGACGCGGACCATCCAGCGGCCGTCGAGCGTGGCGGGCGTGAGGTAGGCTTCGCCCGATCGGTTGACCCGCTCGGCCCAGGCCCGGGTGTGCCGGTCGAGCGCGTCCCCTTCCAGGCCCGGCGGCTCGTGGCGGACGCACACGGTCTGCAACGGGACGGGGGCCAGGACCCGCCAGGACGGGGTCGAGCCGACGGCCCCGGCGAGCCATCGGGCGTTGGCCAGGTCGCGGCGGAGCCGGGCCTGGAGGCCGGCGACCCCTTCGGCCCGGAGCAAGCACCAGAGCTTCAGGGCCCGGAACCGCCGGCCGAGCGGGATGCCCCAGTCGCGGAAGTTCTTGACCCGGCCGTCCGCCGACGACTGGAGGAAGCTGGGGTTGGTCGACATGACCCGGATGAGGTGCTCGGGGTCCTGGACGTAGTACAGCGAGCAGTCGAACGCCGCGCCGAGCCACTTGTGGGCGTTCAGGACCAGCGAGTCGGCCCCCTCGATCCCGTCCCAGAGGCCTCGGCATTCGGGCAAGATCATCGCCGATCCCGCCATCGCGGCGTCGACGTGCAGCCAGGCGCCATGCTCGCGGGCGACCCGGGCGATGGCCCCGATCGGGTCGATGGCCGTCGAGGCGGTCGTCCCCGTGGTGGCGACCACCGCGCACGGCCGGTCCCCGGCCCCGAGGTCGCGGCGGATGGCCTCGTCGAGGGCATCCGGGTTCAGGGCGTGGTCGCCGTCGGTGGCGACCGACCGGAGGTTGTCCCGGCCGAACCCGGCGAGGAGCGCGGCCTTGTCGACCGAGCTGTGCCCCTGGTCCGAGGCGTACACGACCAGCGGCCGGCCCTCGGCCTGCAACCCGCCCCGGGCCAGGCCGTACCCGGTCGACCGTTCCCGGGCGCAGATCAGGGCGACCAGGGTGCTGGTCGAGGCCGTGTCCTGGATCACCCCGGTCCAGCCCTCGGAAAGCCCCACGAGCTGGCGGGCCCAGTCGAGGACCACCTCCTCCAGCTCCGTCAGGGCGGGGCTCGACTGCCACGAAAGCCCGAGGACGCCCAGGCCCGAGCTGAGCAGGTCGCCCAGGACGCTCGCCAGCGGCGCGTTGGCCGGGAAATAGCCGAAGAAGCTCGGGTGCTGCCAGTGGGCCAGTCCCGGGACGAGGGTTTGTTCCAGGTCGTCGAAGACCGCGGCGAACCCTTCCGGCTGGTCGGGCGGGGCGCCGGGGAACGCGGCCCGGACCGCGCCCGGCTCGACCCTCGCCATGACGGGCCGCGCCGGCAAGCCTTGCCGGTAATCGGCGATCCAGTCGATCAGCCGGTGCCCCTGCTCGCGGAACTCGTCGGGGCTCATGCCGATCACCCGGGCGAATCGTCGACATCGAAACGTGTCCGGCGGGCGACGACCCGACCCGGCGGAGGGGTCGATCCTACCACGAAACGAAGCTCCCCCGCGCCCGGTTCCCCATTGTCACCGGGCGCGAGGGGAAAGTGGTCGGGCCGAATCCCGGCCTCAGCGATGGGAGCTGGCCTTGACCTTGGGGGTGACCGAGCCGGCCTTGACGTGGGCCTTCCCCCGGGTCGGGTGGTTGACCGTGACGGGGACCGGCACCGGCACGACGACCGGGGGGGGAGGCGGCGGGGCGGGGATGACGTTGAGCGCGAACCCGGTCTCCGCCACCGGCTGGCCGTTGGGCGTCAGGAGGATCAGGAAGTACCGGGCCCCGGCCGCCGGCGCCTGGAACCCGATCAGGCCGGAGCCCGAGGCGACGGGCCGACCGGAAGCGTCGCCGACGATCATCAAGGTGTTGGGCGAGGCCACCAGGACGGTCCCCGCCGCCATCGGCTCGAAGGTGAAGACGCGAACGTCGGTCGCCGAGGTGATCGTCAGGTTGGTCACGAATCCCAGGCCCAGCCAGGGGCCCAGCTCGGTGGCCGTGGCGAACGTGTTGTTGGGCTCGAATCGGTCGGCCTGGATCGTCGCGGGCGGGGGCGTCGGCGCCGGCACCGGCGTGGGAGCCGGGGGGGGCGCCGGCTGGACGGGGGTCGACGGCGGGGCCGGAGGGACCGGGGGAGGGACCGGGGTCGGCGTGGGCGAGGGGGCCGGCGGGGAAGCGGTGGGAGTCCCACCGGGGAAGCTCACCTGGAGGGCATAGGAGCCGACGGCGAAGACGTCGCGGGTGGCCCCGGTCACGGCGATCAGATAGCGATGGCCCGGCTGGACGCCCGGGATCGAGACCGTGGCGAGGTCGCCGAACTGGTCGGGGTGGCCGTCGACGGCGAGCGTCGCCCCGGTGGCGGGGTCGATCACGCTGACTTGCGGGCTCAAGAGGCTGAACCCGAACGCCTGCCCCAGGACCTTGAGCGTCGACCCGGCGACCGGCGGCGCGGTGACCGAGAAATACTCGACCCCGCCGATCGTCGCCAGGCTCAAGCCGCCGAGCGTCGCCACCCCCGCCGCGTCGAAGCCGCCGGTCAGGTCCACGGCGTTGTTCGCCGCGGTCCCCCGCCCCCGCGACTGGAAGGCGTCGGGGACCCGGGGCCCGTAGAGCGACTGGATGCCCGCGACGTCGTAGGGGGAAAGCGCCTGGCGGACGCCGCTGTAATAGGAATACATGGCCGCCGACGACTGGGGCGACTCCCCGAGGCCGAGCGAGTGGCCGACCTCGTGGAGGAGGACCGTCTGGAGGTCGTGACGCGCCGTCGGGCCGGAGAAAGTGAAGGCCGTGTTCAGCTCGACGTCGCCGGCGCCCGTCGTGCCGTTGGGCGGCGGCCCGAACGTCTGGGCGATCATGCCGGCGTTGGCGAAGTCGTAGCCGCCGACGCGGATGTCGCCGAACCGGGCGTCGCTCTGCGATTGGCCCTGGGTGTTCTGGCCATAGGGGCCGTCGCCCATCCAGGTGAAATCCAGGTTGGACGAGGCCGCCCACGTTTGCAGGGCCCGGGCCACGGCGAGTTGCCACGAAGGGCCGCCGAACTCGGCGTTGAGCTTGGCGTTGGCGGTGTTGGCGCCCCCGTCCCAGGCCACGCCGTCGGGCGCGAAGCTGAACGTGATCGGCTTCGAGTTGTCCCACCGGCCGCCCATCAACGTATAATCAACCCCGGCCCCCGAGAGGAGTTCCCGCGACTCCAGGGAGTCCCAGGAGGGGCGACGCCCCGTCCGACCGGGGCGGCGTCGGGACGGTTTCGGGACGGTCCACCATCGAGCGAGCGTCTGGGCCAATCCCACGATCATGGTGTCGTAACTCCGGCGTCGTCGGGGTGTCAATCATGGGGACGCGGATCGGCCCGGTCGAAGCGGGCTTGGCGAGCGATCAATCCCGGCGCAAGTCGAATGCGGACCGAGGGTTCCCTCCCTGGGAGTGGCCGGACGATGGAGCGGGCGGGGGCGGATCGATGTCAGCCCGGGAGGGCTTCGGCCCTTGCGCCCCGGGGATGGCCTCGAAGCGACCCGTTGCGTCGATCAGGGCCGCCGTCCATCCCCCGACTCAACTTTAGGATAACTTGAGATTAAAGGGATCGCCACGCGGATATTTTCGGCTAAACCCCGACCCTGACATAGTTTCGGCAAACTCAGCCTGATCGTCACACTCCTATTTTTCGATACGGATGGGCCCTCACAGTCCATCTTCGCGTCAAGGCGGGGGGGGAAAACGGGTTCGAGGGCCGTCCTCGCCGATTTTGTCGCTTTTTGGATCATGGGGTGTGCCGTGTTGGGATCGTTTCGAGATCAAATCTCGGGGCGAAAATCGTCGGGGATGGCGAACGGGTCATCCGGATGCTAGATTGGAAGTTGAATTTTCCGCCCGAAGCCAGGCCCGACCGCTCACCCACACGCCGACACCGCCGACCCTTCGGGAACGCTCCTTCTGTGATGCCCCGCCGTCCCGGGCGATGGCGGCCGGCTGGCGGGCCGCTCCACGCGAACGCGGGGTTTCCATGTCTCTGGACCTCACCACGATCACTCCCCATCAATCGGCCGCTCCCAAGCCTCGGCCGAGCTTGGCCTTCCGCCTGGCGGTCGCGTTCACCATCGCGATCGCGTCGCTGGCCGCCGTCGGCGGTTGGTGGGCGGGCTATCGCCCGTCCCAGCTCTGGGAGAAGGCCCCCGAGCGGCTGGCGTTGCTGGAAGTGGGGGAAGGCGACCTCGCGGTCCTCGTCGTCGAAACCGGGACCCTGGAAAGCGCCTCGAACACGACGATCAAGTGCCAGGTCGAGGCCCTCGTCGGCATGGTCGGCGGCTCGTCCGGTTCCGGACGCTCGGGCGCGGGCGGGGCGGCGAGCAAGGGGGCCGGCGGCGGGTCGGCGCCCGGTAATGCTCAGGCCCCCGCGATCTCGACGACCCCGCCCACCAAGGCGACTTCCAAGGCCAAATCCTCCAGTACCCGCAAATCGTCGGGTAGCTCCTCCGGTTCCAGCAAGACCAAGAAAAATTCCTCCGGTTCCGGCGGCGGGGGCAGCGGCGGCGGTTCCGGCGGGGGCGGGGGCGGCGGCGGTGGTGGTTCCGGCGGGGGCGGGATGAGCGGCGGCTCGGGAGGGGGCGGCGGAGGAGGTTCCGGCGGCAGCGGCGCTAACGGCACCAGCGGTGGCGGCGGCAGTGGAAAATCGGGAAGCAGCTCGGCCGCTTCGGGTTCCGATAACTCGACGACGATCACCCAGCGTCCCACCATTCGCAGCTTCACCATGACCGTCACCGCTTATGCGACGCTCCGGCCCCAATCCCGGGCGAACTCATCCCAGACGAAATCCGCGGGCGGGGGGTCGAATCGAGGCGGCGGCGGTGGGGGGGGCGGCGGCAATCGAGGTGGAGGGGGCGGAGGAGGCGGCGGGGGCGGCGGCAATTCGGACCAGAAGCCGGGCTCGACCCAGATCATCATGATCAAGGAAGAGGGCAGCCCGGTCTCCGCCGGCGATGTGGTTTGCGAGCTGGATTCGGCCGCGTTCCGCGACGAGGTCCTCGCCCAGCGAATCCGGTGCGACCAGGCCCGATCCTTCCTGACTCAGGCGCGGTCGATCCTGGAAGTCAACCAGATCTCGCTGTCCGAGTATCGCGACGGCATCTATCCCCAGGATCTGCAATTGATCCGCCAGTACCTGAGCACCTGCCGGGTCGAGGAAGACCGCGCCCGTCGCAACCTGGTCTGGTCGAAGGACATGTACAACAAAGGCTTCCGCGCCTCCCAGCAGTATCAGGCCGACATCCTGGCCCTGCGACGGTCGGAGACCGCCCTGGCCGAGGCCGAATTGATGGAGTCGAGGCTCCAGAAGTTCACGGGGCCCCGGATGATCAAGGCCCTGGAGGCCAAGCTGGAAGCGAACAAGGCCGACGCCCTGGCCCAGGAATCCACCTTCCAGATCGAGTCCGACCGGCTCAAACGCCTGGAAAAGATGGTCGCCAATTGCACCTTGCGGGCCCCCCACGATGGGATCGTGGTCTACGCCCTTCCCCCTTCGAACGGCTGGCGGCCGGCGACGGTCCAGATCCAGGAAGGGGCGACGGTCCGCGAGGGCCAGCCGATCTTCGAGCTGCCCGACGCCACGCACATGCGGGTCCGGGCCAAGGTCAACGAGACCAAGGTGAACGCGATCCGCCCGGGGCAAAAGGCGTCGATCCGGATCGACGCCTTCCCCGATCGGCCCCTGACGGGCACCGTGACCGGGGTAACCCTGATCCCCGCCCCCTCGGCGGGTCCCAGCTCCGACGTCAAGGTTTATTACGCCAACGTTTCCATCGACTCCGGCGGCTTCGAAGGGCTTCGCCCCGGCCTGAGCGCCGAAGTCTCGTTCCTGATCGACAGCCACGAAAAGGTGACGCGCGTGCCCATCGGCTCGGTCCTCTGGGTCGGGTCCGTCCCTTGCGTGGCCGTCTCGACCTCGACGGACGGGACGTCGTACCGCTGGCAGCCTCTCCAGATCGGCCTGATGACCCCCGATTACGCCGAGGTCCTCCGCGGCCTCAAGCCGGGGGAAAAGGTCGTGGCCCGACCCGGCGCGCTCCCCGCGCCGGAGTCGGTGCCGGTCCTCCAGGCCGCGGACGGCGGGAAAGCCAAGTCCGAAGGTTGAACCCCGGGAGGGGTCCGATCCCACCGGCCCCAACCCGTCGCCGCGGGCCTCCCGACCCGATCAGCCGGGCGCCGGGCGAAGGGCCCGGGCCAGGTCTTCGACGCCCGGTCCTCGGAGGATCGAGGCGTGGTCGCCGGGGATGACGTGCGTGGTGACGGCGATATATTCGCCCCAGCCGAGCGTGGGGTCGGGCGAGCGGCCCTGGGAGGCCCGGAACAAGGTCAGCCGGCCCGGGCAAGGGGAGGGGACGTAGCGGGCCCCCGCCAGCAGGTTCGTCCGGAGGACGAGCCAGAGGCGACGGACCTGCTCGGGCCCGGTCTCGCGGTGGTAAACCTCGTCGAGCCGGAACAGCTTCAGGACCTGGTAGCGCTGCTGGTCCGGCGTCAACCGGCGGAGGTGGGCCATCCACTTCCGGGGGTTCCATCCGGCCCCGGGCGCCATCTCGGCGAGGAGCCCGAGCAAGACCGCCACGTCGTCGACCGCCATTCCGGGGCTATCCGGCCGGTCGTCGACGGCGAAGAGGGCGAGGCTCGCCGCCTCCCGGGCCAGATCCCGGAGCGGGTGCGTGCCTGGCGCCAGTGGCCGGGGGGCGTGGGCGTCGAAGATGGCGAGGGTCGCCACCGATTGCCCTTGCTCGGCCAGTTGCCGGGCCATCTCGAACGCGACGATCCCGCCGAGCGACCAGCCCCCCAGGTGGTACGGCCCCTCGGGCTGCTCGGCCCGGAGCGCCTCGATGTAAGACGCCGCCATCGCCCCGATCGACCCGACCGGCTCGGAGCCCGCCGCGAGGCCGGCGGCCTGGAAGGCGTGGAACGGCCGATCCGCCCCGAGCCGCCGGGCCAGTTCGAGGAAGCAATAGACGATCCCGCCGGCGGGGTGGACGCAGAAGAACGGCGGGCCCGAGCCGCCGGGCTGGATCGTGACCAGGGGCGACCAGGCTTCGGGCCCGGCCGGCTCCCGGAGCTGCTCGGCGAGGTCGGCGATCGACGACCCGACGAACAGGCTGGCCAGCGACAAGGTCCGGCCGAACTCCGCCTCGACCCGGGTCAGCATCCGGATCGCCAGGAGCGAATGCCCCCCGAGGTCGAAGAAGCCCGCCGTCACGCCCACCGACTCCACCCCCAGGACGTCCGCCCAGATCCGGGCGAGCCGGGCCTCGATCTCGTCCCGAGGCGCGAGGCCCGGGGCGGAGTCCGCCCCGACCCGGGCCGGGTCCGGGAGCGATCGGCGATCGACCTTGCCGGCGGCGGTCAACGGGAGCGCGGGCAAGGGCGTGACCGTCGCCGGGATCAGGTGCCGGGGCAGGCGGTCGCGGAGGAACCCGACGACCTCCTCGCGGCCGATCGCCGGGCCTTCGCGAGGCACGACGTAGGCATCGAGCCGGCCGCCGTCCCCGCCCGGACGGGCGACCACCACGGCGGCGGCAATGGCCGGGTGGGCGAGCAAGGCGGCCTCGACCTCGCCCGGCTCGACCCGGAAGCCGCGGATCTTGGCCTGATGGTCGCGGCGGCCGAGGAACAGGAGTTGCCCATCGGCGCGCCAGCGGGCCAGGTCGCCGGTCCGGAACAGGCGGGCCCCGGGCTCGTCCCCGAACGGGTCCGGGACGAACCGCTCGGCCGTCGCCCCGGGGAGGCCGAGATAACCCCGCGCCACGCCGGCCCCGCCGATATACAGCTCGCCGGGCAGGCCCACCGGGACCGGGCGGAGCTGCCCGTCGAGGACGTAGGCCCGGGCGTTGGCGATCGGGCGGCCGATCGGCGGGTCGTCCGGCCCGTCCCGGTCGGGCGACGGCTCGAAGGTCGTGGCGATCACGGTCCCCTCGGTCGGCCCGTAGGTGTTGAGCCACCGGACCCGGTCGCCGACGATCGCCCGCCATGCGGCATAAGCCGAGGCCAGGGCCCGCTCTCCCCCCACCACCACCAGCCGGAGCGGCGCGGCGGGCGCCCGGCCGCCGGTGGCCAGGCGGTCGACCCAGGCATGCCAGTAGGCCGTCGGCAGGTCGAGGACCGTGATCCGCTCGCGGCCGATCCAGTCGGTGAACGCGACCGGGTCGAGGATCGCGTCGTCTTCGCGGAGGATCACCGCCGCCCCGGAGATCCAGGCCGGGAAGATTTCCTCGATCGCGATGTCGAAACTCAACGGGGCGAACTGGAGGACCCGATCGCCCGGCCCGAGCCCGAACCGCCGGGCGGCGGCGAGGCCGTGGTTGACCATCGACCGATGGGCGACGACCACGCCCCGGGGGCGGCCCGTCGACCCCGACGTATAGATCAGATAGGCCGCGTGGTCCGCCGTCGTGGGCGATCCCAGGTCCCGGTCCGACCACCGATCGAGCCCGGCGCCGAGGGTGTCCAGGCCGATGACCTCGGCCCGCCCCGCCGGGAGGTGGCTGCGGTAAGCTTCCAGGGTCAGGACGACGGCGGCGGCCGAATCGTCGACGATCTCGGCCAGTCGGGCCCTCGGTTCGGCCGGGTCGAGGGGGACGAACGCCCCGCCCGCCTTGAGGATCGCCAGCAAGGCCACCGCCATCTCGACCGATCGGCCGGCGCAGAGCCCGACCACCACCTCGGGCCCGACCCCCCGGTCCTCGAGGAACCGGGCCAGCCGGTTGGCCCGCGCGTTCAACTCGCGATAACTGACCTCGACGCCCCGGAAGCCGAGGGCGACGGCGTCGGGCGTCCGCGCCGCCTGGGCCTCGATCAGGCGGTGAATTCGGGCATCGTCGGGGAGTTCGGCGGCCGTCCGGTTCCAGTCGACGACCATCCGGTCCCGCTCGGCCTCGTCGATCAGGGCGACGTCGGCGATCGGGCGGTCGGGGTCGGCGACGACCTGTTCCAGGATGCGCCGGAACTGGTCGAGCATCCGGTCGACGGTCGCCGGGTCGAACAGGTCGGCGTTGAACTCGATCGACCCGACCAGGCCGTCGTCGGCCTCTTCCAGGGCCAGGGTCAGGTCGAACTTCGCCGACCCGGTCCCTTCGCCGACATCGAGCGCCCCGAGGGTCAAGTCCTGGCGGTTGGCGTCGGGCATCCGGTTGTTCTGGAGGACGAACATCACGTCGAAGAGCGGCGTCCGGCTCGGGTCCCGGGGGGGCTGGAGGACCTCGACGAGCTTGTCGAACGGCATCTCCTGGTGCTCGAACGCCCCGAGCGCGACCTCGCGGACCCGGCCGAGGAGGTCGCGGAAGCTCGGCCCGCCGGCCAGGTCGGTCCGGAGGACCAGCATGTTGACGAAGTAGCCGATCAGGCCTTCCATCTCGGGCCGATTCCGGTTCGCGACCGGCACGCCGACCGCGACGTCATCCCGGCCGCCATACGCCCGGAGCAACACCTTGAAGGCGGCCAGGGTGGTCATGAACAGGGTCGCCCCCTCGCGACGGCCGAGGTCCGCCACGGCGGCGGCGAGGTCGGCCTCGATCCGGAAGAACCGGGCGTCGCCCCGCGACGTCCGGGCCGCCGGCCGGGGGCGATCGGTCGGCAATTCGAGGGGCCGGAGCCCCGCGAGCCGCCCCGACCAGTACGCCACCAGCTCATCCAGGACGTCGCCGGCGAGCCACCGACGCTGCCAGGCCGCGTAGTCGGCGTACTGGATCGCCGGCTCCGGCAATGGGGAAGGCTCGCCGGACGCGAACGCCTCGTAGAGCGCGGCCAGCTCGCGGGCGGCGACGCCCATCGACCAGCCATCGGTGATGATGTGGTGCATCGTCAGGAGGACCGCGTGCTCGCGGTCGCCGAGGCGGATCAGCGACGCCCGGACCAGCGGGCCCCGGGCCAGGTCGAACGGCCGCCGGGCCTCCTCGGACGCCAGGCGGCGGGCCTCGGCCGCCCGATCCGGCTCGGGGAGTCCGGTCAGGTCGAGGGTCGGGAACGGCGGCTCGGATCGGGGGGCGATCACCTGGACCGGGTCGCCGTCGACGGTCGCGAAGGTAGTCCGGAGGACTTCGTGGCGGCGGACGACCTCGTGGTAGGCCCGCCCCAGGGCCGGGGCGTCGAGCGGCCCGAGGACCGTCACGGCGGCGGTCACGTTGAACGTCGGCAGGCCCGGCGCGAGCCGGTCGAGGAACCAGAGGGCCTGCTGCGAGAACGACGCCGGCGCCGGGCCGACGCGCGGGCTCGGGACGATCGGCCCCGAGGCCCGGGATCGGCCCCCGAGCCGGAGCGCCTCGACCCGCTCGGCCAGGGCGGCGACGGTCGGGGCCTCGAACAGGGCGCGGAGCGGGACGTCGGCCGCGAACGCCTGGCGGAGCCGGGAAACGACCTGGGCCGCCAGCAACGAATGGCCGCCCAGGGCGAAGAAGTCGTCGAAGGCCCCCACCCGTCCGAGCCCGAGGACCTCGCCCCAGGCCGAGGCGATCGCCGCTTCGGCCGGGGTCCGGGGCGCGACGTATTCGGAGCCGACACCCCCCCCGGACCAGTCGGGCTCGGGGAGGGCCGCCGCGTCGACCTTGCCGTTGGGCGTCAAGGGGAACGCATCCAGGACCACGAAGGCCGCCGGGACCATGTAATCGGGGAGGGCCCCCTTCAATCGGCGGCGGATCTCCGGGGCGGAAGGGCCGGGGGCGACCCGGGGGACGAGATAAGCGGCCAGGCGGGTCTCGCCCCGGGCGTCGACCCGGTCGAGGACGGCGGCCTCGCGGATCTCGGGCTGGCGGGCCAGGGCCGCCTCGATCTCCCCCAGCTCGACCCGGAAGCCGCGGATCTTGACCTGGCGGTCGGCCCGGCCCAGATAATCCAGTTCGCCGTCGCGGCGGTAGCGGGCCAGGTCGCCGCTCCGGTAGAGCCGGGCCCCGGCCCGCTCGGAGAACGGGTCGGCCACGAACCGCTCGGCGGTCAAACCCGGCCGCCCGAGGTAGCCCCGCGCCAGGCCCGCCCCGCCGACGTAGATTTCCCCCACCACCCCGGCCGGGACCGGCTGCATGGTCCGATCCAGGACGTAGAGCCGGAGGTCGGGGATCGCCCGGCCGATCGGGCTGGCCCCCGCCGAGGTGTCGAGGTCGGCCCGCGCGATCGGCCGATAGGTGACGTGGACGGTCGTCTCGGTGATCCCGTACATGTTCACCAGCCGGGGCGTCGCGTCGCCGTGGCGGTCGAACCAGGGGCGGAGGGCTTGCAGCTCCAGGGCCTCGCCGCCGAAGATCACGAACCGGAGCGACAGCTCGCCCGGTCCGGCCGCCTCGTCGGCCCGGATCAACTGGCGGAACGCCGACGGCGTCTGGTTCAGGACCGTCACCCGCTCGGCCCGGAGCAGGTCGCGGAACGCCTCGGGCGACCGGGCGACCCAGTACGGGACGACCACCAGCCGGCCGCCATGCAGGAGCGCCCCCCAGATCTCCCAGACCGAGAAGTCGAAGGCGAACGAGTGGAACAGGGTCCAGACGTCGGAGGCGTCGAACGGGAACCAGGCCCGGGTCGACGCGAACAGGCGGACGACGTTGGCGTGGGTGACGGGGACCCCCTTGGGGGTCCCCGTCGAGCCCGAGGTGTAGATGACGTAGGCCAGGTTCTCGCCGGTCGCCCCGCCGTCGAGCGGCCCCGGGGCGGCCTCGGGGGCTTCCGCGTCGTCGTCGAGGTCCACGACCCGGGCGGGATGCGGGGGCAGGCCGTCGGCCAGCCCTTTTTGCGCGAGCAGGACTTGCGCCCCGGAATCGACGAGCTGGAAGCCCAGGCGTTCGGGGGGGTGGACCGGGTCGAGCGGGAGATAGGCCGCGCCGGCCTTGAGGATCGCCAGGAGGCCGACGACCAGGCCGATCGACCGCTCGGCGTGCAAGCCCACCAGCGATTCGGGGCCGACGCCGAGGGCGCGGAGCCGCCTCGCCAGCCGGTCGGCCCGCGCATTCAATTCGCCGTAGGTGAGCGTTTGATCTTCGAGGGTGACGGCCGGCGCCCCGGGGGCGCGGGCCGCCTGGGCCTCGAAGCGGCGGTGCAGGCACTCGCCCGAGACGTCCGCCCGATCGGCGTTCGCCTTCAGGAGCGCGGCGAGGCGGGCCCGCTTGGGGTCGACGGGCCGCTCGGCCTTCGAGGCTTGGGGGTCATTGGTCTTGAGCATCGATGCCGGACTCGAGTTGCGAGAGGAGGGCCTCGACTTCCTCGTCCGAGAGCCCGTCGAGGCCCGGGTCGGGGGAGTCGCCGGGGTCGAGCAGGCGGCGGCGTTCGGCGTCGGAGAGCATCGGCAGCGCGGCGACGGGCCGGGTGGGGTCGGCCACGATCCCTTCCAGCAAGGTCCGGTAGTGGACGAGCATCTGGTCGACCGTCGCGGCGGCGAACAGGTCGGTGCTGTACTGCATGGTCAGGTTCAGGCCCGGCTCCTTCTCGGCGGCGAACAGGGCGAGGTCGAACTTGGCCGTCCCGTTGTCGGGCTCGACGGCCTTCATCGCCAGGCCGGTCGTCTGGAGCGCCGGCAGCGGCGCGTTCTGGAGGGAGAACAGGGCCTGGAACAGCGGCGAGCGGGCCGGGTCGCGCTCGGGGTGGAGGACCGCCACCAACTTTTCGAACGGCAGGTCCTGATACGCATAGGCCCCGAGCGCCGAGCGTCGGGCCCGGCCGAGCAGGGCGAGGAAGTCGGGGTCGCCCGCGAGGTCGGCCCGGAGGACCAGCGTGTTGACGAAGAAGCCGATCAGGTCGGCGACCTCGGGCCGGGTCCGGCCGGCGATCGGCGACCCCACCGCGAAGTCGTCCTGCCCCGAGTAGCGATGCAAGAGCACCTGGAACGCGGCCAGCAAGGTCATGTACAGGGTGGCCCCCTCGCGACGGCCGAGGAGCCGGACCTGGTCGACCAGGGCGGCCGGGAGGTCGAGGCCGCGCTCCGCCCCCCGGCCGCTGAGGGCCGACGGCCGGGGGCGGTCGGTCGGCAGTTCCAGGACGGCCACGCCCCGGAGGTGGGCCTCCCAGTAGTCGAGCTGAGATTGGAGGACCGCGCCGGAAAGCCAGTCGCGTTGCCAGGCCGCGTAATCGGCGTATTGCAGGGTCGGCTCGGCGAGCGGCGACGGCCGCCCCCGGGAAAACGCCTCGTAGGTCGCGCCGACCTCGCGGATCAGGACCCCGAGCGACCAGGCGTCGGAGACGATGTGGTGGATCGTGACCAGGGCCAGGTGTTCCCGGTCTTCGAGCCGGATCAGCCCGGCGCGGATCAGGGGGCCCCGGGCCAGGTCGAACGGCCGCCGGGCCTCGGCGTCCATGAGGCGGCGGGCCTCGGCCTCGCGACCCTCGGGCGTCTCGGCGGCCAGGTCGACCATCGGCAACGGGACCGACCAGGGCGGGCCGATCACCTGGCGGGGCACCCCGTCGGGCGCGTCGAAGGTCGTCCGGAGGGATTCATGCCGGCGGACGACCTCGTCGAGGGCCCGGCCCAGGGCGGCCCGGTCGAGGTCGCCGGACAGGCGGACGGCGACGGGCATGTTGTAGATCGGGCTGTCCGGCTCCAGTTGGTCGAGGAACCAGAGCCGCTGCTGGGCGAACGAGGCCGGGAGGGCCCCGTCGCGCGGGATGGGGAGGATCGACGTGATGGCCGTCCCGGTCCCCTCGCGCAACCGCCGCTCGACCACCAGCGCCAGGCCGGCCGGCGTCGGGGTTTCGAGGAACTCGCGGAGCGAGGCCTCGACGGCGAACGTGTCGCGGACCCGGGCCAATACCTGGGTCGCCAGCAGGGAATGCCCGCCGACCTCGAAGAAATTCTCGAAGGCCCCGACCTTGGGACGGCCGAGTAGCTCGCCCCAGAACTGGACGATGGCCTCCTCGATCGGCCCCCGGGGCGGCGTGTCGTCGCCCGACGGACGCGCCAGGGCCGGCTCGACGGCGGGCAACGCCCGGCGGTCGACCTTGCCGTTGGGGGTGAGCGGCAAGGCTCCGAGCGTCATGAACGCCGACGGGACCATGTACTCGGGCAGCGATTCCCGGAGCCACCGCCGGAGTTCGGCCCCGTCCGGCTCCCGGCCGTCGCGAGGCGTGACGAAGGCGACGATCCCTTGCTCGCCGGTCGCGTCCTCGCGGGCGACGACGGCCGCCTCGCCGACCGAGGGGTGCCGGCCGAGTTGGGATTCGACCTCGCCCAGCTCGATCCGGAACCCCCGGACCTTGACCTGCTGGTCGACCCGGCCGAGGCATTCCCACCGCCCGTCCGTCCGCCACCGGGCGAGGTCGCCGGTCCGGTACAGCCGGGCCCCGCGCCTCGGGCCGAACGGGTCGGGGACAAACCGCTCGGCGGTCAGGCCCGGCCGCCCGAGGTAGCCCCGCGCCAGGCCCGAGCCCCCGATGTACAGCTCGCCGGCGATCCCCGGGGGGAGCAACCGCATCCGGCCGTCGAGGACGTAGAACTGGGTCTCCGCGATCGGCCGGCCGATCGTGATCGGCCCGTCGTCGCCGGCTTCGATCCGGCTCGCCGACGACCAGATGGTGGTCTCGGTCGGGCCGTAAAGGTTCCAGAGGGCCTTGCCCATGCCGACCAGGCGACCCGCCAGGTCGCGCGGCAGGGCCTCGCCGCCGCAGAGCATCGACAAGGCCGGGGCCCCCGCCCACCCCGCCCCGAGGAGCATCCGCCAGGTGGCCGGGGTCGCCTGGAGGAACGTGACGTCCGACCGATCAAGCCGGACGGCCAGCCGGAACCCGTCGGCGGCGACGTCGCGCGGGGCGATCTCCAGCCGGGCCCCGCGGATCAGCGGCAAGAACAGTTCCAGGGCCGCGATGTCGAACGAAAGCGTGGTGACGGCCAGCAGGGTATCCCCCGCCGTCAATCCCAGCAGGTCGCCCATCGCCAGGAGGAAGTTGGAAAGCGCCCCGTGGGTGACGGCCACCCCCTTGGGCGTGCCCGTCGAGCCCGAGGTGTAGATGACGTAAGCCGTTTGATCCGCCGACCCGGCCGGCGACCTGGCCGCCGCCCCGTCGTCCCCGGCCGGCGCGTCGTCCCCGATCCGGAGGACCGCGGCCGGCGAGCCCGGGACCGTGGCCAGGAGCGGGCCCTCGGTCAAGACCACCGTCAGGCGGGCGTCCTCGACCATCAGGGCCAGCCGTTTGCCCGGGAAGGCCGGGTCGAGGGGCAAGTAAGCCCCGCCCGCCTTGAGGATCGCCAGCAAGCCGACGACCATCTCCGCCGAGCGCTCGACGTACAGGCCCACCCGGGTCTCGGGGCCCACCCCGACGCCCCGGAGGCGACCGGCCAGGCGGTCGGCCCGGGCGTCGAGCTCGCCATAGGTCAGCGATCGGTCCCCGCAGACGACGGCCACGGAGCCCGGCGACCTCGCGGCCCGAGCCTCGAACATCCGGTGGACCGGCGGCCTCGAAGGCCGGGCCTTCGCCGCCCGCTCCCGGAGCATCGCCGCGGCCAGGGCCCGCTTCTCCTCGGTCGAAAGGCCCGTGGCCTGGCCCGGCGTTCCGCCCATGAGACCGTCTTCCCCGCCCTCGGCGAGCATCAAGGTTGTCCGCTTCCCGGATGCCAGGGAGGCGCGCGAGATCCGGGGCGACAGGCCAAGATCCTATTTATCTCGCCCCTCTTCCCTCGTCGCCCATCCTTATCTAAATTTACATCGCCGCCCGGTCGGGCGTCAAGCGACGTGGCTACCGATCATTATACCTGCCTTAGCCAGTTTGACGAATCGCGACCCCTGAGAAGTCCCATGATCTTCCTGTTTCGCCTCCTGCTGGCCCGGACGTTGATCCACCCCCTGGAAGGGGTGGATTTCGGGGCATGGGTCCGGCTGCTCCGCCGCGAGCGGTTCCGGGTCGACCCGGTCTACTGGCCGAGGGCCCTGTGGATCACCGGATTGAGCGTCGGCAATTCGGCGATGGCCTGGGCCGTGGCCCGGCGGTTCGGGCCGGCGGTCGAGGCCACGCCGGTCAAGGCCCCGGTCTTCATCCTCGGCCATTATCGGAGCGGGACGACTTACCTCCACGAGTTGATGGCGCTCGACCCCCGGTTCTCTTCGCCGAGCCGGTTCCAGACGTTCAACCCCCGGACGTTCCTGGGGACCGAGTCTTGGCTCAAGCCGCTGGTCGAGCCGTTCATGCTCCCGAGGCGGGTCCAGGAGGACGAGGTCGCTTCGATGGTCATGAACCAGTTGTCGCCGTACATGGATTGGTGCTTCCCCCGGAGCCGGTCCGGCCACGGCCGCTACCTGACCTTCCGCGAGGCCGACCCCGAGGAGGTCGCCACCTGGTCGCGGTCGTTGCTCGGGTTCTTCCGGGCCCTCACGCTCCGGTCGGGCCGGCCGCTCCTCCTGAAATCGCCGCCCCACACGGCGCGGGTCGCCCTGCTCCTCCGGATCTTCCCCGACGCCCGGTTCATCCACATCCGCCGCGACCCTTACGCCGTGTTCGTCTCCACGGTCGGGCTCCTCAAGGATCTGAGGCCGGTCTTCGGGCTGCAACGGAGCCCGAAGGAGGTCGACGTCGATGCCGTCCTCCAAACCTACGCGACGATGTACGACGCCTACTTCGCCGACCTGGCGGCCGTCCCGCCCGGGCAACTGGTCGAGGTCGCCTATGAAGACCTCGAACGCGACCCGATCGGCCAGTTGCGCGGGATCTACGAACGGGCGGCCCTCGGCGACTTCGAATCGATCCGCCCGGCCGTGGAGGCTTATGTCGGGTCGATTGCCGGCTACCAGAAGAACCGGCATCCCCGCCTGGACGACGCGACCCGGGAGAAGATCGCCCAAGCCTGGGCCCGCTGCTTCGACGCCTGGGACTATCCCCGTTGAAGGCCGGGCGGCGTGGCCTCGCGACCGAGCAGGCACCCGTTGATCCCGCCGGCGGCGAGGAGCATCGGGAGCAAGAACCCGCCGTTCAAGGCGAGGTCGGCGACGTTCAAGGCGAGCAGGACCGCCGCCAGGACGATGGGGGGCGAGTCGGCTCGCGGGCGGGACCGCGACGCGGCCCCGATCGGCGTCAGGAGCAGGCCGGCCAGGGCGACCAGGCCGAGGCCGCCGTACATCCCGGCGACCAGGAAGAAGAGGCTCAGGGCGATGGGGTCGGTGAACGTGCCGTCGGGGGTGAGCCCCGACCAGTCGGCCCGGCCCCACCCGAGCATCGGCCGTTCGACCAGGCGCGGGACGTTCTCGGCGAGCCTGGCGAACCGCCAGGTGAACGACGCCTTGCCGATCCCGTGGAAGACCGCCCGGGCCTGGTCCCGGAGGCCGGCGATCCCCCCTCGGGCCGCCCAGGCGCCCGCCGCCAGGGCCAGCGTCGCCGCGACGACGGCGACCGCCCATCGCCCGCGCCTCCCCCACCTCCCGAGCGGGACCAGGGGCGCCAGGGCCAGCCCCATCAAAAGGATGCTCCCGTGCGACTGCCAGAGCACGGCCGACCCGACCAGCCCGGCGACCACCACGCCGCCCGGGATCGGGAGCCGTCCCGCCCGCCAGGCCCGCGCATCCCCCGTCGCCCACAGCCAGGCCGCCGCGACGGCCGCCGTCGCCGCCCAGGTCCCGAACTGGTTGCCGTGTTCGAGGAAGCCGAGCGGCCGATGGCCGACCCAGCGGTCGCTCCCATCGAATCGGTAAGGGTGGCCGCCGTAGACGGCGTGGTACCAGGACGGCCCGGCCACGAACTCGACCAGGCCCATCGGCAAGGTGACCAGCCCCGCCACGACCCACGCCCGGGCGAACATCCGCAAGGCCTCGGCGTCGGCGAACGAGGCCCGGCCCAGGAGGTACGGGACTCCCCAGGTCAGCGCCAGGTATCGGGCCTGGATCAACCCCTCGACCACCGGCCGGCCGTTGGCGGCGGCCGTCGCGATCGGGGCCAGGAGCCAGAGGGCCGCCGGGGCGTCGGACCATCGGGGGCGGAGGCGGCGGAGGTTCGCCCAGTCGAACAGGACGGACCCGACGAGGCACCCGAGGCCGATCGCCGTCGCCTTGTTGAACCAGGGGGGGGCCGGGAGCGCCACGGCGTGCGTTGGGCCGCTCCGCTCGTGGCCGGCGGCGAGGACTTCGGGCGGATAGTCCCCGGTCGGCAACAACGCCCAGCCGCCGATCAGGGCGATCAAGGCGGCCTTCCGGGCGTCCAGCCGCCCGAACAACCCGGCCGAGAACACGACCCAGGCGGCGAGGATCGCGGTCGGGAAGGTGGGGCTCATGGCGGGCTCGGGCGGGTCGGACCTTGGATCACGAGGGTCGGTCCGCTATCGTAGCGGACGGGATGACGTCCCGACAGGCGGCGACCCGATCGGGGAGGTTCGCGGGATGGGAAACGGCCTGGTCACGATCGTCCTCGCGGCCTGGGTGCCGGTCGTGGTGATCTTGTTCCGCGCGATCGGGCCGAGGCGGGCGGCCCTGATCGCGGTGATCGGCGGGCTGTTGTTCCTGCCCCGGATCAGCCTCGTCGTCCGGTCGATCCCCTTCGACAAGCGGACCGTGACCGGCCTCGGCTTGATCCTGGCCGTCGCCCTCTTCGGTCGCCGCGACCTGGTCCGGGCCCGCCCTCGGTGGCTCGACCTGCCCATCGTCGCCTTCGCTCTGGCCCCGCTGGTTGGCCTCGTGACGGGTGTCCCGGGGTCGGGGGCGGACATCTTCAACCTCGCGATCGAGCGGATGCTGGGATGGGTCGTCCCTTATGCGGTCGGCCGGCTCTATTTCGGCGACGCCGAGGGGGCGCGGCAAGTCGCGGTCGCGATCGTCCTGGGCGGCCTGGCCTACATCCCCTTGTGCGTCTTCGAGGAGATCGCGGGGCCGGGCCGGTATCTGTCGGGATGGCTGTACGGGACCGAGTACCTGGCCGGGATGGTGGATCGCCTGGGCGGCTGGCGTCCCGAGGCGTTCCTCACGAGTGGGCTCGAGGTCGCCTCGTGGATGGCCCTGGCCACGGTCACGGCCGCCTGGCTCTGGCTGGGCGCGGCCTGGCGAGTCCGGGGGGTGCCGGCCTGGGCGCCGGCCCTGGCCCTGGCCTTGACGACCCTCTCGTGTCGGGGCGTTTACGGCTATCTCACCATGACCCTCGGGCTGGCGACGGCCTTCGCCACGCGATTCCTCCGGACCCGGGCGGTCCTCGTGGCCCTGGCCCTCCTGAACCTCGGCTACATCGGCTTGCGACTCTCGGGGACCTGGGACGGGGCGGCCCTCGCCCGATGGGCCTCGGCGACGGGGCGAGCGGGCACGGTCACCTACCGCCTCGACGCCGAGGATCAGGTGATCCGCAAGGTCGTCACGCGCGATCTCGCCTTCGGATTCGGCAATTACATCTGGCACGGCGACCTGTCCCGATGGCCCGACGGCCTCTGGCTCCACCACCTCTGGAACGGCGGCCTGGTCGGCCTGGTCGCGACGATGGGGGCGCTCCACCTGGTCCCGGCCACCCTGACGATCCTCCGACCGCGAGGCCGACCGACCCGGTCGGAGGCCTCGTCGCCATCCTGGGGCCTGGCCGGCTGGAGCCTGCTCCTGATGGCCGACGAGCTGCACAACACCCATTACTTCTTCCCGCTGGGATTGATCGCCGGCTCCCTGGTCGGTCCCTCCCCCGGATCGGGCGGGGCCGCGACGGGCCATGCAAGGTACTCGATCGGCTCGCCGGCGACCCGGGCAGGTCGCGAGCCGCCCGGGCGTCGGGCGTTCCGGCTGGTCGTCCTGGCCTGCTTGCTCGCCATCCCGGAGCTGGTCGCCCTCGCCTTCCGGCTGCTCGGGCCCGGCTAGGATCAGCGGGCCCGGGCGGCGGAGACGGCGATCAGGGCGAGGGTCCCCCGGGCCCGGGCGTCGCCGGGCAGGACGTCGATGCTCCGGATGGCGACGTCGGGCCGGGGGTTGTCCCACTGCTTGGCGTAGGCCACGGCCGACAGGTCGGTCCCCTCGAAGGGGCGGGTCCAGGCGACCTGGGCGCCGGGGAGCGGGGCGGGAGACTTCTGGCGGTAGTCGTCGACGTCGACCTCGGCCCGGATCGGGATGGTCTCGTCCTTGCCGTCGGCGTAGTGGACGACGTAGCGGGCGATCTCGGACGACTTGCCCTCGCGGATCTCCTGGTCGTTCCGCCGCTGGTCGATCTGGGCGGCCTGGAGGAAGAACAGGGCGTCGGCCTTGCGGTCGACGGCGATCCCGCGGACCTCGGCCGGCGGCCGGTTGGGGAGGCCCGGTCCGCCGAGCATCACGACCGTCGGGACCGGCGAGGTCGCGAAGTCGAAGACGGTGTAGGTCACGCCCGCGAAGTCCTGGCGGCCGGTCGGCAGGGCGGCGAAGGTCGTCTTGGGGTCGCCGAACCATCCGCGATCGTTGCGGAACTGGTTGGCCTGCCGGGAAAGGTCCACCGGCTCGAAGGCCATCGGGGCGCCGACGATGATCGTCTTGCCGCCCGAGAACGGGGCCTTGAGGTTGCCCAGGACGGCCCGCAAGATGGCCCGCTTCTTGGCGAGGTTGGCCGGGACGGCCTCGGAGTCCTGGAACAGGAGGTTGCACAGGACGACCCCGCCGTCCCCCCGGGCATACTGGACCAGGCCGCCGACGTTGAGCATCGGCCGGACCGTGGCGAGGAATTCGGGCGATCGTCGGGCCTTGATCTTGATGTCGTCGATCCCGACGTTCGCGGACTTGCCGGGGACGACGTCCCACCCCTCGACCTGGATGGTCACGACCTTCGCCGCCCGGGGCGGGTCGATCGCGAAGGTTTGCGGGTCGCCGGTCGGCTTGACCGGGAATTCGAGCCGGCCTTTGCCGTCGAAGGTCAGGCCGACCCGGGTGGTCGGCCAGTAGTTGACGCTGGGGATGTGGGTATATTCGACGATCGACTCCGCCCTCGGGAGCGTGACGGCGATCTCGGCCGGCTTGCCGCCGGGCGGGACCGGATAGTCGATGATCAGGGGCCAGCCGTCGGCCCCGACGAAGCCGTTGGTGATCAGCGGGTAGGCGGCGAACGGGGACGAGCCGAACGGGGCGACGTCGTCGTGGTCGACCACGAACCGGAACATGTCCGAGGCCACGTATTCGTCGGCGGTCCACGGGAAGATCCGCTCGCCCGAGAGCAGGACGACGTCGCCGGTCGTGAGGCCGGCGGTGAGCGGGTTCCGGGCGGGCGGGAACGTCACGCGCTCGCGGCGGAACGGCCGGATCAGGTGGTCGAAGCCGACGACCCGGTTGTAGTCGGCCAGCCCTTCGGGCGTGAGCCCGTGGAGGACCAGGTAGCCGCCCGAGGCGTGGAACGACCGGACCCGGTCGACCGCCCCGGCCAGGGCCCGGAGGTGGCCGGGCGTGGCGGAAACGATCGCGAGCCTCACGCCCGGGCGGTCCAGGGCCCGGACCGGGTCGGACTCGCGGGCGTACCGGAGCCCGATGGCGTCGAGGGCCTTGCCCAGCGCCGGGTCGTCGATCACGGCGGCGACCGCGCGGAACTCCCGCTTGTAGGCCATCCCGTGGTCGATCAGGTTCGCCAACAGGCGGCCGGCGACGGCGTTGGTCGCCAGCTTCTTGCCGATTTCGAGCTGGCCGAGGATCAAGAGCCCGTCGCCGACGGGGACCTCGACCAGCGCCGACTGGGTGAGCCGGGGCCCGACCTGGACCAGCGACCGGCCGTTCCGGGTCGGCTTGAGGTAGGCGTCCCGGTAGACGACGTGGTCGGGCCCCCAGGTGAAGAAGTCCTTGGGCTTGAGCCCGCGAAAGGCGGGATGGCCGGCGTCCTCGATGAACGCGGTCCGCCCCTCGGCGAGCGCGACCTCGATCCCCGAACCGTCGCGGACCGTGGTCGGGGCCAGCTCCAGGCCCGCCGGAGTGGCCTGATAGCGGAGCGGGTGGGCTTGTTCCAGGACGACCACCGTCCGCCCGGCCGCGGCATAGGCGGCGAACCGGCTCGACGTCGCCTCGGCCGGGCCGATCGCCCCCCGGCCCACGACCAGGACCCGGGCCGACTCGGGCAAGGGGGCGCCCAGCTTGACGGGGGCGAAGGGGACCGACTGGGAATGGAGCCAGGCGGCGACCTCGCCGCCGGGGTCGAGCACCGCCAGGAGGGGCCGATCGACCGCGTTGGAGCCGCCCGGCCGGCCCTCGGTCAGGATCGAGACCGCCTTGCGGTCGCGGAACACCTCGGCGCCGCCCGCCTCCAGGGTCAGGGTCAGCTCTCCTTCGCGGCGGCCGGCCGCGCCCAGGGCCGGCAGGGGGATCTCCTCGGCGAACTTGACGGCCGAGCCGGGGGCGACCGCGTGCCGGGTCGATCGGGTCCAGGCGACCTTGCCGTCGATCGACAAGGCCCGGGTGAAGGTGATCGGGTCGGCGGAATGGGTGTCGTTGAAGACGCCGAAGGTCCGCCGGACCGCCCGGCCCGACCCGAACGACCAGTCGTGCTCCCGGACGAACGCCGCCCGCCAGGGGCTCGACCCGTGCTGGCCGGGGGCGTCGGCGCCGATCCAGAAGTGCCAGGCCGCGTAATGGCCGCCCCATCGGTAGCCTTCGGTGAGCATCCGATAAAGAGAGGCCATCGCGTCGCGGGTCTCGGCCTTCCCCTGGAACGCGACCTCGCCGCCCCACATGGCGTAGTCGGCCGGGTTGATCCCGGTGGCGAAGAAGTCCTCGCCGATGTACCGGGGCCGCTTGCCGTCCCACCGCCAACGGCCCCGGCCCCCGCCCTCGGGGAAGGGCTCATAAGCCAGGTCTGGATAGCGCTGGTCGAGGGTGGCGACGTAGTGGTCGCCGTGGACCGGCATCGAGTTGGCCTTGAAGGCGCCGCCGCCGTCGGCCATGACCGTCCGGGTGGGGTCGACGGCGACGACGGCGTCGGCGATCGCCTGCTCCTCGCGCTCGTAGGCGTCCATCGTCGGGCCGTTGCCGAGGAGGTTGATCAGGTTGATATACGCGAACTCGTTCTCGATCGACCAGATCTGGATGCTGGGGTGATTGCGCTCCCCCTTGACCTGGGCGACGAGCTGGTCGCGGACGTTCCGCATCAAGGCCAGCTTCAGCTCCGACCCGCCCTGCTTCTTGAGGATCGCGGGGTCTTTCTCGATGAAGTTGTAGCCGATCGCCTCGCCGTCGAGGGTGCCGTTCCGGCGGACGACGACGCCGCCGCGGTCGAAGAAGTCGAGGGCCTCGTCGGGCGCCAGGCCCATCCACCCCGAGGCCTCGGCCCCCTGCCCCGCCGTGGCCAGGCGCATCAGGCGCTGGCCGGTCCGTCGGTACCGGGCGAGCCAGTCTTCCTTGGTCGAGGCGACGCCGACGAGGTCGGCCCAAAGGTGCCAGACGACGCCATTGAGCGTGAACTTGGTCCCTTCGACCCGCCACTCGCGGAAGCCGAACGGAGTTTCCCGGACGTCCACCGGCCGCCCATCGACGACCACGGTCGTCCGGAGCCGGTACATCCGGGGGTCGTCGGGCCACCAGAGTTGGGGATCAGCCCAGGGGGTGGAGAGCGGGACCGTCCCGGCCGACCCCGCCGCCACCCGGAACCCCCGGGGGGCGAAGGCCCGGGCGACGGCCCCGGTCGCGTCGTCGAGGGCTTCCCAGCGGACTTCGCCCGAGGACTCGCGAGGGGTGGGGTTGGTCAACGTCACCTCGACGTCGAGCCGCTTCGCCGCCACCGACGGCCGGGCGAACACGTCCGAGGCGTAGACCGGGCCGGCCGCGACGATCGAGGGCGTCGACAGGATGCCCGACTGCGGCGACCCCCAGATCGGGTAGTCGAGGTCCCGGAACCCGCTCCCGTGCTGGAGGAATTTCCTCGGGAGGTTGAAGGCCCGGCGGAGCTTCATCGGGTCGTCCGGGTTGGCGGTGTAGCCGTACCAGGCGTCGCGGATGCCGACCCAGACCTCGTTCACCCCCGGCTTGACCGCCCCGGACACGTCGATTTGGACGTGGGCGAACGGGTCCTTGCCGAACCCGCAATACGTCCCGTTGACGAACACGGTGGTGTTCAGGCTGTTTTGCGGGAAGGCCAGGTACCACGACCGGCCGGCCGCGCCGTCGGGCAGCTCGACCCGGGTCCGGTACCAGACCCGGTGGGCGAACAGGAGGTCGGGGCGGAGGGTGTTCTTGTCGCCGGGGACGGCGATCCCCCGCCATCGGGGATCGCTCGGGAGTTCGCGGATCGGGGCGGCGACCTCGCCGGGGCGCTGCTCGTCGTCCCGGCAGATTTCCCAGAGGCCGGCCAGCGGCAGGGCGACCTGGCGGCCGTCGCTGGGCAAGCTCGGGAACCGGAACCGGGCGGAGCCGGCCTCGCGGTCGCGGGGATCGCGGCCGTCCTCGCCCGGCTTGAATTTGCCGTCGGGGTGGAACGGGCCGGGAGTGATGCAGAGGGCGTCCGAGCTGTAGAGGATGCGCTCGTCCTTGCCGTCCTTCCTGGTCCGGGGCAGGCGGATTTCGAGGGCGTGATCGCCGGCTTTCAAGGGCCGGACGCCAAGCTTGAGCCAGGCGACCTCGCAGAAGAAATCCAGCTCCATCAGGTCGGTCGTCAGCTCGTCGGGGCCGACGGTCGCCCAGTCGCCGCCGTCGACCCGCCAGGCGAACGGGGACCGGGCGAACTCGAATCCGACCCGGTCCCAGACCTCGAAACTCCCCGCCCGGTCGACCCGGAACGGGTAGCGGATCAGGACCCCTTCGGCCGGGACGGTCGCGGCCACCTTGTCGGCGTCGACGGCGACGTGCAACCACTTCTCGCCCGATAGGAACTCCTTGCGGCCCCAACCGGCGAGGACCGGCTTGACGTTGATCGAGGCCGGCTCCTCCCCTTCGAGCCAGATCGGGCCAACGTCCGCGGCCGTCGCGACCCCCGGGACGATCAGGGCGGCGATCACGAACCCTGCGCGGATCGATTTCATGGTGCCCGTCCCAGCGGGGAAGATCGAGGTTGACCCGGGGTCACGGATTGTACGGGCTCCGGCCCGCCCCCGCCAGCCGTCGGGGCGCGGCTCCGGGGTTGATCGGCTCGCCGATGAGGAATATCTCCAATTTCATGGATTTCCGAATTCAGACATCGGAAAGAGCGCCGCATACTCCTGAAATTTGCTGACTCTAACGGATTGCAGGTGTTGAGGTGCCGGGTATCCGGCCGGCGGCATTTTCGTCATCCTTTTTCTTACCACAGAAGAGGATGCCGAAATGGACGCGCGACCGAACACCCGGCCAGTGA
>JAABUQ010000813.1_pt1 | contig 71983 bp, 71 predicted proteins | sample 5560001 | NCBI WGS metagenome assembly JAABUQ01 (sample SAMN10711888, study PRJNA513371) | rock metagenome | isolation source: Antarctica rocks | place: Antarctica: Victoria Land, Finger Mt nord | collected 2015-12-18 | reverse complement strand
GCTGGCCCGGGCGGGCGAGCAACTGCACCGTCTGCGCATGCCGGCGTTGGTCGTGTGGGGTGAGCGCGATCCCTACATACCCGGTCTCTTCGCTGACCTCTATGCGCAGGCACTGGGATCGGCCGAGCTGCAGCGCCTGCCCGACGCCGGCCACTGGCCGTGGCTGGACCGCCCCGAGCTCATCGATCAGATGCTCACCTTTCTGAGCGGCGGCCTCCAAGGGGGCTCCAGGGGGGCGACCATCGCGCCCCCCTTGCCGGAGCGCTAGGTTCGCGCCAGGCTCGTGGCCCTGCGCTCACCCAGTGCCCCGCCCGCGGAGCACGCGCTTTCCGAGCGGGCCCGGCGGCGGCCGGTCGGGGACCCCATGGCCATGCGGCGCTTGGCCTCCTCGCCCACGGCCGCCAGCGCCCTGGTCGCGACCCTCGGCGCGCTGGTGTACCTGATCAGCGCCCCGCCCAGCGCCGACCTGGCCGCGGCCACGTATCGCAGCGACCTCTTCGGGCGCGTGGGGCTCAGCCTGTGGGACAACGGCTGGTACGCCGGACATCACCTGCCCGGCTACTCGCTGCTCTCCCCGGCGCTGGGTGCGCTGCTGGGGTCCAGGCTCCTGCTGGTCCTCTCCGCCGTGCTCGCGGCGGGGCTGTTTGGAACGTTGGCCGCCCGTCATCTGCCCGGACGCGCGGGCATGGCCGCGGCGCTGTGGTTTGCCGTGGGCATCACCGTGGAGCTCTTGTCCGGTCGCGTCCCGTACTACCTCGGCCTCGCGCTCGCGCTCGGAGCCCTGACCCTGTGGCCACGACACCGTGGCTGGGCCCTCGCCGTCGCGGCGCTGGCCAGCGTGGCCAGCCCGGTGGCCGGAGCCTTCCTGGCCCTGGTCGCCCTGGCCCTCGCCGTCGCGTCGGTGACGCCAGCCGCAGGGGGCCGGCGCGGACCTGCCGTCGGCGCTCGCCAGCGGGCCGGTTGGGCGCTCGTCCTCGGCGCCGCCGCTCTGCTGCCCGCGCTGGCCCTCAGCGTGGCCTTCCCCGAGGGCGGCTATGAGCCATTCTCGCTCGGCGCCTTCTGGCCGGCGCTGGCCGGGGTGGTGGTCGTGGGCACGCTGCTGGCCCCCGGCCGGCCCGCGCTGGCCGCCGGATCTGCGCTGTACGCCCTGGCGCTGGTGGGCTCCTTCGCGTTGCAGACGCCGGTGGGCGGGAACGTCACCCGCCTGGGCTCACTGGTGGCCGGGCCGCTGATGGCCGGAGCGCTGTGGTATCGCCGGCCCCGGTTGCTGGCCCTGCTCGTCCCCGCGCTGGCCTACTGGCAGCTGGCGACCCCCCTGCACGATCTGGCCGTGCTGGGTCCCGACCCAGCCGTCGGCGCGGGCTATTTCCGTCCGGTCCTGGGCGAGCTTCAGCGTCGCACGGGCGGTCAGCCCACGCGCGTGGAGGTGCCGTTCACCGGCGCGCACTGGGAGTCGGTGTGGGTGGCGCAGCGGTTTGCGCTGGCCCGCGGCTGGGAGCGCCAGCTGGACACGCGCTTTGACCCCCTGTTCTACGGTCACGGCCTCGGTGCGGACGCCTACAGGCGTTGGCTCGTCGACAACGCGGTCTCCTGGGTGGCGGTGCCCGACGCCCGCCTGGACCACGCGGGACGAGCCGAGGTCGCTCTGGTCGACCGTCGGCCGGCCTTCCTGCGCGAGGTCTGGCACTCGGCGCACTGGCGCCTGTATGCGGTGGCCGGCGCCATGCCCCTGGTCAGCTCTCCCGCCACGCTGCGCCGGCTGGGCTCCGACACGGTCGACCTGGCGCTCGCGCGGCCGGGGACGGTAACCGTGCGCGTTCACTACACGCCCTACTGGGCCCTGGTCAGTGGGCGCGGATGCGTGTCCGCCGCCCCGGGCGGATGGACTCAGGTGCGCGCAACCTCCGCCGGCGCGCTGCGCCTGGGCATCCGCTTCAGCGCGCAGCGGATCGTCGACCACGACCCCCGCTGCCGGTAAGGCCACGGCCCTGCCGCCGATCAGACCATGGACTAGGCTTGCGGCGTCCATGTTCGCGCGTCTTGATCTCCTACAGGCACGCGTCCTGCCCCACGGCTGGCCCGACGTGATTCGCCAGGTCACGCTGTTCGGGGTGGCCTACCTGGCCTACCGGCTGGTGCGGGGCATGGTCGAGGGACGCGCGACGTCTGCGTTCACCCACGCGCGGGAGCTGATCTCCGTGGAACGGGGCTTGCACTTCTTCGTGGAGCCCAGCGTGCAGGCCTGGGCCTCGGGGAGCCACCTGGTCATGGAGGTTACCTCCTGGCTGTACGTCAACGCCCAGACGTCGGTCACCGTGGCGGTTCTCATCTACCTGTACCTCCGCCACAACGGCAGCTTCTACTTCGTTCGCAACATGTTCATGGTGGCCATGCTCATCGCGCTGGCCAGCTACTCGCTGTTTCCCACCGCGCCGCCGCGCTTCATGCCCGAATGGGGGTTCTTGGACTCGGTGGCCTCCTTCACCGGCGTGCACGTATCCCACGCCAGCCCCGCGGCCAGTGCGCTGCTGAATCCCTATGCGGCGGTGCCCTCCATGCACGTCGCCTTCGCGCTGATGATCGGCTGGCCGCTCGCGCGACTTGTTCGCTGGCGCGCGCTGCGAGCGTGGTGGCTGCTCTATCCGCTGCTGATGACCTTTGTCATCGTCGTCACCGCCAACCACTTCCTCACCGACGCACTGCTCGGTGGCCTCACCGCCGGGGTCTCCGCGCTCGTCGCAGCGCGCATGGCCCGTCGGCGCCCGCACGCCTGGCGCTTTGCTCCGGGCGGGCCTGGAGCGACCGCGGGCGCGGTGATAAGAGCCGGAGTGGCCGGCTAGCCCGGCCGTCGACCACTCGGCAATGGCCTCTTCACAGGCGCCCCCGGGCGACCCTCACACGCCGCGAGCGCGGCCGCGTGGCGCGCGCACGCCGCTCAACGGCGCTCAGCGCCGAGACGAGATGCGCAACCGCCTGATCGAGTCGCGCCTCACCCCCAACGCAATCTCGCTGACGGGCTTCGCGCTGAACCTGCTGGCCGCGGCGCTGGTCTGGCAGCAGCTTTACTTCCTCGGCGGGGTGGCCTTCGTGGTGGGCTCGGTGATGGACACCCTCGACGGGCGCTACTCACGCATGTCGGGCAAGGGCAGCCCCTTCGGGGCCTTCCTGGACTCGACGCTTGACCGCGTCGAGGAGGGGATCGTGCTCACCGCGGTGGCAGCTCGCTTCGCCGCAGGGGCAAATCAGGACGCGACGGCCGCGGTGGTGATTGCGGTCCTGGCCTCGCTGATGGTCTCCTACACCCGGGCCCGGGCCGAGGCGCTCGGGGTCGCCTGCAAGGTTGGCATCGCCACGCGTCCGGTGCGCGTGGTCATTCTCTCCATCGGCCTGCTGTTCGCGCGTGGCGCATCGCTGGGCAACTTCCACCTGCTCGAGCCCGCCGTCTTCGTCCTGGCCGCGCTGAGCGTGATAACCGTTCTGCAGCGCGTCTGGCACGTGCGCACCCAGCTGACGGTGGCGCCGTAGCTCGCGCCGGCGCCGCGACGTGTAATGGGGCGACCGCGGCCGGGTATCTCATCCACAAGCGCCCCGGCCATCGGTCTCATTGGGAGGCCGGGCCGCCGGCACACCACCCACCGGGGCGCCGCTTTGCGACGCCCCCGTCACTTCGCCCCGCATCCAGGAAGGCACCAAGACCCGTGAGCACGACCAACGGCAGAGCCTCACAGCCAACCGGCAACGGCACATCCGCCAACGGCGCCGCGCGCTACCAGGACGGCAAGGTGCGCGTGGCCATCATCGGCGTGGGCAACTGTGCCTCGTCCTTCGTCCAGGGCGTGCATCACTACGCCGCCGCCAATCCAGACGACGCGGTACCCGGCCTCATGCACGTCAACCTGGGTGGCTACCACGTCTCGGACATCGAGTTCACGGCCGCCTTTGACATCGACCGCACCAAGGTCGGCAAGGATCTGGGACAGGCCATCTGGGCCGGCCAGAACAACACGATCAAGTTCGCCAGGGTCCCCAAGCGACTGGGCGTGCCCGTCCACCGCGGGATGACCCACGACGGGCTGGGCAAGTACCTGAGCGAGAAGATCACCAAGGCGCCGGGCGAGACCGCCGACATCACGCGGATCCTGCGCGAGACGCACACCGACGTGGTCGTCTCCTACCTGCCCGTCGGCTCCGAGCAGGCGACCAAGTGGTACGTCGAGCAGGTGCTCGAGGCGGGCTGTGGCTTCGTCAACTGCATCCCGGTGTTCATTGCCCGCGAGGACTACTGGGACCGCCGCTTCGTCAAGGCCGGGCTACCCATCGTGGGTGACGACATCAAGTCGCAGGTTGGAGCGACGATCGTTCACCGCACGCTCGCACGTCTGTTCGCCGACCGCGGCGTGAAGGTGCTGCGTACCTCACAGCTGAACGTGGGCGGGAACATGGACTTCTACAACATGCTCGAGCGCGAGCGCCTGGAGTCCAAGAAGATCTCCAAGACCAACGCGGTCACCTCGATCATGGACCACGAGCTGCCCGCCTCCGACGTGTACATCGGGCCCTCGGACTACGTGCCGTGGCTGACCGACCGCAAGTGGGCGCACATCCGCGTGGAGGGACAGGCCTTTGGCGATGTCCCGCTCAACCTCGAGCTCAAGCTGGAGGTGTGGGACTCGCCCAACTCGGCGGGCGTCGTCATCGACGCGGTCCGCTGCTGCAAGCTGGCGCTCAACCATGGGGTGGGGGGCCAGCTCGACGGGCCGAGCTCCTACCTGATGAAGTCGCCCCACAACCAGCGCCCCGACGATCAGGCGCGCGAGGAGACCGAGCGCTTCATCGCCAAGTACGCGCGTCAGCCGGGCGCCGGCGCACGCCGCTCGTCGGCCCCGCGCGCCGGTTCGCCCACTCGGGCGCGAACGGCGCGTGGGTCAGGCACCCGAGCGGCCACCGAGGCACCCGAAGGCTCGGCCCTGGCGCCCCCTCCGGCCGCGCCGGCCAAGAAGCAGTAAGCGCGCTTCTTCGCGCCAGCTTGGGGTGACCGTCCCCGGTGGCGGGGCTCGCGGACACGCCTATCCTTAGCCGGGCCATGCTGCCGCGCTTCTCGATCGCTCACGTCACGCCTCATCCGTGGGAGGCGCAGCACCCTGTCAACGAGTACGTCGCTCAGGTCTGCGGGCGGCTGAGCCGAGGCGGACACCGGGTCCTGATCCTGGCGCCCGCCCGCACCCAGGAGCCGGTGCGCGCCTCGCGTCAGCGCCTGCGCGCGGCGCGCCGCTCCCCCAACGACCTGCTCGAGGACACCGACGACGGCCAACCCGGTCTCATCTCGGTGGGCGAGGTGCTCGAGGTAAGCGCCACCGGCGGTCGACGCGCGCCGGCGCTGCCCATAGACGTGGCGCGCACGGTCGAGGAGGTGCTGAGCACCGTCGATCTCGACTTCGTCCATGTGCACGAGCCCTTCGCACCGAGCACGTCCAGCGCGGCCCTGCGCCACTCGCGCTCGCTGAACGTCGGAAGCTTTCATGTCCCCGCCGAGCACCTCGTGGCCACCCAGATGGCCAGACGGTTCGTGGAGGTCTTCTTCGGGCGCCTGGACGCTCGCACCGCCTCCTTCGCCGCCACGGCCGAGCTCATGGGCCAGCACTTCCCGGCGGACTACCGCGTGGTGATGCCCGGCGTCGATCTCGGCCGCGCCGGTGACGCGGACCTCGCCGTGCCCGCTCCTGCCCAGCGCGAGCGAGATGGTGGTGCCGCCCCCGGGCTGCGCCTCGTGTTCATCGAGCGAGAGGAGCGCGCCGCCCAGCGGCTGCTCATGCGGGCGCTCCGTCGCCTGCCCGACGGGCTCGCCTGGAGCGCCACGGTGGTCAGCGCACACGGAGAGTCCACCTCGACGCCTCTGCGGGCGTCGCTGCGATCTCGCGTGCGGTTCGTCGCGCCGCACGACCTCGGCAGGGGCCACGTGCTCGACCACGCCGACGTGCTCATATGCGCCTCCGACGGTGTCACGGCGGCGCCTGACCTGCTGCTGGAGGCCATGGCCCGGTCGGTGGTGCCCGTCGCCTCACGCCTGCCCGTCTACGACGAGCTGCTGGGCGACGGCCAGCGAGGGCTGCTCTTCGAGCCGGGGGACGCCGACACGCTGGCGGCTCAGCTGGTGCGACTTGCGCAGGACACGGCCCTGCGCGAGCGGCTGCGCCGCGGCGCCGCGGCGCTGGCCAAGCGGCTGACCTGGGAGCGCGCGACCGATGAGATGGAGGCGATCTACACAGATGTGGCCGCGCGACGCCACGACGCCCGCGCAACCGCGCGGGTGCGCCGGCCCCTGAACGGGCAGGCGCTGGTGGACGTCGACCTGCACATGCACACCGATCACTCGGGGGACTGCGCGACGCCCGTGGAGGTTCTGCTGGCCACCGCCCGCGAGCAGGGGCTCGGGGCGATAGCGGTGACCGACCACAACGAGGTCGCCGGTGCCCTCGACGCCCAGGCCAAGGCCGAGGGGGTCAAGGTGATCGTGGGCGAGGAGGTCAAGACGGCCAGCCAGGGAGAGGTCATCGGCCTGTTCATCGAGCGCAAGATCCCGCGTGGGCTCACGATGGCCGAGACGGTGGCTGAGATAAAGCGCCAAGGCGGGCTGGTGTACGTGCCCCACCCGTTTGATCGCCTGCACTCCGTGCCCGACTACGAGCACCTGCTGACCATCCTCGAGGACATCGACGTGATCGAGGTGTTCAACCCGCGCGTGGCGATCGGCGCCTTCAATGAGGAGGCCGCCCGCTTCGCGGCCAAGTACCGCATCGTCGCCGGGGCCGGCTCGGACTCCCACGTGGCCCGGGGCCTGGGCTCGGTGCGCATCCGCATGCATGACTTCGAGGGGCCCCAGGAGTTCCTCGCGTCCCTGCGCGAGGCGGACATCATCACCCGGCCCACCAGCCTGCTCTACGTACAGGCGCTGAAGTTCCTCGAGACCCGGGCCACACCGCCCGGGGCGCGGCGCGCACGGCGCGCCCGCCGGGTGGCGCGCGCAACCCGTACGCCCTCCGCCTAGGCGCAACTTGCGGTGCACGGTCAAGGACAAGCCCCCGAGCCGTCAAAGCTTGGGGGGTCCATGCCCGCCACCGACGACGAGATACGCGAGAAGTACCTCGAGCGAGCCATCCGCGAGCTCAACGGCCTGACCCGCGAGCTGCAGTCCTGCTCGTACTGCCCGCGCGGGAACCTCACCCCCGTCCTGGGCTCGGGCCACCCGCAGGCCGATGTGATGCTGCTCAAGTACTCGCCTCTGCCTTCGGAGATCGAGGAGGGGGTGGCCTTCTACGGACGCAGCGGCAGCGCGCTGATGAAGTCGTTCAAGCGACTGTCGATCGATCCCCTGGCGGTCTACGGGACGCTGTGCATCAAGTGCCCCGTGAGCGACACCTCACTGGCCGATCCCGCCTGCGTCGCGCGCGTGGTCGAAGAGATCGCCATCGTGCAGCCCAAGGTCATCGTGGTCATGGGCCCGGAGGCGCTCGGGGTGCTCAACGACCTTGAGGTGCCTCTGTCCCAACCCCTGGAGGCAAGCGTGGGCCGCGTGGCGCCGCTGACCCCATCGATCGACGCGCTCTACGTCCCGAACATCGATGGGTCCTTGGACGACGAGGTGTCCAAGCGCGAGTTCTGGGGCGCCTTTCGGGCTCTGGGCGACTGGTACGCGTCGCTACCGCCGTACTAGGCCCCTGGGACGCGGCGCCGGCCCCGCGGTCCCTCTAGCCCCGCTCCATGAGCAGGACGATCTTGCCCAGCTTGCCGCCCTCGGCGAAGCGGTCGTACGCTGCGGGCGCCTCGGTGAGGGGGAAGGTGTGAGCCACCGGCACGCGCAGGGCACCGGCGTCAAAGAGCGGCAGCACCTGTCGCTCGACCAGCCGCGCGGTGATCGCCTTCTCCTCCAGCGGTCGCGCACGCAGCGTCGAGCCGTGGATGCGCGCGCGCTTACCCATCAGCGCCATGAGGTTGAGCTCGCCCTTGTTACCGGCGCCCACCCCGATGACCACGATGCGCCCGTCGACCTCCAGTGACTTGAGGTTCTCGCCCAGGTTGGGGGCACCGACGAGCTCCAGGATGACGTCGAAGGGACCGTGCTCGGCAAAGCCCTCCGGTTCGATCACCTCGGCGCCCAGGTCGGCTACCTGGGCCCGGACCTCCTCGCGACGCACGGTCGCGGTGACGCGTGCCCCGGCCGCCCGGCCGAGCTGAATGGCCGCCGTACCGACGCCCCCGGCGCCGCCGTGCACGAGCAGTCGCTCACCGGCGAGGAGCCTCGCCTGGGTGAACACCGCGTCGTGGGCGGTCGTGAACACCTCGGGCAGCCCGCCGGCCGCGGGCCAGTCCAACCCTTCGGGCACGGGCATCAGCTGGCGCTCGTGGACGGTGGCCAGCTCTGCCTGTCCCCCACCGCCGACGATCGCCATGACGCGGTCGCCCTCCTGGAAGCGCTCCACACCCGGACCGCAGGTCAGCACCTCGCCGGCGAGCTCCAGTCCTGGGATGTCGGCGGGAGCCCCCGGCGGAGGCGGATAGCGCCCCTGGCGCTGCAGCATGTCGGCGCCGTTGAGGCCGGCGGCGCGCACGCTCACGAGCACCTCGCCGGATCCGGGCACGGGGTCGGGGTGCTCCTCGACGAGGATCTCGCCCTCACGGACGGTGGCGGCGCGCACGTGACTGCCCTACCCGGCGGTTGCCGGCGCTATCCGGACGCCTCTCCCACCCGCTTTAGAATCCGGCTCGGCGGGAGATCGCGGCTCCACCGTCCTCGAGCTTCAGCACGCGACGACCATCGACCAACATCGGATCGGCGGTCACATGTTCGACGCGATCTTCTGCACGGGCGGCGGCTACTACCCCCGGTTTGTCGCGCTCGACGGGCACCTGCGAGGCGTCCTGCTCGGCGATTAGGACCCCTGGCCTTTCATCAACTCCCCGAGATGCGGCCGGTCATCGAGCGCGGCAGCGCCGCCATGGCCGCACTGCTCCAAGCGGATGGCGAAGGCAGCACCCGCGGTGCGTCGACGAGCGCGTCAGTGGGACGCTGAGCGGTGCCCGCTGCGCCGCGGGTGGCGGTGGCGGTGGTGGCGATGGACCAGGCGGCGACAGTTGCGGTAGGTCACCGTGATCTTCAGCCGCCGCCCGCGGGCTGTGCGCTCCACCACGTGCAGGGTGAAGGAACGACGCCCGGAAGGAGCGGCAAAGCTCATGTGCTTCAGCCCGCGCCGGCGCCGGCGGTTGGCGATCGTGTGTCGCCCAAGCAGCACGCGCACGGAGACCACACGGTCGCGACGGGGCACGGTGAGCGCGAGCGCTAATTGTGGCGAGCAGCGCGACGCCGCAGGCTTCGGCGTCGCCTTGACGACCGGAGGCACGGGCGTCGCGGTGGACGCCGGCAATCCGGTCCCGACGGTGTAGGCCTCCACGGTGTCACCGGTGGCCAGGAAGAGGCGTCCGTCTGACGCGGCGGGGGTGCTGAAGTGCTCCATGGCCGGGGTGCCCTGGCGCACGCGCACCGCGCCGCTCTGTGGGTCCAGCCCGTAGAGGAGCCCGTCACCGGGGGCGCTGACCCATACCAGCCCGGCCGCCACGATGGGCGGGCCACTGGCGTCGGAGGGGCCGTGCCACAGACCGCTGAACCGGGCGTGGGCCACGTCGAGGGACAGTGCCCGCACGCCACCGTTGCAGGCCACGTAGATCACCCCGTTGGCGTAGGCGTCGGCCCCGAAGCTGTCGCACACCGGAGCACTGAAGAGCTCGCCTTGTAGCACCCCGGGTGATCGCGTGCGCATCGTCCATACGTCCACCACGCCCCTCCCTCGGGCTCGCGCGGGTGCTCTCGGAGGCTCCCACCCGTGATGCGCACCGGTGATGCCCGCCCGGAGCGGCCCGGCAGCTAGGTGCCCTGACGCTCCAGCAGGGCCACGCACTCGATGTGGGGCGTCTGCGGGAACATGTCCACGGGGCGGATGCGGCGCAGGCTCCATCCAGCCTCGACCAGCTGAGCGGCGTTGGGAGCCAGCGTGCTGGGGTTGCACGAGACGTAGACGATGCGCCGCGGGCCAGCGTCGATGATGCGGCGCACGACCTTGGCCGACAGGCCCGCCCGGGGCGGGTCGACAAGCAGCACGTCGGGGCGGCCCGCTCGCGAGGCGAGCTCTGCGAGCGCGAGCCGCGCGTCGCCGGCGAAGAACCGAGCGCGCGTGATGTCGTTGCGCTGCGCGTTGGCGATGGCATCGGCGATCGCGTCCTCGACGATGTCCAGCCCCCACAGCTCACCCACGCGGCGGGCGAGCGTCAGGCCGATGGTGCCGATGCCGCAGTACAGGTCATAGACCCGCTCCCAGCCCTGTAGGTCCGCGAAGTCGTCAACCACGCCGTAGAGCACCTCGGCCATCTCGGTGTTGGTCTGAAAGAACGCCTCCGGAGAGATGCGCAGGTCCAGCTCGCCCACACGGTCGGCCAGCTGCGCCTCGCCGCTGACCAGCTCCGTCTGACCTCCTGCGGTCGTCTCACCCACCCGCTCGATGCGCGTCCACAGCAGCGAGTGCGGCGCGATTCGCTCGGCCAGGTCGCCCACCTCGACACCGCCTCGTGCGGTGATCAGTCGCACCTGCAGCTGACCCGTGCGTCGCCCCTCGCGCACCACGAGATTGCGCAGCAGCCCCTCGCCCGAGCGCCGATCCCACGCCCGCAGCCCACGCTCGCGACACCAGCGCAGGACCTCGCGGCGAATGGCGTTGCCAGCGTCGCTGGCCAACAGGCAGTCCTCGAAGTCGACGATCGTCTCCCAGCTCCCGGGCGCGTGAAAGCCGCACAGCAGCCGGCCGTCCTCGTCCTCTCCGAACGAGTACTCGAGCTTGTTGCGATAGCGCCACAGAGCCTCAGAGGGGACGATGTCCTCGCACGCGTAGCCCTCCAGCCCGCCCAGGCGCCGCAGGGCCTCGGTCACCTGCTGTTGCTTGATCTCCAGCTGACGCGCGTAGGGCAGCACCTGCCAGGGAGCGCCCGGATGGTCGGCCTGCGGCTCGATGCGCTCGGGCCCGGGCTCCAGCAGGCGCACGACGCGTGCGTGCGCGTAGCTGCGCTTGCGCCTGGTCACCACCGCCTGTACGCGGTCGCCGGGCATCGCCCCGGCGACGAACACCACGTAGCCGCCCTCTCCGAGGCGCGCCACCCCCTCGCCCCCGAAGGCCAGCGACTCGACACGCAGGTCGAGCTCCTGGCCCCGTTCGGGGCGGGCGCGCGCACGCGAAGCGCTGCCCTGGGGGTCCGCGGTGAGGGTGTCAGGCGAGATGGTCACGAGCGTGGCGACCAGCATGGCAGCCCGAGCGACGTGCCCTCCCGGCGAGGCCTACTTGAGGTTGCGCTCCACGGCCTCGAGCACCGACTTGCGATTGGCGTTACGCCGCTCGTAGTCGCGCACCTTGCGCAGCTGCGCCCTGCTGAGATCGCTCAGTCGCGCGGAGATCTGTGCCGCCGCGAGGTCGGCGTAGCCCAGGATGGGAAAGGAGGGCCCGAGGCCGACCACGCGCCTGGCCCGGTCGACCTCACGCAGTACTCGGTCCGGCGGTGCGGTGGTGCGCCTGGCTGTCGTGCGCGCTCGCCGCCCGACGGTCATCAGCTCGTCGCGGCTGCGATCGAGCAGCTGCTCGATCTCGTCGATCAGGTCCTCGGTCTGCTTGCGACCGGTGTTCACCAGCCGAGCCACCAGGTCCTCAGCGTCGTCGCGCGTCATGCGTCCGCGGGCGACGGCGTCGTCAACCGTCTCCTGCAGACGCTCGCTGGTCAGGACGACCCCGCGGGTCAGTCGCTCCCGCACGGCGGCTAGAGTCGGCGCCATCGCGTCTTCCGCGGCCCGGGCGGCCGCCTGAGGGCTCTGCGCCGTCGACCGCTCGGATGAGGCGCTGCGCGCGCGTGAGCCAGCGGACCGAGGGGAGCCCGGCGAGGTCGAGCGGGCGCCGGAGGACGCTCCACCTGAGCGACCAGAGGCCTTTGCCGCCGTCCCGCGCCCCGAAGACTTCGCCGCCGTCCCGCGCCCCGAAGACTTCGCCGCCGTCGCACGACCTGAGGCCTTCGCCGCCGTCCCACGATCCGAAGACTTCGCCGCCGTCCCGCGCCCCGAAGACTTCGCCGCCGTCGCACGACCTGAGGCCTTCGCCGCCGTCCCGCGCCCCGAAGACTTCGCCGCCGTCGTACGTCCCGACGATTTCGCCGCCGTCGACCGCTTCGACCCCGCCCCTGAAGTGGACCCCGAGGACCCACGTGTGGAGCCCGAGCCACCCGAACGCCGCGAGCCCGAGCTCCCGGCCCCGGACGACCTCGACCCCGACCCCGACCCGGGCCCCGAGCTCTCGGCCCGCGAAGACGAGGCCCTCTTGGCGGCACCGCTGGTTGCACGGCGCGCCGCTGACTTCGGCTGTGGCATCGAAAGCTCCTGTGGTCTGGACCGGCAAAAGGAGACCGGCAGGGTGGTGACGCGGCGAGGCTAGCGCAGATCGTCACGTTCATGTTCGCAAGACAGCGCGTTTCTTATGACGCGTACCGCAGCTGGCGCAGCGGGCTGGGCCCGGCCGTGCGCTCAGCGCTCGGCGACCAGGAACTCGAGCAGCGCCTTCTGCGCGTGGCGGCGGTTCTCCGCCTGATCCCAGATGCGCTGGCGCGGCCCGTAGAGGACGTCGGCGGTGATCTCCTCTCCCACGTGCGCGGGGAGGCAGTGCAGCGCGAACGCCTCGGGCGCCGCGCGATCCAGGAGCGCGTCGTCGATGCGGTAGGGCTCTAGCTGTGCGCGTCGCTGGGCGGCCACCTGCTCGTCGCCCATGCTCACCCACACGTCCGTGTACACAACCTGGGCGCCGGCGACCGCCTCGGCCGGGTCCTCGAGCAGGCGCAGCGACCCGCGGGCCCCGGCCGGTGGACGCAGGTCGGCCTCCAGCGCCAGGGCGGACGGCGAGGCGACGAGGACGTCGAGACCGGCCAGGGTCCCCAGCAGGGCGAGCGAGCGCGCGACGTTGTTGCCATCGCCGACGTAGGCCAGGCGCACCCCCGCCACCGCCCCGAGCGCCTCGCGGATGGTCATCAGATCGGCGAGCACCTGGCACGGGTGATGCCTGGCGCTGAGCATGTTGAATATCGGCACCGAGCTGCAGGCCGCCAGCTCCTCGAGCATCGCGTCGGGACCGGTGCGCAGGCCGATCGCCGCGACCTGGCGCGAGAGGACCAGGGCGGTGTCGCGCAGCGTCTCGCCGCGCGACAGTTGCAGCTCGTCCGAGCGCAGGACAAGCGGGTGTCCACCGAGCTCGTGCACCCCCACGTCGAAGGAGACGCGCGTGCGCGTGGAGGGACGCTGGAAGATCAGGGCCACGCTGTGACCGGTCAACGCGCGGGAGCCAAGCGGCGCGCGCTTGAGCTCCAGCGCGCGCGTGAGGAGGTCTTCGAGCTCGGGCCCCGAGAGCTCGGTCCCGGTGAGCAGATGACGCGCCATCAGAGCGGGCCAGTGTAGGGCGGCCCCTGATCGATCGGCGGGCCGCCTAGCGTATAAATGGCACACGGCGCATCCACAGCTGCGGCGAGACCGCAGCGCGGACGCCCAGAAAGGAACATGAACCCATGAACAGAGCCATCCTCGCGATCGCGTCCGCCAGCGCGCTCGTCGCGCTCGCCGGATGCGGATCGAGCAACAGCTCGAGCAGCTCCAGCAGTGCCCCGCCGGCCAGCACCGCGGCCGTGGCCCCCAAGCCGACGGGTCCGGTGCAGAGCGGAAACGTCGCCATCCGCTACCAGGGCATTGCCATCAGTCCGACCAACATCACCGTCAAGGCGGGGTCGAAGATCACCTGGACCAACTACGACGCCACACCGCACAACGTCACGACCCAGGGCTCAGGTCCGGTCAGCTTCTCCTCCAGCGACTTCAGCAAGGGCAGTACCTACCAGTACACGGTCAAGCAGCCGGGCGTCATCCACTACCTGTGCACGATCCACCCCGCCAGCATGGTGGGCACGATCACCGTCGTGAAGTAGAGGCGCAGCCTGCGCGACCTAGACGCGACGTAGGCCGCGCAGGCCGTAGCCCCGGAGCATGAGCAGCGCGCGCTCGCTGACCGAGCCCGGCCTGGGGAGCACGCCGAGGTCCACGGCGGCGCCATAGACGTCGTAGAAGGCGCGCACGCGCCACAGGAGCGGGCGATGCGCCTCCAGCTCGCAATAGAAGACGGCGTGCATCACGACGGCGCGGTTGGAGGCCGGCAGACCCTCGAGCTCCCCCAGGTGCGTGCCCACCAGCTTGCTCGGGGCGACCACGAAGCGGCCGTCGTCCAGGCGCTGGGCGGTGCGCTCCACCCGCGCGTCAGGGAAGGCGGCCCATAGCCGCCGCGCGTGACCGCCCAGCTCGACCGGTCCGTGCAGGGGCATGGAGGTGAGCGGATCCTCGTAGTGGATGTCGGGCGAGCAGACATCCGCGAAGGCCGTGACGTCGCGGCCGCTCCAAGCCGCGTCCCAGCCGTCCATCAGCTCGTCGAAGGCCACCTACAGCTCAGGCAGACCCGTGTCAGGGGTGGACGGCGTCGCGAACAGCCGCCGCGGTATGCGCCCCGCCGCGCGCGCCCGGTGTCCCGCGTCGACGGCCAGGCGCATCGCGTGGGCCATGCCCACGGGGTCCTCGGCGCGCGCGATCGCGCTGGCGCACAGCACGCCGTCGCACCCGAGCTCCATGGCCACGGCGGCGTCGGAGGCCGTTCCCACCCCCGCGTCGAGGATCACGGGAACGTCGACTGCCTGTCGGACAAGGGTCAGGTTGTAGGGGTTGCGGATGCCCATGCCGCTGCCGATGGGCGACCCCAGCGGCATCACCGCGGCGCAGCCCACGTCGGCCAGGCGGCGCGCCAGGACGGGATCGTCGGTCGTGTAGGGCAGCACCACGAAGCCGTCGTCCACCAGCTCCTCGGCGGCGCGCAGCAGCTCGGGCGCGTCGGGCAGCAGCGTGTCCTCGTCGCCGATCACCTCCAGCTTGACCCAGTCGGTCGCGAAGGCCTCGCGGGCCAGACGCGCGGTCAGGACGGCGTCGCGTGCGGTGAAGCACCCGGCGGTGTTGGGCAGGAGCGCCACGCCGGCCGCGTCCAGGACGTCGATGAGCGAGCCGCGCGCGGCGGGATCGACCCGGCGCAGGGCCACGGTGACCAGCTCGCTGTCGGAGGCCTCGATGGCGGCCGCGAGCGTCTGCAGCGAAGGGAAGCCCCCGGTGCCCAGCAGCAGCCGCGAGCGCAGCTCTCGCCCGCCGATCACCAGGCGACCGTCCGGTGCGCCTTCCGCGAGGGTGGTGACGGCGGCATCGTCGCTGGCCATGGGCTCCGTGACAGTGTTGCGCATCGCGCTCAGCCTCCCTGCATGGCGGTGAGCACCTCCACGCGAGCGTCGCTGCGCAACTCGTGCGCGGGCCACTGCGAGCGTGGCAGGATGCATCCGTCCACGGCGACCGCCACCCCGCGCAGGGCGGGATCCACGCCCATTGCGACCAGCAGCTCGGCCACCGTCTGACCGCTGGCGGCGGGACTCGGCTGCCCGTTGACCGAGATCATGCGCCGACCGGGCTGGGCGACAGGCGCTCGGGTGCACAGAGGACGGCCAGGGGGTCGGATGGCCGGTCGCACAGCACGTCGCCCACCAGGTCGGCGGTCAACGGCGCCAGCAGGATTCCGTTGCGATAGTGGCCCGTGGCCCACACCAGGCCCGGGAGCGACGAGGCCCCGATCGTGGGCAGGTTGTCGGGTGAGCCGGGCCTCAGCCCAGCGCCCATCTCCTCGATGACCAGCTCGCTCAGACCGGGTATGAGCTCCTGCGCCTCCCTGAGCAGCTCGAGCACGCCGCCCGCCGTGACCGTCGTGTCAAAGCCCCGCTCCTCGACCGTCGCGCCGAGCACGTAGCGCCCGTCCTCCCGCGGCACCAGATAGCCACCGGCGAAGCGCAGCACGCGCTCGAGCAGTCCTGGTCCCGCCGGATCGCGCAGGCGCAGGATCTGCCCCTTGACCGGACGCACGGGGGACCGTACCTGGTGCGGCAGGTCCAGATCGGCACTCCAGGCGCCCGCGGCCAACACCACCGAGCGGGCGCGCAGGTGCTCCCCCCCGGCGAGCACCACGCCCTGCACCCGTCGGTCCCTGTCGCCGATGAGCAGACGCTCGACGCACGCCCCCTCACGCAGTCGCGCGCCCGCCCGCTCGGCCGCCGAGGCCAGCGCCGCGCACACCACGCGCGGGTCGACGCTGTGGTCGTCGGGGGCCTCGAGGGCGAGTCGCACGGTGGGAGCCAGCGCAGGCTCGAGCTCACGCGCCTGACTGCCACGCAGGCGTCGCGTGCGCAGGCCCAGCGCCCCGCACAACACGATCTCGCGCTCGAGCGCCTCCGCCTCGTCACGGTCGCGTGCCACGACCAGGGTGCCGCTCTGGCGCACGCTCAGCGCCTGCCCAGACGCCTCGGTGAGCCGCGCCGCCCAACCTGACCAGCGCTCCGCCGACGCCAGGCCCAGCTCCAGCAGCCGCCGTCCCGCCTCGCCGAACTCGACCTCGGACACCGGGGCCAGCATGCCCGCGGCCACACGGGACGCCGCGGCGGCGAGCCGCGCGCGCTCGAGCAGCACCACGGACAGGCCCAGGGTTCGTGCGCGCCAGGCGACGGCCAGGCCGATCACTCCGCCGCCGACGACGGCGACGTCGACGGTCTGGGTGTGCCGATCAGAGGACACGGGACGGTGTCAATGCTAGAGGCGCGGGGTCTGCTGGCCGGTCGGCCGGTCGGCCGGTCGCACCGCGGCGGCGCCCTGGCAGACTCTCATGCGTGGCCGCCACCGACACCGGAGCACTGCGGCGTGAGCGCCTGGCCGCGGCGCGCCTGTACCTGATCTGTGACTCGCAGCCCGGCGGGCGTGAGCTGCCCGACGTGGTGCGGGGCGCGGTGGCCGGCGGGGTGGACGTCGTGCAGCTGCGCGAGAAGCGGCTGGCCGACGACGAGTTGACCGCGGTGGCCAACGCCCTGCGTGCCCTGTGCGAGCGGCTGGGCGCCCTGCTGATCATCAACGACCGGGCCGCCGTCGCCGTGTCGGCGGGCGCCGACGGCGTGCACCTGGGCCAGGACGACGGCGCCCCCGAGCGGGTGCGCGACAGCGTGGGCCCTGATCTGCTCATCGGGCTGTCGACCCATACGCCCGCCCAGATCGACTTCGCCGGTCCGGTGGACTACATCGGCGTGGGACCCGTACACGAGACGCCCACCAAGCCGGGGGTGGCCGCGGTCGGCCTGGAGCTGGTGCGGCACGCTGCCGAACACGCTCGCGTGCCCTTCTTCGCCATCGGGGGGATCGACTCGACCACCGCGCCGTCCGTCCTGCAGGCCGGCGCTCGACGCGTCGCGGTGGTCCGTGCCATCGCCGACGCCGAGGACCCCGAGAGCGCCGCTCGGGCGCTGCGCGAGGTGATCGACCACAGCGGTGGCGAGCGCGATGGCACCGGCTAGCCGCAAGCGCCGCCTGTCGGGGGCGCGGCCCTCCCCCGCCCCCGGCAACCCGGCGACCCCCGCGGACCCAGCCGCCCCGTCGCGCACCGAGGCGCGCAACGCCGCCGTACGCGCCGGCCTCACCCCCATCGGTCCCGCCGAGCGACCGGCGCCGCTGATGGTCGCCGTGGCGGTCGCGCTGGTCCTGGCCATGGCGGTGGTGCTCGGGGCGCTCACCGTCCACGACCTCGCTCGGCGCGGAGGCTCGCTTCCCGGCGCGGTCTTACTGTGCGTCTTGCTGGTGGTCGCCGCCGTGGGCATGTACCGACGGCGCTACTGGGCGGTCCTCGGCTTCGAGGCGTTGCTCGGCTTTCAGATCATGGTCACCTCGCTGGCCCTGGTGGTGGCCTCCACCCTGGCCGCGGCCGCGCTGTGCCTGTTCAGCATCGGGCTGAGCGGATGGCTGTTCTACAAGCTCATCCGCGTGATGGCCCGCCTGCAGGTCCCCTCGCCACCCTCCCCCACCGAGCCGGCGCCCTCGGGCTAGCGCTGAGCCTCACGCAGCATCCGGCACTCGGCGCGCTCGGTTCAGAGTCGCAATAGCGACCGAACGGCCGGCCCCCGGCCGGCTTGTAGGGTGAGCGAGTGGCCGAGACCTCCTATGACTGCGTGGTGATCGGGTCCGGACCCGGCGGCTACGTGGCCGCGATCCGTGCGGCCCAGCTGGGCATGCGGACCGCCGTGGTCGAGAAGGACAAGGTGGGCGGACGCTGCCTGAACTACGCCTGCATCCCCGCCAAGGCGGTGCTGCGCTCGGCCGACATCCTCAGCGAGATCTCCGAGGCCGGCGACTACGGGCTGAAGGTGGGCAGCGTGGAGGTCGACTATCCCGCCGTGCAGCAGCGACGGGAGAAGGTGGTCTCAATCCTGACCAGCGGCGTCGCCGGCCTGTTTGCGAAGAACAAGATCGACCTCATCGAGGGGCTCGGCGCCGTCACCGACGAGGGCAACGTGCGCATCGGGGGCAGCTTCGACGGACAGGAGATCAACGCCGGCAAGGTGATCCTGGCCACCGGGTCGATCAAGCGCCCCCTGCCCGGCGTGGCGTTCGGCGGGCGGGTCATCGGTACCGAGGAGGCGTGGGCCCTGGCCGAGTTGCCCGCACGCATGGCGGTGGTGGGCGCCGGTGCCTCCGGCGCGGAGATCGCTTCCGGCTTTGCCCGCCTGGGCAGCGAGGTGATGCTGCTGGAGGCGCTGGAGCGGGTGCTCCCGACCGAGGACGCCGACATCTCCCGCCTGGCCGAGCGCGGCTTCAAGCGGCAGGGCATGACCGTGCTCACACAGACCATGGTGGCCGATGTGAAGAGCAAGGAGCAGGGCGTGAGCTTCGCCTACGGGTCACAGAGCGGCGAGGTCGACTACCTGGTCATCGCCGCCGGGCGCGGGCCCGACCTGGAAGGCCTGGGCCTGTCCGAGGCCACGGTGAAGCTCGACGACCACGGCTTGGTCGAGGTCGACGCGGCGCAGCGCACGAGCCTGGACGGGGTCTACGCGATCGGGGATCTCGTGCACGGCCCCGCCCTTGCGCACAAGGCCTCGGACGAGGGCGTCATCGCCGCCGAGGATGCCGCCGGGATGCAGACCCACGGCCTGGCCTACATCGACATCCCGCGCGCCACCTTCTGCACGCCCAACGTCGGCTCGTTCGGCCTCACCGAGGCGCAGGCCCGCGAGCAGGGACACGACGTCGTGGTGGGCAAGGTGCCCTACGGAGCCGTGGGTGGCGGCACCGTCTACGGTGATCGCACCGGGCTGGTCAAGCTCGTCGGCGAGAGCCGCTACGGCGAGCTGCTGGGGGGCCACATCGTGGGCACCCGCGCCACCGACCTGATCCAGGAGCTCGTCAACGTACGCGCGCTCGAGGGCGGCTACGCCGAGGTCGCGCGCCTGGTTCACGGGCACCCCACCCTGTCGGAGGCCGTGATGGAGGCGGGCCGGGCGGCCGACGGCTGGCTCATCCACGGTTAGTCGTGCTCGAGGCCACGGACGCCGCCTTCTACTTCGACCTCGCCAGCCCGCTGGCCTACCTGGCGGCCGAGCGGATCCTGTCCGTGCTCGGGCGGCCGGCCGAGTGGATACCGGTGCTGGCTCGCGAGCTGCCCAGCGGTGAGACGTTCGAGGGGTTTCGCTGCGCCCAGGAGGCGGACATCTTCCGCGACGAGGTGGCGCGTCGCGCCGGCGAGCTGGGCCTACAGCCGGTGCGCTGGCCCCAGCCCTTCCCGTTCGACAGCCAGCTGGCCATGCGCGTGGCCACCTACGCCAGAGGCATTGGGCGCACCGTGCCCTTCGCCCAAGCGGCCTTCCGCCAGGCCTACGCAGGGGGGCACAGCCTGCAGGAGATCGACTTCGTGCTGATCGCGGCGGCGGCGTGTGAGATGCACCCGCGCGCCGTGCTGGCGGCGGCCAAGCGCGAGTCGATCGCCCAGCAGCTGCGCGACCAGACCGACCAGGCGGCGCGGGCCGGAGTCAGCGACGTCCCGGCGCTGCGCCTGCGCGAGCAGGTGCTGATCGGTGAGCGCGCGCCCGAGCAGGCGGCGGCGCTCGTGGCCGCGTCCTAGATCCAGGCCTCGAGGCGCCGGAGGCAGACCAGGTTCGGGGCGCGGGTGTGCGCGCTAACGTGCTCGCAGAGATGAGCGAGACGGCACTGACAGCCAGCGGGTCAGAGGGCGCCAGGGCCGCGCGCACCCTGCCCGCGGCCGCCGTGGCCCGCGAATGGCTGTCGACGATGACGCTGATCCGCCGCTTCGAGGAGCGCGCCGGTGAGATGTACGCCAAGGCCAAGGTGGGCGGCTTCCTGCACCTGTCCATCGGCGAGGAGGCGACGATCGTCGGCTCCACGCGTGCGCTGCGCGACAGCGACTACCTGATCTCGACCTACCGCTCACACGGGCATGCGCTGGTGCGCGGAACACCCCCTGAGAACGTGATGGCCGAGCTGTTCGGGCGCGTGGACGGCTGCTCGCGGGGCCGGGGCGGCTCGATGCACATGTTCGACGCCGAGCGGCGCTTCATGGGCGGGTACGGCATCGTGGGTGGCAACCTGCCGCTCGCCGCCGGGTTCGGCCTGGCCTGCGACTACCTGGGTACCGACGAGGTCACGCTGTGCACCTTCGGCGACGGTGCCTCCAACCAGGGGACGTTCGGCGAGACCATGAACCTGGCCGCGCTGTGGCGCCTGCCCGTCGTCTTCTTGGTCACCAACAACCAGTTCGGCATGGGCACGGCGCTGGAGCGTCACTCGGCGGTGACCGACCTGCGCGTCAAGGGCGAGGGCTTCGGGGTTCCCGGCCTGCGCTGTGACGGCATGGACGTGCTAGACACCTACGAGGTCGTGGCGCAGGCGCTGAGCACCGCTCGCGAGCAGCGCCGTCCGATGCTCGTGGAGGCGCTGACCTACCGCTTCCGGGGTCACTCGATGGCCGATCCCGAGGAGTACCGCACGCGCGAGCAGGTCGAGCAGTGGCGCCTGCGCGACCCGATCGAGACGTTCGCCCGACGACTGGAGCAGGAGGGAGTCCTCGAGGCGGGCGAGCAGGAGCGCATCGAGCGCGAGGCGGTGACGCGCGTGGACGCGGCGGTGGCCTTTGCCGACGCCTCACCCTTTCCCCCGCCTGAGTCCCTGTACGAGGACGTGTACGTGCTCGGGTCCCAGGTGCAGGGCTGGTACTCAGTCGAGACCGCCGGTCCGCGCACCGGGCCAGCGTCGTCCTCGACCTCCTCGGCCAACGACGAGATCGCCCAGCAGCTGACCAGCGCCCTGGAGGCCGGGGAGGACGGCTCAGAGCGCCGACAGCCCGATGAGCCCGGCGACAGCCCGCAGAAGAGCTGAGCGACCATGGCGGTGATGCGCTATCGCGACGCGCTCAACCAGGCCCTGGCCGAGGAGATGCGCCGCGACGACACCGTGATGCTCATGGGCGAGGACATCGGCGTGTTCAACGGCGCCTTCAAGGTCACCGCCGGGCTGCTCGAGGAGTTCGGCGAGCGGCGCGTGCGCGACACGCCGATCTCCGAGAACACCATCGTGGGCATGGGCGTCGGCGCCGCGATGACCGGGCTGCGCCCGGTCGTCGAGCTCATGACCATCAACTTCTCGCTGCTCGCCATGGATCAGATCGTCAACCACGCAGCGCACATTCACTACATGTTCGGCGGTCAGGCCCGGGTGCCGCTCGTGGTGCGCATGCCCCAGGGTGCGGGCCACCAGCTAGGTCCCACCCACTCGCACTGCCTGGAGGCCATGTTCCTGCACGTGCCGGGCCTGCTGGTCGCCGTGCCCTCCACCGCCGCCGACGCCAAGGGGCTGCTCAAGGCGGCCATCCGCGACGACAACCCCGTCATCTTCATCGAGCACGAGTACCTGTACGGCCAGCGGGGGGAGGTGCCCGATGGCGATGACCACGTGGAGCGCTTCGGCCGCGCGGCCATCCGCCGGTCCGGTGAGGACCTGACCATCGTGGGCATCTCGCGCATGGCCACCACCGCGCTGCGGGCCGCCACCCAGCTGGCCGACGAGCACCAGGTGCAGGCCGAGGTCATCGACCCGCGCACGTTGCGCCCCCTGGACCTCGACACGATCCTGGCCTCGGTGCGCCGGACCAACCGCTGCTTGATCGTGGAGGAGGGCTGGCCCCACGGCGGGGTGGGCGCCAACCTGGCGGCGCTGATCTCCGAGCAGGCCTTCGACGACCTCGACGCCCCCGTGGTTCGCGTCACCGGGGCCGACCTGCCCATGCCCTACTCCAAGCCCCTCGAGCAGATGGCCTTCCCGCATGAGCCTCAGATCGTGCACGCCGCCCTGTCCCTGTTTCGCGACGTCTAGGAGGATGACCGCGAGATGCCCGACGTGGTGATGCCGCGGCTGTCGGACTCGATGGAGGAGGGCACCGTGCTGCGCTGGCTGCGGGAGGAGGGCGACACCGTGCGCCGCGGTGAAGCGCTGGTGGAGATCGAGACGGACAAGGCGACCATGACCTACGAGGCCGACGCCGACGGCGTGCTGGAGATCCTCACCGGGGTCGGCGACACGCTGCCCATCGGGGAGGTCATAGCGCGTATCGGAGAAAAGTCCTCCGCCGGCGCCAGGCTCAGGACGCCGTCTGCGACGGCCCCACCCGTCGCCGACGAGGCCGCGCCCGCTGCGCAGACGCCGGCTGCTGCGGGTCCACCCGTCGCTGGCGAGGCCGCGCCGGTCAACGGCGCGCGTATCCGGGCCTCGCCGCTGGCGCGGCGCATCGCGCGCGAGCGGGGAGTGGAGCTCGCCGGGCTGTCGGGCAGCGGACCGGGAGGGCGCGTGATCAGGGTCGACGTCGAGGCCGCAGCGCTGGCGGACGCGCCGCTGGCCGACGCGCCGCTGGCGGACGCGCCGCTGGCCGACGCGCCGCTGGCCGACGCGCCGCTGGCCGACGCGCCGCTGGCCGACGCGCCGCTGGCCGACGCGCCGCTGGCGGGACGCGCGACAGCCGTCCCAGTGACCGCCGACGCCCCGGCCCCGGCCATCACGACCGAGCTTGCCGACGCCCCGGCCCCGGCGGAGGGGGCGGGCGGGCGCGGAGAAGCGACCATCCAGCAGCTGACGCGCGCCCAGCAGGTGGTGGCGCGCCGCATGGCTGAGTCCAAGGCGACGATTCCCGACTTCACCCTGCGCACCGAGGTCGACATGGAGGGGTGCGTGACCCTGCGCGCCGGTCTGGCGCAGCTGCGGCCGGCGCCGGAGGCGCTGCCCACCTACAACGACATGATCGTGCGCGCCTGCGCCCTGGCCCTGCGCGAGCACCCGCGAGCCAACGCCAGCTACCGCGACGGGCACTTCGAGCTGCACGGCCGGGTGAACGTGGGCATCGCCGTCGCCGCTCAGGACGCGCTCGTCGTGCCCACCGTGTTCGATGCGGACCGCAAGTCGCTGAGCACGATCGCCCGCGAGACGCGCGGCCTGGCCGGGCGCGTGCGTGACGGCGTCATCACCCCCCCGGAGCTGTCGGGCGGCACGTTCACCGTCTCCAACCTGGGGATGTACGGGGTGAGCTCCTTCACCGCGGTCATCAACCCGCCCCAGGCGGCGATCCTGTCGGTGGGCGCCGTGGCTGCGCGCGCCGTCGTCCGCGACGGCGTGCTCGTGGCCCGCCACACCGCCGACCTCACCCTCGCCTGCGACCACCGCATCCTCTACGGAGCGGACGCGGCGCGATTCCTCCAGCGCGTCGGCGAGCTGCTGACCGCGCCGCTGGCCCTCGCCTGCTAGCCGGCCGCGCCGAGCCGGTGCGGTGCGGAGCTCCTCGGGCCCTACCGAGTCGCAGCCGTGGGCCCCGGAACGGCGGGGCCCGGCGCGGTAGTCACGGGCAGCGCAAGCGCGCCGACTGGGCGCGGCAGCGCCGCGACGACGATCTGGTTATAACGACGGAGACGGTATGGGCGACCGGAGGGCTGACGCTGCCCACCACGCCGGACACTCCCTGGCTGGTCTGGTTGACCACGGAGGCCAGGGGTGAGGAGGCCTGGCCGGGAGGCGGCGGGCTCGAAGGCGAGCCGCCCACCGCTTGGCCGCCCGTCGGTTGCGGGGTCCGCGACGGTCCCGTGGTCGAGGGCGCAAAGGTGGGAGCGGGGACCGCGTCCGTGGCCACCACGCTTAGCGGCGCGGGCGTCACCGCGGGTGCGGGTGCGGCGGACTGCGCGATGACCCGCGCCCGAGGGGGCTTCGGCCCACCGGAGCGCGCGGGTTGGCGCCCACCACCCGCGGGAGCCACAGGGGAGCTCGCTCCAACCACCGAGGCGCGCGCGCCCGACCGACCGCCACGCTGTACCGCGGCGGAGCCAACCTGCAGGAGGGGCACCGAGGCCGCAGGACCCGAGGAGGCGGCCGAGGGCAGCAGCAGCGGGGCCGGCGCCAGAGAGGCAGCGGTGCCCGGCCATCCGCGCTCGGCGACCACGGCGGAGAAGATGAGCAGCGCGCAGGCTGCGACCGCGATCAGGGCCCCGGAGGCGCCCAGCGCCCTCAACAGCTCCCTGTGTCCCCGCGCGCGGGAGCCTTTTTCACCCATGCCGGTGTTGTCGACACCCCGACGTCTGACCTTGAGTGGAGAGGCGTGGAAACGCGCCCTTCCTCTCGTGTCGCTATCCACCCGGCGCGGCCATCCCCGGTCGGTTGAAGAAGCGCCAGTTCGGCGCCCGATTTGAGTCCAGGCGCACCCCCGGCGGCGACTCGGACGTGTCGATGAACAGGCACAGTGCCTGCTGCGGATCGTTGCTCGGGACACAGGAGCGGTACAGCCCGCTGTCGATGCGGATGCTGTCGGCCCGGTTGACGTTGCCCCGGTAGGAAGCGGGCGCCTGGTGGGCGACGTACATGCGCAGCGCGTCGGACTGGGCCTGATAGGAGCGCCGCTCGCGCAGCGCCGCGGGCCGGTGGGCCAAGCCCAGGCCCAGCAGCACCACCGCGAGCGCCACCAGGAGTGCCGTGCCGGCGTAGTCGCGTGCCACCACACGCGGAAGGTCGGGGCGACGGCGACGCAGCAGCGTGCTGGCCAGCGGGCCGAGCACCGCCACTACGACGACGTTCAAGAAGCCGGCCACGATGAAGGCGTCGACTGGGTCGGTGGCGTCCCCGGACAGCGGAAGCAGCTCCAGGACGACGATCTCGCCAACCAGGCACAGCGTGAAAACGGGCCACATGGTGGCCCCGCGCAGCCTCCACCGCCACCGCGTCCAGGTCATCCCCTCGGCCCCCGCGCCACCCATGGGTTGAGGTTAGACGGGCCACGCCGCGACTGCCACCCGCGACCGCGGGTGCCTCGCGCCTCGACGCTAGGCTCTAGGCAGCGATGAGCGACGCGCGTCCGTCCGAGCTGTGGGTGTGTCACCTGGGCACGGTCGAGTACCACGCGGCCGTGGCCATGCAGGAGCGGGTGCGCGCGCGACGCCAGGCCGGCGAGCTGCCCGATGTGCTGCTGCTGCTCGAGCATCCGCCGGTGCTCACGCGCGGTCGACGCTCGCAGCCCAGCGAGCTTCCCATGGGGGAGGCGTGGTATCGCAGCCAGGGCATCGACATCGTCGACAGCGACCGAGGCGGGCGCCTCACCTACCACGGCCCCGGACAGCTCGTGGGCTACCCCGTGATGGCCATCGGTGACGTGATCGCCTACCTGCGCACCATGGAGCGCTCCATCATCGCGGCGCTCGCCGAGGAGGGTGTGCGCGCGCAGTTGCGCGACGGCCTCACCGGCGTGTGGACGCAGGAGAGAAAGATCGCCTCGATCGGCGTTCACGTGTCGCGGGGAGTGACCACCCACGGCTTCGCCGTCAACGTCGAGAACGACCTGCAGCCCTTCTCCTGGGTGGTGCCCTGCGGCATCCCCGACGTGCAGATGACCTCGCTGACCCGCGAGCGCGGCGAGCACGCGGACCTGGCCTGCTTCCGGCGGCACATGGCCCACCGCTTCTGCACGGCCCACGGCGCTCGCCAGCGCCTCGTGTCCCCGGCGCGCCTGGGCCTGCCCGATGCGCCCCTCGCGCCGGCGCGCTGGCCTGAGCCCTCACTAGCCTTGCCCGCATGAGCACGCATACGCCCTCCCCGGACACCGCTGCCGACGGGGCCGCCCGCCGTCACGTCACCCGCTCGCGCACCAGCCCGGGCGGCATGGACGTGCTCTCCGTGCTAGGGGCCGACGTGCGCCCGATGCGCGAGCGCAAGCCCCCCTGGTTCAAGGTGCCCCCACCCGGCGGAGAGCGCTACCGCGAGCTGGTCGAGCTCATCCGGGCTGAGAATTTGCACACTGTCTGCCAGGAGGCGGCCTGCCCCAACGTGGGCGAATGCTGGGAGCGGGGCACGGCGACGTTCATGATCCTGGGCGACACGTGCACGCGCCGCTGCGGCTTCTGCCACGTCAAGACGGGCAAGCCGACGTGGAACGACCCCCTGGAGCCCGCGCGCGTGGCGCGCTCGATCGCGCGCATGGGACTGCGCCACGCGGTGATCACCTCCGTGGATCGCGATGACCTGCCCGACAAGGGTGCCTCGGCCTTCGTCGGTGTGATCCGCCAGGTGCGCCGTCAGGCTCCGCGCTGCCGCGTGGAGGTGCTCACACCCGACTTCCAGGGACAGGAGATGCCCCTGGCGCGGGTGATCGCCGAGCGCCCCGACGTGTTCAACCACAACGTCGAGGTCGTCCCCAGGCTCTATCCCGTTGCGCGCCGGGGCTCTGCGTTCCTGCGCTCCTGCCGCGTGCTGGCCAACGCCAAGCACATGGGTGGGGAGGGGGTCACGACCAAGTCGGGGCTGATGGTGGGTCTGGGAGAGACCCACCAGGAGATGGTCGACGCGCTCGCCGTCCTGCGCGAGCATGAGGTGCAGGTGCTCACCATCGGGCAGTACCTGCGCCCGTCCGAGCGTCACCTGCCCGTGGTGCGCTACTGGCACCCCGACGAGTTCGCCGCCCTGGAGCACGCCGCCTACGAGCTCGGGTTCGAGCACGTCGCCGCCGGCCCTTTGGTGCGCTCCAGCTACCACGCCGACCAGCACGTCCCCCAGCACCAGCCTGGTATCGGTCCGCTGGCCGCCACGCCCGCGGCCTGACCACCGAGCGCCCGCAGCCGCGGCGGCGCCACGGGCGCGCACGCATGTTCCCCCTCAAGGACAACATCCCCAACGAGCGCTTCCCACTGGTGACCGTGGTCCTCATCGCGCTCAACGTGGTCGCCTACCTGCTCTCGATCCGCAACGGGGGAAGCCTGATCGGCGGGCCGGCCGACACCGTCAGCGTGCACTACGGGGCGATCCCCTTTGAGCTGACCCACCCGGGAACGCACTGCGACCTGCTCAACGTGCCCGACGCCTTGGGCAACGTCTCCCAGGCCATCGGCTGCCAGCGTGGGCCGACGACGGGAGCGCAGCCGCCGACGTGGGAGACCGCTCTGACGTCGATGTTCCTGCACGGGGGGATCCTGCACATCGCGGGCAACATGCTCTTCCTGGCCATCTTCGGACCGAACGTGGAGGACAGCATGGGATCGCTGCGCTTCCTGGCCTTCTACCTCGCCGGCGGCCTGGTGGCCCTCGGCGCAGAGGTGCTCGTGGGTCCGGGGGCGGTGGTGCCGACGCTCGGCGCGTCCGGGGCCATCGCCGCGGTGCTGGGGGCCTACATCCTCCTGTTCCCGCGGGCGCGGATCCTCACCGTGGTGTTCATCATCTTCTTCTTCACGGTGCTGGAGCTTCCCGCCCTGGTGCTGCTCGCCTTCTGGTTCGCCGAGCAGGTGCTGTTCGGGGCTTTGGGGCAGACCGACCCCGTGGGCAGCTCCGGGGGCGTGGCCTACTTCGCGCACGTGGGCGGCTTCATCTTCGGGCTGGCTCTGGTGGGGGTGTTCGCCAAGCGCATGCGCGCCGCCTCAGCGCGCTACCCGGTTTACTAGAGGCCGGGGCGACGGCAGGTCGTCGTGCGCTCCCGTCCTGCTCGTGCGCACCCTGATCCTCATCGTGGCCCTGATCTTCTTGGCCGTCTTCGGCTACGCCACGCTGCGCGTGGCTCTCATCAACGGACCCGACCTGCTGACCGGCGTCTCGGCGCTCGTGCTCTTGCTCTTGGGGGTTGGCGTGGTGGGCGCCCTGCTGCACCCGCCTCCTGAATGAGTCGCTCCCCGTTCCTCACCTTTTCCGCCGGCCATGCGCGCGCACAGGCTCAGCGCCGGCGCGTACGCCGCCGCGCGCTGAGCGCAAGCGGCCTGCTCGCCCTGGTGCTCATCGCCGCGGCCGCGTACCTGACCCTGTCGGGCGGCCACGCTCGGTCGCGTGCGCCCAAGCCCAGCGCCGCCGCCGCGCCACCGGCGTCCAGCACCGACGCGCAGGCGCCCTCCGGGCGCTCTCCCCTCGGGCTCGCCCTGGGGGTGCCCGCCCTGCGCCTGGGCCTCGCCGACACCCGCGATCCCGTGCACGTGGCCCTGCGCCCAGCGCCGCGCGCAGGTCTGCTGTTCAACCTGGACAGCGGCCGCGTTCTCTGGCGCCGCCAGCCCACCGAGCAGGTGCCCATGGCCAGCCTGACCAAGATGATGACCGCGCTGCTGGTCGTCGAGCACGCCCCCGCCAGCGCACACGTACTCGTGACCCATGAGGCCGTGACCTACCGGGGCTCGGGCGTGGGGGTGCTCCCGCTCGGGCGTCGCGTGCCGCTGGAGGCGCTGCTGAACGGGCTGCTGTTGCCTTCGGGCAACGACGCCGCGATCGCCCTGGCCCAGCGCGTCGCGCACACCGTGGGACGCTTCGTGGCCCTGATGAACCAGCGGGCGGCAGGGCTGGGCCTCGGCTGCACGCGCTACTCCTCGCCCAGCGGCTTCTATGACCGCGACAACTTCACCTGTGCGGCCGATCTCGCCGTGCTTGCGCGCGCTGACCTGGCCGAGGCCCGCATCGCGCGGATCACGCGGCGGCGCAGTGCGATCGAGCCGTTTCCGATCCGCGGAGGTCGCCTGTACCTCTACAACAACAATCCGCTCGTTCTGCTGGGCTACCCGGGCGTCACCGGGCTGAAGACCGGCTTCACCGCGGCCGCCGGCCAGTGCCTGGTCGCCACCGCCGAGCGTTACGGCGTGCGCCTCGGCGTCGTGCTCCTGCACTCCCCCGACCCGGGCGCTCAGGCGCGCCAGCTGCTCGACGCGGCCTTCGCGGGCGTCTACCACCAGCGGCCGGCGCCGACGCCCGTCATACCGCCGCTGCCGGCCGCGCCCCAGCTGCCTGTGCGCCGCTGAGCGCGGCAGGGTGAGCACGCCGCGCCCTGCGGCCTCGCACGCAGTGGCGGAGTAGTACCGTCTGCGTAGACGATTGACTGGTCAGTCAACGACAGAGGGGAACGCTGGTGGATCTCGACGACTCGCCCGATCAGGCCGCCTATCGCGCTCGGGTGCGCGCCTGGCTGGATGAGCATGCGCTCGAGGCGCCGGTGCTCGCCGGCCCCGAGGCGATTACCGACGAGCGCGAGCTGATCGCGGCCCGCCGCCGGTGGCAGGGTCGCCTGGCGGCGGCCGGTCTGGCCGGCGTCACCTGGCCGCGGGAGTACGGCGGGCAGGCCTTGGGTCCCATCGAGCAGGTGATCGTCAACCAGGAGATTGCCCGCGCCCGCGTACCCGGGATCCTGGACGCCATCGGGGTGGGCATGCTCGGACCGACGATCATCGCCCACGGAAGCGAGGAGCAGAAGAGCCGCTACCTGGGCGCGCTGCTGCACGGCGACGAGGTGTGGTGCCAGCTCTTCTCCGAGCCGGCGGCCGGCTCGGACCTGGCCGCGGTGCAGACCCGCGCCCGGCGCCAGGACGACGGCAGCTGGCGCCTGACCGGCCAGAAGGTGTGGACCACCAACGCCCAGTTCTCGGCCTACGGGCTCCTGCTGGCGCGCACGGATCCCAACGTGCCCAAGCACAAGGGCCTGACCATGTTCATCGTGCCCATCGACGCCGAGGGCGTCACCGTGCGGGGCCTGCGCCAGATCTCCGGTGAGGCGGAGTTCAACGAGGTGTTCTTCGACGACGTGGCCCTCGACCCCGACGCAGCCGTGGGTCCGGTCGGCGGGGGCTGGGGCACCGCGATGACCACGCTCATGTTCGAGCGCGTGACCATCGGCCTGGGCGCCGAGGGCCTGGGCTTCTCGAGCGACCGCTTCGCGCGCGCCGTGGCCGCCGATCCCGTCGCGCGGCGCGACCCCGAGGTCAGACGCGAGCTCGGTGAGCTGGTCAGCGAGTTGCTGGCCGTGCGCTTCACCGGCTATCGCACGCTCACCGCGCTGGCCCAGGGACAGATCCCGGGGCCCGAGGCGGGCCTGGCCAAGGTCACCATCGTCAACGCCGCCATCCGCGCGGGCGAGCTGATCGCCGACGTGCTCGGGCCCGACGCGCTGGCTGCGGACAGCGACTGGGCCTACCTGATCTCCTTTTTGCCCGGGCTGAAGTCGGCGGGCGGGACCGAGGAGATCCTGCGCAACACGATCGGCGAGCGCGTGCTCGGGCTGCCCCCGGAGCCCCGCCTGGACAAGGGCGTGCCCTTCTCCGAGCTGCGCGCACGCACCGAGGCCGCCCAGACGGGCGAGGGGGCGACGCGATGAACCTGGCGCTCTCGGACGAGCAGGTCTTCCTACGCGAGGCCGCCCGCGGCACGCTGTCGCGCTTCGCGACCCTCGCCGACGCGCGCAACGCCCTGGACGGTGGCGAGGCGACCGATCTGTGGCCGGCGGCATGCGAGGCGGGCTGGCCCGGCCTGCTCGTCTCCGAGGAGGACGGCGGGGCGGGTCTGGACGCCTTCGACGCGATGCTCGTCATGGGCGAATGTGGCCGGGCGCTGGCCGGCGTGGCGCTGCTCGGGCACCTGCCCGCCACCGGCATGCTCTCCGCAGCCGCCGCGTCGACCCGAGTAGCCGCTGGGCTGGCCGAGCTGGCCAGCGGTGAGCGCCGGGCGGCCTACCTACCGGTGCGACCCCCCGACGACCTCGAGCCTGAGTGGACTGTCGACCCTCAGGTGGGCATGGGGCGGCGCCCTGCCCCGCGGATCCAGCCTGGGGGCGGCGACACGCTCACGGTCAGCGGACGGCTCTCCTGGGTGCCCGATGCCGCGGGAGCGCACGTGCTCGTCGGCGTCGGCGTCGACAGCGACGGTGCTGCCCGGGGCGTGGCCATTGCCACCGACGACGAGCGGGTGGGCATCGAGAGCGTGCGACGTTATGACGCCACCAGGTCCCTGGCCCACGTCGCCCTGGACGAGGCGCCGGCCGTCGCCCTGGACCTCGACGGTCCCGAGCTCTCCGCCGCCTGGTACCTGGCCCAGGCGCTGATCGCCGCCGAGTCGGTGGGCAGCGTCGAGACGGCCCTGGCCACCACCCTGGCCTACGCCAAGGAGCGCCACACCTTCGGCCGCGCGATCGGCTCCTATCAGGCGGTGAAGCACGGGATCACCGAGATGCTGCGCCTGCTCGAGAACGCTCGCTCGCTGCTCTACTACGCGGGCTGGGCGCGCCGCGGGGCGCCCGGCGAATTTGCCCTGGCGGCCAGCGCGGCACGCGTGGCTGCGGGTCGGGCGCTGGACTTCGCTGCGCGGGAGATGATCGCCGTGCACGGTGGCATCGGCGCGACCTGGGAGCACGACGCGCCGCTGTACTTCCGCCGCGCGCAGCTCTCGCGCCGACTGCTCGGGGGCAGCGCCGACGCCGCCGACCGCGTGGCCGGGCACCTGCTGGCGGCCGCCTGAGCGAGCGTCTGCCGTCGGCTCGGCGGCACCCGGCGCGCCGGCCGCCCTGCGCGGCAAGCCGCTGGATCAGTGGTGCGCGCGGCGCCGGTGCTTGCGACGCACGGGAGCAGCCGCGGGCGCCACGGGGGGCAGGGCCGCCAGGGTCGGCGCGCCCCACGCGGCGTGCACGGCGGCCAGGGTGGGGCCGTCGACCGCGCAGTTGATGCAGAACCCCTGCTGGGACCAGCCGATCGCGCGGGCCAGCACCTGGTCGGCGTAGTCCACGCCGCTGGCGTCATGACCGTAGTAGTCATAGGCGGCCTGCCACGCGCCGGCGTCGAGCGCGCCGGTGGCCCCGTCGGAGGCGAGCAGCCGCGCAGCGCCCATGATCGCGTCGAAGTCATCGTAGATCGACGGGTGGCGCGCGGTGGGGTGGTCATAGGCCGCCGGGCGGGCGGCGTAGCGGTATGAGTCCGAGACGCGCCTCCAGGTGGAGACGGGGCGGTTGCGTACGTTGAACTGCATCGGGCCACCGCAGCAGCCCGCGAAGTTCAGGCCCCGGTAGGTCGTCGGGTCGGTGGAGAAGGCGGTCTCCTGCTTGTGGATCGAGGCCAACAGCAGCCAGTTCACGCCAAAGGTGCGTCCCGCGGTCTCATAGAGGGGGTAGAAGCCGGCCTCCCACCCGGCCGCCACGTGCACGTGGGCCAGACGACGCAAGCGGGTCTCCTCGGCGCCGCGGCGGCTGCTCGGGGGCGCAGCGACAATGCTCGTCTGCGCCGAGATCTGCCCCGGGAGCCCTTGCCACGCCGCGCTGGACAGCGGGGTGGGCGACGCCGCGGGCAGCGGCGGAGGCGCCGGCGCCGGCGCCGAGCTCGTGGCGAGGACGCGCCAGCCTCCGCTCAGCACCAGCGCGAGCACGGCCACGCCCAAGGCCAGCAGGCTAGCGCACACCAGCAGCGCCCGGCGCTCTGACGGCGCCTGTGGGTAGGGCGCAAAGGGCGTGGGTTCGGGGGTCATGGGCACCGGGTCACCTCATGCTAGACACCGCAGGCAGGCCAGAGGTGCGCACCCGCGACGCGCGGACAACCCCTATGCGCAGCGTGTGTAGATCAGCCAGCTGTCGTTGGCCGCGACCAGCTCGTAGCCGCGGCGGCTGAGCGACGAGACGGGATGGGAGTGGGTCTCGAACATCGTCTCGGCCAGACCCGCGGTCGGCTCGATCACGGTGCCGGCGGTGGGGACGCCACGATCGACCACCACCACGGTCCTGGGGCTGCGACCCAGGTCATAGGCGAGCAGCGGCATGATGCGATAGGAGGCCTGCACCGGGCCACAGGCGGCAATCTGAGCGCGCAGCGAGCGATCGCGCAGTAGCGCCGAGAGCTTGGCCGGGACCAGCGCCTGGGCTGTGAGCTGGGCGCGATCGCGCGACAGGGCCTGCAGGTCGGCGGGCGTGGCGACCACCGCGAGCAGGGCCACGGCGAGCGCGCCGGCGATCCACCCGCGGCGAATCCAGCCGGCCCCCTGGCGGCGCCAGCCCGCCAGGAAGTAGCCGAAGTAGATCGCCAGGAGCAGCGTGGTCGGCAGCGCGTAGCGATCGTCCAGGGGCAGGTTGGCGGCTCCCAGGCCGGCGAAGCCCGCGACGGTGAGCACGAGGGTGACCGGTATCAGCCGGTGCAGGCGGCGGGCGCGCAGGTCGATGGCCAGACCGAGGAAGGCACCGACGAGGATGGGGGTGCTCAGGTAGCTGGTGAGCGTGGACCACAGCACGCCGGGGAAGTTGCGAAGGCCCGTCGGGCGCTGGGCGAGCATGGTCGACGCGCGCGTGTAGGTCAGCGAGTACAGCGGGTTGCCGGTCAGGAGCAGATCGGTCAGGCCCCACAGCAGCGGGCCGCTGAGAGCCAGCGCGCCCAGACGCGCGCGCGCCGACCAGCTGCGTCCCGGGCTGACCCACAGCAGGTACATCGCCGACAGCAGCCACGCCTCGGGGCGAAAGAGGCCGGCCACCGCGAGCATGACCAACGGCGCCGTCCCGCGCCGCGGGCGTCCGAGCTCCAGGGCGAGGGCGACGAGCACGGCGGCCAGGCTGGGCAGGTCTGAGACGGTGGCCTGCCCCATGGTGGCGAACACGAACGGCTCGCTGATGACGAGGGCCAGCGCGGCGCACACGCCCATGGCGCTGAGCCGACAGGCTCGGCCCAGGGCAAACAGGGCGACGAGCGCGGTGCCGGCGGCGACGTACAGCACGCCGCTGATGACCGTGAGCGCGCCGGTGCCAAACAGGGCGGCGAATGCGCCCGAGAGGATGGACAGCGGGTGGGGCGTGGAGGCCCCGACCACGCGCACGTCAGGGGGCTGGCCATGGATCAGCTCACGGCCCCAGTCCAGCGAGAAGCTCACGTCATAGAGGTTGAGCGGAAGACGTCCGAGCAGAACGGCCGCGGTTGCACCCACCAGCAGCGCGCCAAGCGTGCTCAACAGCGCCGCGCGCAGGACCTGCCGCGGGGTACGCGGACCGAGGACCGCGGTGGCCGGGGTGTCCGTCCACGTGCCGGCGCTGGCCATCAGGATGAGCTACCGGGGCTCATCCGCGGGGGCTCATCCGCGCCCCGGCACCCCTGGCATGCGCACGCTCGCCGGGGCGACGGCGCTCGCCGAGGAGGCGGTGACCGGCGGGCGGCGACGGTGACCAGCGAGACGACACGAGGCGACCTTAGTTGACGGGGTGACGCGCGCAGGGAAGGCAGCGATAAGAATGTGCGCGCCTACTCTGACCCCATGCCCTGCTCAGCTCACCCCACCGCCTTGCGCTCAGTGCGACGCCACTGCAGGGCGACCGACCTGGTCGCCCTGTTCGCGTCGGTGGCCGTCGTCGCTGTCCTGTGGGCGCCCGGACCCGCGGCCGCGGGTGGGCCCGCGGCCCGCTCTGACGCCTTCGTGCCCCCGCCGCTTCCATCCAGCGCAGCCTGCGCGAGCGCGCCCGCCAGCGGCTCGCAGCGGTTGACCCTGCAGAGCTCCGGCCGTACGCGCACTGCGCTGCTTCACGTCCCGTCGGCGCCGACCGGAACCTCCCTGCCGCTGCTCATCGCCTACCACGGCTACCGCGGGAGCGGCGCGGAGATGGAGCAGGAGAGCGGGTTCTCCAAGCTGGCAGACCGTGAGGGCTTCGCGGTCGTCTATCCCGACGCGGACGGGCCCGCGTGGGGGCTGACAGCAGAGAGGACGAGCGACGTGAGCTTCACGGCTGACCTGATCGCCTTCGTCAACAGTCGCCTGTGCCTGGATCCGCGCCGCGTGTACGCCACCGGAGTGTCGGCCGGGGGTGGCATGGCCGCGCGCGTGGGCTGTAAGCTCAGCGACCGCATCGCGGCCATAGCGCCGGTGGCCGGGGGCTATGAGTCACTGCCCGCGTGCGCGCCCGACCGGCCCGTGTCAGTCCTGGAGATCCACGGCACCGCCGACCCCGTCGTGCCCTACCACGGGCGCCCGCCCGACCACGCCGGCGCGGTGCTGGCCTACCTGCTCGGCTGGGTCTCGCGCGACGGGTGTCCGCCTGCGCCCAGCAAGCGTAAGGTGGCTCCGCGGACGCTGCTCTACCGCTGGGACGGCTGCGCCCAGGGCAGCGAGGTAGCCCACCTGCGGATTGCCGGCCTGGGCCACATCTACCCGCGACCGCTTCCCCACCGGCGGCGGCGCATCTCGGCCAGCGACCGGGTCTGGGCGTTTGTCAGCGGCCACCTGCTCGCCGATGGGAGCGGGGCTCCGCCACCCGGCTCGGGCTCGCCGCCACCGGCCCCTCCGCCGCAGTCGCCGCCACCCGCCTCGGGGCCGCCGCCCAACCCGGGCCCTCCGCCGCTCATACCGCCGCTGCTGGGCCCGGGCCTCTGAGCACCACGGGTTGGCGCGGGCGCCTGAGCAACCGAGGCCTCGCGTCCGGGCCGGGCCGGCCCCGGCCGGTGAGCACCGGGAAGGTGTCGGCCTGGTCGCGAGCGTCAGCTTGAGTATTGGCGCACGCCGCGTGATACTTCCGCGCCAAGCCCATGAGCGTCATGCGCACCAAGAGCGTCGAGCAGTCCATCGCCGACACCGACGAGCCGCGCTGGAAGCTGCGCCGGGCGCTCGGTCCGCTGGATCTCGCCGTGTTCGGCATCGGCGTGATCATCGGCACGGGCATCTTCGTGCTCACGGGCGTAGCCGCGGGCACCGAGGCCGGTCCCGCGATCTCGCTGTCCTTCGCCTTCGCCGGACTGGCCTGCGCGCTGGCGGCGCTGTGCTACGCGGAGTTCGCGTCCGCCGTGCCCGTGGCGGGCTCGGCCTACACGTTCTCCTACGCCAGCCTCGGCGAGCTGTTCGCGTGGATCATCGGGTGGGACCTGATCCTCGAGCTGGCTCTCGGCGCGGCCACGGTGGCCTCGGGATGGTCGACCTACTTCCGCGTGGTGATGGGCGACACGTTCGGCGTGAACCTGCCCACGTGGATCGACGCCCCGCCGCACAACCTGGTGGCCGCCGTCGTCGTGCTCATCCTGACCGCGCTGCTGTGCTTCGGCGTGCGCCTGTCCACGCGCGTCAACGCGGCGATCGTGGTGGTCAAGGTGGCGATCGTGCTGCTGGTGATCTTCGCCGGGCTGTCCTACATCAAGACGGCCAACTACCACCCGTTCATCCCGCCCTCCGGCTCGCCGGGCGCCGGCGGCGCCGAGTCGACCAAGACGCTGCTGCAGGACATCGGGCTGGGTTCGGGCAGCTTCGGCGTCGGGGGCATCTTCAGCGGCGCCGCCCTGGTCTTCTTCGCCTTCATCGGCTTCGACGTGGTGGCCACCGCGGCGGAGGAGACCAAGAACCCCCAGCGCGACCTGCCCATCGGCATCTTCGGCTCGCTGGCCGTGTGCACCGTGCTCTACGTGGCGGTCTCGCTGGTGGTCACGGGCATGGTCAAGTACACCCAGATCAAGGCCAAGGCCCCCCTGGCCGAGGCCTTCCGCTCGGTCGGTCAGTCAACGATCGCCCAGATCGTGTCCTTCGGCGCGCTGGCGGGGCTGACCACGGTGATCCTGACCCTCATGCTCGGCCAGAGCCGCGTGTCGTTTGCCATGAGCCGCGACAACCTGCTGCCGCCGGTGTTCGCCAGCGTCTCTGAGCGCTTCCGCACTCCCTATCGCACCATCATCCTCACCGGGATCGCCGTGGCGCTGCTGTCGGCCCTGCTGACCCTGAAGACCCTCAGCGAGCTGGTCAACATCGGCACCCTGTTCGCGTTCGTGCTGGTGGCCATCGGCGTGGCGGTGCTGCGCCGCACCCAGCCGGACCTGCCGCGCTCGTTTCGCACCCCGCTGGTCCCCCTGGTCCCGATCCTGTCGGTGCTGGCCTCGGTGTACCTGATGCTCAACCTGACCGCCGCCACGTGGTTGCGCTTCTTCGTCTGGATGGCCGCCGGGCTGGTCATCTACGGCGTCTATGGGTCGCGGCGCAGCCGGGTCGGTCGCGCGGAGGCCGAGCACATGGCCTCAGGGGCCGAGCGGCCGGCCGCCAGCGCCGGCTAGAGACCCGTGCCCATCCGGCCCAACGCCCGGGCCGTCGGGACGTGCGCGATCGGCGCCATGCTCGCCGGGTGCGGCGCCACGCACCCGCGGGCGAACCCGCCGACCCGGCCGCCCCCATTATCCGCCGCACGCGCAAGCCCCAGCGCGGCGCCCGCATGTGCGAGCGAGGTCGCGGACACGCTGGCCACCGTGGCCAGGCGCGTCTACCGCGAAGCCCAGGCGGGGGCAAACGTCGCCGAGGCCCGCAACAGGATCGAGCGCTCGTCGGCCCTCAGCGACGCGGTGGCTCGCGGAGACGGGCCCGCCGCCGGCGCTGCGCTGCGTGCGCTGCTGGCCGGCCAGATCGCCCGTGTCGAGGTGCGCGACACCAGGCGGGTGCTGGCGCGCGCCGGCCACTCCCCGGCAATCGCCCCCGTGGTCGGAGCCCTGCGCGGCCCTACCGGCGTGCCCGTGGGTCAGTACCGCTTGAGCGTCGAGAACGAGGCGGCGTTCGTGAACCTGCTGCAGGGGATCACCGGTTCGCAGGTGCTCCTGCGCGGAACCCGCGGCGTGCTGCGCTCCACCCCCGGCTTCCCGCCGGGCGCGCCCTCCCGCGGGCCGCTTCGCATCCGAGCGCGCAGCGCCTACGCCGTCTCGGTAGCGGTGCAGACCTTCGGCGGAGAGCCCGCGCGCGTGACCCTCCTGACGGCGCCCGCACCGGCGCAGCCCTGCAGCGGCGGCCGGGCCCAGGTCTCAGCGGCCACGCTGGGGCAGGTGGCTCGTCGCATCTACGACGAGGAGGTGATGAGCGCGCGGGTGCGCACCGTCCAGGCCCGCATTGCGCGCTTTGCGCCGCTGCGCGACGCCGCCGCCCGCCGCGACCCGGCCGCCGCGCGCCGGGCCATCGTGGCCCTCTTTGGCAGTCACATTCACGTGGTGCGGATACGGGTCTCAACCCGCGGCGGCGGACTGCTCGTGGACGTCGGCGGGCCCGACGTGCTGGGGCCGGTCTCGGGCCCGCTGCGCGACCGCTCCGGACGCGCGCTGGGCACGCTGGTGTTCGCTCTGCAGGACGACGCCGGCTACGTGAAGCTGGTCAAGCGCTTCACCGGCGCGGAGGTGATCCTACGCCGGGGTGCCAGACAGATCACGAGCACCGTGGTGCCCGGCCTGGGCACACCGCCGGCGCAAGGGCGTCACCGCCGCAGCGGTCATAGCTTGCGCGTGTTCTCCTTCACGGCCACAGCGTTCCCCACGGGTGACCTGCGCATCTCAGTGCTCATCTGAGCTCGAGGCGCGACCGGCGCTTGCCGCGCGCGCCGGCGCGCTGGCGCATCGCGGGCCGTGCGCGCTGGTCAGGCGGTGGCCCGCCCGGCGCGCGTGGCGGCGTCGCGCTGGGCCTGATCGGAGGCCACCGCCAGGGCCCTGCGCTGCGCAGCGCCAAGGCGCACGCTCAGCCCCCGCAGGGCGGAGCGCCTGGCGCTGCGCAGCACCTGCGGAGCGGCCCGCTGCTCGGCGGTCGTCCGTGCTGAGACGACGCGCGCGGCCAGGGCGCGGTGGGCACGCGCGCGACCCGCGCGTCTGGCCAGAGCCAGCGCGAGGGCTTGAGCGCCGCTTGCCGAGCTGGCACGCGCACAGGCACGCACCCGAGCACCCACCCGAACCAGGACGCGCACAAGCGATGACGCCGAGGCGGTCTGGTAGATGCGCACGCGATCTACCGCCGTCGCCGACGCGCGGGCCACGCCGCGGGCGCCGGCGGCCACGGCGCTACGCGTGGCGCTGACCTGCAGGGTGCGTGCGGCGGTGACACGACGCCTGACCAGGACCGTGACGTGTCGGCTAGCCTGCACCAGCGGGGCCACGCAGGCCCGCGGTCCCTGCCCAGCGATGGTCAGAGTCTGAGCCCCGGACGGCCCTGTGTGGCCACGGGCGCCGGGGAGCAGCAGGGCGAGAACCACCCCGGCGGCCACCACGGCGACGAGCACGTACGGGCGGCGAAGGCTGCAGGTGGCGGCGGCGAACCTCTTCATGGCTTCCGGCGGAGAGGGAGGCACCGCTCACCGCGCCCAGCCCACGGTAGCGCCACGCGATGCGTCTGAGTGCCCCGCGGCGCGGGTCAACCCGGGCTTCGCCGCCGCTGCCAGCCAGCCGGCCGCCGTCCGGGCCCGGGCGACTAGTGCGAGCCCGCTGAGGGCTCGGTGCGGTCTCCGACCCCCACCCCGCGGGCGAAGGAGAGGTGGCCACCCAGGAAGCCGCCGAGGCCCAGCGCGGCGGCGGCCAGCAGGCTGAGCGCGCGTCCGCGCCCGCGCTCACCGGCGCGGCGGCTGCGCCACGACGCGCTGAACAGGCCGAGGGCCGTCACGTTGGACGCGGCGTGCACCAGACCCACGCGACGCTGAGCGATCGACGACTGACCGAAGTCCCACCAGCCGGTGGCGGCGGTGGGCAGGGCAGAAGCCATCCCGACCGCGATGAGCGCGTCGGCACCGGCCTCGGTCGCCTCGCCCCCGAAGTCGAGGATCAGCGAGCTCATCCACGCCCCTACGGCGACATCGGTGAGCAGGGGATGCACCGCGTGGCCGAGCGGCTGCCCGGCCAGCATGTCGCGCACCCGTCCCTCCGGGACCAGGGAAGTCACCGCGTTGGCAAGCGCCCCCGCCGGCGCGTCCAGGACATCGGCGTTCTCCAGAGCCTCGGCCAGGGCGGGCGCGGGTGGTGGCTTGCGGGTCGCCATGGCCCTCGGCTACCCCGCCTGAGTAGCGGGCAAGCGCCACGTGCTCGGCGTCAGGTGTCAGTTGACCGCCAGTGGGTACATCGGGCGTATGGCGCGCCTTACTCCCCTGGGCGCCGTGGGACGTGGTCTGATCGCCGGTGGCGTGGGCACCGGGGCCATGACCGCCTACCAGCTCGCGGTGGCCAAGGCTCGCGGCAGCGAGTCCAGCGACACCCCCGCGCAGGTGGCCAAGCGCATCATCGAGGGCGTCCTCCAGCGCGAGGTTCCCGACGAGCGCATGGACATGCTCAACAACGTCATGCACGTCGTCTACGGCACCAGCTGGGGGCCGCTGTACGGCGTGGTGCAGTCCTCCGTTCATGCGCGCAGCGCGCGCCACGGCGTGGCCTTCGGGCTGTTGGTGTGGGCGACGAGCCTGATCGAGCTGCCGGCCATGAAGCTGGCGCCCCCGGTGTGGGAGTACCCCCCGGCCGAGCTGCTCCTGGACGTGTCCTATCACCTCGTCTACGGGTTGGCGACGGCCGGTGCCTACGCTGCGCTGGACCGCTGATGGCGGCTGCTGACCTCTGAGGACTCCACGCAGAGCCGGTCAGGTGCGGATGCCCTCCAGCAGCAGGTCGCAGTAGCCGTCGGCGATCTGCTCGGCGCTCAGCCGTCCGTCCGGCGCCAGCCACTGAGCGGTGTGGTTGACCATGCCCAGGAGGGCGAGCAGCGTGAGCGCAGGATCGGCCATGCGCAGCGCGCCCTCGCTCTGACCCCGGGCCAGCAGGCCAGCGAGCAGCGCCTCGAACTCGCGACGCGCCCCCCGCACACCCTCCCAGCGCCGGTCGCGCTGCAGCGTGGCGCGCTCCTGGTTGAACACCCGCATGTGGTCGCGGTGGGTGGCGATGTGGGCCAGCCAGCCCCGGGTCAGCGCGCGCAGGTGCGCCTCGGCCGAAGCGGGCTCGGCCAGGACGGCTCGCGTCTGCTCGAGCAGTGGCTCCATCAGGTCGTCGAGCACGGCGAACAGCAGCTCCTGCTTGCCAGCCGTGTAGTGGTAGAGGCCACCCCGGGTGAGGCCGGTGGCGAGGCTCAGATCGTCGATCGAGGCGCCATGAAAGCCGCGCCGGGCGAACACGCCCGCGGCCGCCGCGACCACGCCGGCGCGCCGCTGCTCATAGCGCTCGCGCAGCTGTGGGCGGGTCGGCGGGGCGGCCGGCATCGCGCTCGTAATTATACCGATTAGTCGGTATATCTTTGTCATGGTCAGCCCCGCTTCGGTCCCCGGATCAGAACCCCCCGCATCCGCCCGCGACCGATCCGCCCGCGACGCGTCTGGCGCCCATGACGCTCCGGTACGCGTCGCCGCCGCTGGCCTGGACGGTCTGGCTCCCGTCCTGATCGCCAACCGGGGCGAGATCGCCGTACGCATCGCGCGCACCCTGGGCGACCTGGGCCTGCGCTCGGTGGCCGTGGCCAGCGACGCGGACGCCGATGCCCCTCACGTCCACGCCGCCGACGTGGCCATGCGCATCGGTCCGGCCGAGGCACGGGACTCCTACCTGTCCATCGAGGCCGTGCTGGCGGCGGCGCGGCGTGCCGGCGCCAGAGCCGTGCACCCGGGCTACGGGTTCCTGTCGGAGAACGCCGCGTTCGCGCGTGCGTGCGCGGCGGCGGGGCTCACCTGGATCGGGCCCCCAGCCGAGGCGATCGAGCTGATGGGCGACAAGGCGCGGGCCAAGGCGCTCGCCGCCCAGTCCGGGGTGCCGGTGTTGGCCGGGCTGTCCGGGCAAGGCGGGCAAGACGGGCAAGGCATCTCGGCGGACGTGCTGCGCCACTTCTGCTCAGAGCACGGCCTGCCCGTGGTCGTCAAGGCCCTCGCCGGGGGTGGCGGACGCGGGATGCGCGTGGTGCGCTCCGCCGGCGACGTGGACAGCGCCCTGGAGGCCGCGCGCCGCGAGGCCCGCGCGGCGTTCGGGGATGACCGCGTGCTGGTGGAGCGCTACCTGAGCGCACCGCGCCACATCGAGGTGCAGGTCCTGGCCGACGCGCACGGCCACATCGTGCACCTGGGCGAGCGTGAGTGCTCGCTGCAGCGCCGCCACCAGAAGGTGATCGAAGAGGCGCCCTCTCCCGCCCTGAGCGAGGGCGATCGCGCACGCATGGGCGCGGCCGCGGTGCGGCTGGCTCGCGCCTGCGGCTACGTGGGGGCGGGCACGGTCGAGTTTCTGGTGCCCGGCGATCGCGACGCGCCGAGCGCGGCCGGCGACGACGATGAGCACGACTTCTTCTTCTTGGAGATGAACACCCGCCTGCAGGTCGAGCATCCGGTCACCGAACTCGTGTACGGAATCGATCTGGTCGAGGCTCAGCTGCGCATCGCTGCCGGAGAGCGGGTCGAGATCGCCCAGGAGCGCATCCGCCCTACCGGTCACAGCGTCGAGGCGCGCGTCTACGCCGAGGATCCGGCCGCCGGCTTTCTCCCCGCCACCGGCACCCTGCGCGCGTGGCGCACGCCGCGCGCGCTGGGCGTGCGCGTGGACAGCGGCGTGGCCGAGGGCCAGAGGCTGACGACCCACTATGACCCCCTGCTGGCCAAGGTGATCGCCCACGGTCCCGACCGCCCCACGGCGCTGCGCCGCCTGCAGCGTGCGCTGGGCGAGCTCGTCGTGCTGGGCGTGCCTACCAGCGTGGCCTTCAGCCGCGCCCTGCTCGCCCACCCCGATGTGCGCGCGGGCGCCCTGGACACGGGGCTGCTCGAGCGCGTGCTCGAGCAGTCAGCTTTTTCACCGCCGCCGGACCTGCTTGGCGCCGCTGCGCTGGCGCTGTTCCTGGCCGACGTCGAGCGCGCGGAGCAAAAGAGCAGCGTCCCCTTTGCCTGGACGGTGGGCGGTCCCGCGGCGACCTGGCGCCGGCGCGTGGAGCACGCGGGCACCGTGCAGGAGCTGTGGGTGCGCGGTACGCCCGCCGAGGCCGAGGTGGGCTGCGGCGTGCAGGCCTGGCGGGGCGGGGTGAGTCGCCTGGCCGGTGGCGACGTGCGGGTAAAGCTCGACGGCTGCGCGCGACGCTACGCGCTGGCCGGCGACGCAGACGCGCTGTGGGTGGGGCGCGACGGCCATCAGCTGTGCCTGCTCAGCGTGGCGACGGTGGCCGACCAGGCCTCGGCGCTGATCGGGTCGCTGGAGGCCCCGATGCCCGGCACCGTGCTGCTCGTCAAGGTGACCGACGGCGACCAGGTCCACCAGGGGCAGGTTCTGCTCGTGCTCGAGTCGATGAAGATGGAGCTCGAGATCAGCGCGCCGCGCGACGGCGTGGTCGAGGGCCTGTCCTTGAGCCCGGGGGATCGCGTGGGCGTGGGCCAAGCGCTGCTCGCAGTGACCGAACCGGCGGCTGACGCGCCGTCGCAGGCCGAGGCAGCCTCACCGGCCACGCGGGGCGAGCGATGAGCGCGCGTGAGGGCCACCTCGCGCTGCTGGCCGACCTGGAGCGCAGGCTGGCGCGCGCCCGCGCGGGTGGTGGGACCGCCGCCACGCAGCGACACCGCGCGCGCGGCAAGCTGCCGGTGCGCGAGCGCGTCGAGCGCCTGTGCGATCAGGGGGCGCCCTTTTTGGAGCTCTCCGCGCTGGCCGCCGAGGGCTTATACGACGACCAGGCCCCCGGCGCGGGCCTGGTCACCGGGGTCGGGGTGGTCCAGGGTCGCCGCTGCGTGATCGTCGCCAACGACGCGACCGTCAAGGGCGGCAGCTACTACCCCATGACGGTCAAGAAGCACCTACGCGCGCAGGAGGTGGCCCTGCACAATCACCTGCCCTGCATCTATCTCGTCGACTCGGGGGGCGCCTTTCTCCCGCTGCAGGACGAGGTGTTCCCCGACCGCGAGCACTTCGGGCGCATCTTCTTCAACCAGGCCACGATGTCTGCGCGCTCGATCCCACAGGTCTCCGCGGTCATGGGCTCGTGCACGGCGGGGGGCGCCTACGTCCCGGCCCTGAGCGACGAGACGGTCATCGTGCGCGAGCAGGGGACGATCTTCCTCGGGGGTCCGCCGCTCGTGCGCGCGGCGACCGGCGAGGTGGTCAGCGCCGAGGAGCTCGGCGGAGGCGAGCTGCACGCCCGCTCCTCGGGTGTGGTCGATCACCTGGTGGCCGACGACCAGCAGGCCCTGGAGCGCCTGCGCTCGATCGTGGGCACCCTGCCCGCGCCGGCCGCGCCGCCCTGGGAACGCAGGGCAGTGCGTGCGCCGGCCGGCGACGCCGAGGAGCTGCTCGACGTGGTGCCGCTTGACACGCGCACCCCCTATGACGTGCGCGAGGTGCTGCGGCGCATCGTCGACGCCGGCGAGCTGGGCGAGTTCAAGGAGCTCTACGGCACGACGGTGGTCTGCGCCTTCGCCCACCTTGACGGCCATCCCGTGGGCATCGTGGCCAACAACGGCATCCTCTTCTCGGAGAGCTCGCTCAAGGCCGCCCACTTCATCGAGCTCTGTGACCGGCGCGCGATCCCGCTGCTCTTCGTGCAGAACATCTCGGGCTTCATGGTCGGACGCGACTACGAGGCCGGCGGCATCGCCAAGGACGGCGCCAAGCTGGTCACCGCCGTGTCCTGCGCGCGCGTGCCCAAGCTCACGGTGATCATCGGCGGCTCCTTCGGAGCGGGCAACTACGGCATGTGCGGACGCGCCTACTCTCCGCGCTTCCTCTTCATGTGGCCCAACGCGCGCATATCGGTCATGGGCGGCGAGCAGGCCGCCACCGTGCTGTCCGCGGTTCGCCACGAGGGCGCGCAGGCGCGCGGGGTGCCGTGGCCGGCCGAGGAGGAACAGGCCTTCCGCAGCGAGCTGCACGAGCAGTACGAGCGCCAGGGCAACCCCATTCACTCCACCGCTCGCCTGTGGGACGACGGGGTCATCGACCCGCGCCAGACACGCAACGTGCTCGCCGTCGCCCTGGCCGCGTGCGCCCACGCGCCGCTGGCACCCCTCGGCTACGGCGTGTTTCGCATGTAGGAGTCTAAAAGTGAGAGCGGGGCGCTATGGTCGCCGCCGACCATGGAGGGACGACAGGCGATGAGCGAACCGGAGTCCTGGGGGCTGGGCGACAACATGGCCGCGGAGCACAGCTCGGCCACCGTGCATAGCGCCAGCGTGCTGCGCAGCGTCGGGACGGTGGGCAGCGCCGCCGTGGTGGCCAGCGCCGCGACGGTGGGCAGCGCCGGCGTCGCCGGCAGCGCGGGAACCGTGGGTAGCGCCGGCGTGGTGGGCAGCGCGGGCACGGTGGGCAGCGCCGCAGTGGCGCTGAGCGCCGGCGTGGTGGGTAGCGCCGCGATCGTCGGCGGGGTGGCCAACGTCGCCTGCACCGCGTGCGTGGGCTGCATCGGCTGCGTCAACTGCGTTGGTTGCGTGGGCTGCGTGGGGCTGCGCGGAGCGGTCGGCGTGGTGGGCGCCCGCCGCCAAGCGCGCGGCTCGTCGCGACATCGCCGCTGAGCGGCGCACGCCGCTTAGCGCGGCCATATATTCAGCGCGTCAGGCGGGAGGCTCTGAGCAAGGAGGGGACGGGATGGTCAGGCGACGCGGTGGCGCAACACTGACGCTGTTGGTGGGGTTCGTGCTGACCATCACCGGGGCTGGCGCCAACGCCGCGGTCCAGCCCTACGGGACGGCTGACGCGGGCGGGTTTCGCAACGTCCTGCCGCCCGGTGAGAACGGCCTGGTCAGCGCGCTGGGGCTTGCGCAGAACCAGCTCACCGGGGCTCGTCCCGCGCACTTCGACGACCAGCTCGGGCTCTACACCGGGCTGCCGAACGCGGCCGACGCCCTCACGCACGCTCAGATCCCCGCAAGGACGCGACCTTTGGGGTGCGTCCGGGCGACGTGGCCTCCACCGAATATCCGCGCGGCGACGTGACGATCGTGCGCGACCGGTCCTACGGGGTGCCCCACATCTACGGCACGACCCGCTCGGGCGTGGAGTTCGGGGCCGGCTACGCGGGCGCTGAGGATCGCCTGTTCCTGATGGACATCCTGCGCCACACCGGTCGCGCCGAGCTGTCCTCCTTCGCCGGCGGCGCGGCAGGCAACCGCGCCATGGACCGGACGCAGTGGTCGTTGGCGCCCTACACCGAGGCCGACCTGCAGTCCCAAATCGACAACGCGCCGCGGCTCTACGGCGCCGCCGGGCAGCGAATCATCGATGACGCCAACGACTACGTGGCCGGCATCAACGACTACATCAACGCCACCCGGCTCGACCCCAACAAGCTGCCGGGCGAGTACGCGGCCTTTGGCAAGACCCCCCAGCCCTGGACGGTGACCGACGTGATCGCCGAGGCGTCCCTGATCGGCGGAATCTTCGGCAAGGGCGGAGGCGCGCAGGTGCGCTCGGCGCTCACCGAGGAGGCTTTTCAGCGCCGCTTCGGGGCCGCCCCGGGCCGGGCGTCGTGGTCGGACTTTCGCTCCAAGAACGACCCGGAGGCTCCCACCACGCTGAGCCAGCCCTTCCCCTATGCCGACAACTCCCCGTTCTCGCCCCGTGGCCTGGCCATGCCCGACGCCGGCTCGGTGAGCTTCATCTCCCCCGGGCCTCCCCTGGGTGGGGCGGGCCGCTCGGCCCTGAGCGCGCAGAGCGGACGAGGAACGCTCGGCGCTTCGGCGCAGGGGCCGGGCGGGGGAAGCGGCGCCGGCGTGGGGACGACCGCCACTCCGGCCCGTCTGGTCATCCCCAACGACGGATCCATCGGCGCACAGCTGCTGCAGTCGCTGCGCGGCGGCAGTCCGCTCAGCTCCAACTGGGAGCTGGTGCCGGCCCGCAACTCGGCCAACGGTCACGCGATCGCGGTGATGGGGCCGCAGGTCGGCTACTACGTTCCTCAGATCCTGCTCGAGGAGGACCTGCACGGTCCCGGCATCGACGCGCGCGGGGCCTCATTTCCCGGCGTCAACCAGTACGTCGAGCTTGGTCACGGGCGCGACTACGCGTGGAGTGCCACCACCGCCACGACGCAGAACGTCGACACCTTCGCCGAGGTCCTGTGCAATCCCGACGGATCGCCGCCAGGGCGGAGCGCCGACCACTATCGCTATCGCGGTCAGTGCCTGCCCATGGAGACGCTCAACCGCAGCAACTCGTGGACGCCCAACGCGTCGGACAAGACACCGCCCGGCTCTGAGACGCTGAGCGTCCAGCGCACCGTGCACGGCATCGTCATCGCGCGGGGAACCGTCACCGGCGGTACTCCCGTCGCCTTTGTCAGCTCGCGCACCAGCTACTTCCACGAGGCCGACAGCGCGCTGGGGTTCTCCGAGTACAACGACCCCGGCTTCATCACCAGCCCCCAGCAGTTTCAGAAGGCCTCGGGCGACATCAACTTCGGCTTCAACTGGGCCTACGTGGACGCCTCCCACATCGCCTATTACCACTCGGGCCTCTACCCGCAGCGCTCAGACGGTGTCTCTCCCGACTTCCCGGTCCTCGGGACCGGAGAGTATGACTGGAAGGGCTATGACCCCTCCCTGCACACCCTGGACCCGTTGCCTTTCGCGGCTCATCCCAACGCGCTCGACCCCACCTACCTGGTCTCCTGGAACAACAAGCAGGCGCCGCAGTGGTCCGCCGCCGACGACAAGTTCGCCTTCGGTCCCGTCTACCGCTCCCAGATGATCGAGGCTGGGATAAAGCGCGCGCTGGCCGGCGGGGGCAAGATGCGCATCGAGCAGCTCATCTCCGCCATGGACGAGGCGGCCACCACCGACATACGCTGCTTCGCCCTGTGGCCGATCATGAAGCAGGCGCTGGGGCAGCCCACCGATCCGGCGCTGCAGGGAGCGATGGCCGCCATCGACCGCTGGTACGCCGACGGCTGCCATCGCCGTGACCTCACCAACACCGACAACACCAAGCCCGGCGTCTATCAGCACAACGACGCGATCACGATCATGGACGCCTGGTACCCCAAGCTCGTCGACGCCGAGTTCCGCCCCGCGCTGGGCGACGACGTCATGACCCAACTGACCGGGATGCTCGGGTTCGGCGACATCGCCGCCGGGAGTCCGCCCCGCAGTTACCCGAATTTCGCCGACGGCTGGTACGGCTACGTCAGCAAGGACCTGCGCGACGTGCTCGGCGTCGCCCACCGTGCGTCCTTCACGCCGGCCACCCGAGTGCGCTGCCGTCAGGTGCGCAGGCGTGTGCGTCGCCACGGTCATACGGTCCTGCGCACCGTGCGCCGCTGTGGTCGCCCCCAGGCCCGCCACCATCGTCGTCACCGTCGGAGCCGCGGGCACCGCTCAGCGGTCGTGCGTCTGGGTCATCGCCGCCCCCACCGCCCGCGCCCCGGTGCGGTGAAGAGCGGCGTCCCCGGCGGGTACTCGCGCCTGTACTGCGGTGACGGGTCGTTGACGGCCTGCCGCGAGGTCTTGCAGAGCACCCTGCGCCAGGCCCTGGCCGTGACCCCGGCCCAGATCTATGGCAACGGTCCGTGCGCGTCCAATCCGCAGGCGAGCTGCTACGACATGGACCGCTCGGTGATCGCCAGCGCCGACAGCATCCCCCCCTTCCCCTTCCAGAACCGCCCGACCTTCCAGCAGGTCGTCGAGCTCACCCAGACGCTCGGGCGCTGACCTCCCGCGCGGCCACGGCGCGTGAGGTGGCGACGTTTGATCTCGCACTCGAGGAGGTAAAGCGCTTCTTCCTGCCGATCTTCGGAGGCCTTATGCGCTTCATGCTCTACGGACTGGTTTTGGCGACCGTCGTGTTTCTGATCTCCGGTGGCCATCTGCTGTTCTTGCCGCTGTTCTTCGTGCTGCCCTTGGGCGGCCTGTTCGGCCACCGACGCAGCCGGCGTCGGGGGTGGTGGTAGGGACCAGATTCTGTCTCGGTTGGAGAGTGCGGCCGGCGAGCCAACTGAGATGGGCCGTTAGTCGGCGGTAGTCGCCACCGACTCGTGTACCCCGGGAAGCGACTCGCGGCGTGACAGCGAGAGGGCGTAGGCACTGACCAAGATGAAGGCGGCTTCGACCAGCATCGAGGCAAGCCCGAGGGGCTCTGACCAGTTGCCGATGTCCCCGGTGGTTCCGGGCAATCCGGTGGTGCGGCTGAGCACGAAGCCGATCAGCGTGAGCGCGGCCAGCAGGCCACCGGCCGCCCAGGTGAGGGCGAGCCGGTGTGCACGATCGCGAAGGCCACAACGATGCTGGCCAGCATGAGCAGGATGTACATCGCGCCCAGGTAGGGCGTCTCCTTGATCTTGCCGATCACGTCCAGCAGGTGGATGAGCGCGATGGCCAGGAGGCCGATGAAGCCGAGCCCGCGCAGGGCCGTGTGGCGGATGGTGTGCTCGATCGCGTCGGCCGAGACGGCGGGCACCGAGCCACGGCGGGCAATCGCCAGGCGACGGGCCGCTGGCCGATCGGTGGGCGGGGGGATGCTCTGCTCAGTGGAGGACATGGGTCTCCTCGTCGATGGGCCGGCCAACCGGAGCCGACGGACCGCGGGCGCAAATCAGAAGGCGTGTCAGACAGAAGTACCCACTTGTTGTGGAGGAAAACCTAAACAGCAATGAGAACTCACTTAGCCCGCTCGCGCGGGGAAAGTGGGGTGCTCAGCCGGCCAGAGAGGCCACGAACGCTCCGGGCCTCGGCGGGGTGCGGCCGACGCTCAGCTCTTTGCGCCCCGAGCACGATGCGCGGGCGCGACACGGCAACCTCCTGAAAGCCCGCCTTGGTCACCGCTCGTCGCGAGGCGACGTTGGTCACGTCCACGATGGTCACCAGCTCGCACAGTCCCTCCGTGGGAAGCACCCCGGCGATCTGCTGCCATGCAGCCGAGGCGATCCCCCGACCGCGGTAGGTCGGCGCGGTCACGGAGTCCTCCAGGAAGGCCACGCCTCGCGGCACCGCGATCCAGCCGTCTCGACCGGTGATGTGCGGCGTGTGAAGGTTGGCCAGGAACGACCGTTGCCCCCCGCGGCATTCGCGGGCGCCAGCGCCGTGTAATCCGATTGCCAGCGGCGCCGTTATCCTGGGCCGCGCCCGCGCCGGGCAACGCGTCGGGAGATCCGCTTCGGCGAAGCGCCACCGCGGCGGATCCCGGGCAACCAAGCGCATGACCCCTCTCGCCGCCGCGGCCACGCCCTCCCTGCCGGACGACGCGGCTCGCCGGGTCAGCCTGTCGGTGCTCATCGTCACCTACAACGAGGCCGAGCTCGTGCGCGGATGCCTGGCTTCGCTGCTGGCCCAGCTGGCTCCCGAGGACGAGATCATCGTGGTCGACAACGGCTCCCGCGACGGAACGCCTGAGGTGGTGGAGGAGGTCGCCCCGGGGGCGCGTGTGGTGCGTCGCCACGACAATGCGGGATACATGGCGGCCGCCAACGCCGCCGCCGCGCTGGCGCGTGGGGAGCTGCTCGTTCTGCTCAATCCAGACACCGTGATCGCGCCCGGTTTCACCAGGGCAATTGCCCTCCCGCTGACCGAGAGCCGCGGGTGGGCGGCATGGCAGGCCCTGCTCACCCAGGCCACAGGGCGTGAGATCAACACCAGTGGGGGGACCACGCACTTCGTCGGGATCTCCTGGGCCACCCAGGTGGGCGAGCCCCTGAGCGCGCTTGCCCCCGGTCCCCGCGAGGTGGCCTTCGCTTCCAGCGCGTGCCTGGCCGTTCCCCGAGCGATCTGGGAGCGGGAGCACGGCTTCCCCGAGGCGTTCTTTCTCTACTTCGATGACGTCGACCTCTCCCTGCGCCTGCGGCTCACGGGTGGGCTGGTGGGCATCGAGCCCACCGCGCGCGTCGAGCACCTCTATGACTTCTCCCGCCGGTCGCTGAAGTGGCGACTGCTCGAACGCAACCGTTGGGCAACGCTCATCCGCACCTATCCGACTGACCTGTTGCTCCTGCTCCTGCCCGCCCTGATGCTGACCGAGCTCGGAGTACTGGCCGTGGCCGTGCAGGCCGGCTGGAGCGCGCAGAAGCTCGGGGCGATGCTGGACGTGGCGCGCGCGCTCCCGCGCCTGCTGGGCGAGCGCCGCGCGATACAGAGTCGACGGACGATCTCTGCTGCCCGCTTCGCCTCCTGTCTGACCAGCGAGCTGTCCTCGCCCTTCCTCGGCACCGCGGCTGACTCCCGCCTCTTGCGCGTGGGTTTGTCCGTGTACTGGACGGCGGTGCGCGCGGTGCTCGCGCGAGCATGCCGGTGAGCGTCACCGCGGTGGTGGTCACCTTCAACCGCCGCCACCTGGTGGCCGAGTGCCTGGACGCGCTGCTGGCCCAGACGGTCGCGGTGGACACGATCGTGGTGGTCGACAACGGCTCCACGGACGGGACCGCGGACTTCCTGCGCGACAGTGGTCACCTGTCCCGTCCCGGCGTGCGCCTGGAGCGACTAACGGTCAACGGCGGCGGGGCGGGCGGCTTCGCCCGCGGAGTGACGGTCGGACGAGAGACCCACTGCGACTGGCTGTGGCTGATGGACGACGATGCCGCTCCGGAGCCCGCGGCCCTGGCGACGCTGCTTCACTCGAGCGCCGCGACCGACCCGCGATGCGTGTGCCTGTGTCCAGCGGTGCAAAGCCCCGACGGCGAGATCCAGGTCACACACCGCGGGCACTTCCGCCACCGGCCCCGTCCGCTGCGCGGCGCGGCCTACGCGTCCGGCGAGCCTGTGGTGCTCGGGTTCACGAGCTTTGTCGGCCCGCTGGTCAGAGCTGACGTGGCGCGGCACATCGAGCCTCCGCTCGCGCGCTTCTTCATCTGGTGTGAGGACTATGAGTACTCGTTTCGACTGCGCGGGCACGGCGACATCGTGCTGGAGGCGGCCAGCGTGGTCGTCCATCGGGACGTGGGCCAGCGCCACACCAACCGGCGCAGCCGCTTCTGGAATCGGCTGGTGCGCCCGCTGCTGGGCTGGGAGCTGGTACCTTCGCGCCTGGAGACGTTCTGGCGCAACCTGTGTGGGCTGCGCAACTTCGTGTGGCTCAGACGCCGCTACGAGGGCGACTCGGCCCTCAGATCGGCGGGGGTCATCGCCCAGTTCATCCTGCGGTCGCTCATGTGCGACGAGCGGCCCCTGCGTCGCATCCCGTGGATCATCCGCTACGGGGTCTCGGGACGACGGGGCATCTTTGTCAATGTCGACCCCGACGAATGGGCGGCTCGCGTGCGGCGCGGCGAGGCATAGGAGCGCGGTGGCCGACGGCGCTCACTGGAGGTCGGCGGAGAAGCGCACCGTGGCCCGGCAAGCGCGTGGGGATGCCTGGCCATGACCGCGGCGAGTGCGACGCCCGTCTCGCTGCTGCTGCCCAATCGCAACAACGAGCCAGTTCTCGACCTGTTCCTGAGCCGTCTGTGCGAGCACACCAGCTACCCGAATCTCGAGCTGGTTGTGGTCGACGATGGCTCCACCGACGGGAGCCGTGCGGTGCTCGAGCGCTGGCGTCGTTCCGGACGCCTGCCGGAGATGACCATCGTGTCCACGGCGGCGCTGGGCATCGTCTCCGCGCTGAACACCGGCCTGGCGCGCGTCTGCGGCGAGATCGTGGTGCGCCTCGACGGAGACGCGACCATCGAGACTCCCGGCTGGCTGCCGCGCATGCTCGACTTTCATCGACTGCATCCTCAGGTCGGCGTGGTGACCGGACGGGTCGTCCTGGACGATGGCCGCCTGCAGTCGGCCGGGCTCGACGTCGTCAGTCCAGAAGGCGTGCACGATCGCGGATGCGCCATCACCGAGCCGGTGGGACAGCGTACGAGGGATACGTGCGTGGCGCGCCTGCCCGCGGCAGAGGTGCCGCTGGCCGCCGAGGTGGCAGAGGTGGACGCCGCCATAGGGTGCTGCCAGCTATTCTCCGCTTCGCTCGCGCGCGAGATCGGCGGATGGGACCGCTGCTGGTCTCCTGTCTGGTTCGAGGACTTCGACTTCGCGCTGAGCGCCCGCCGCCTGGGCCTCAAGGTGTTCTACCTGCCCGATGTGCGCATCGTGCATCGGGTGGGCATGCGCAACCCCCGTGAGAGCGGCCGTCGCTGGGAATCGGCGCTGCTGAGCCTGCGGCGCGGCGTGGGGCGCCACGCACCCCGCGGCCTGCGCGCCGCGGTGGCCCGGATGGCGCGGCTGGGCGAGCTCGATCCCGAGCGCCGCGCGCTGCTCGAGCACCATTACGCCTACTTCGCGCGCAAGTGGGGCTTTGACCCGCTGAACCCGAACATGGACGCGGTGCTGGCCCGCCATGGCCACACCGAGGTGTGCTGGGCCTATGAGCCGGGGATGCGTCGCACAGGCGAGGACATCGTCGCGGCATGGCAGGCCCGCACTACTCACTCGCCTGCCGAGGAGGCAGAAGAAGGGAAAAGCGGTTGATCGGGACGCGTGTGCGCCGTCCACCGGCGCAGGATGTCCTCGCCGACCCGACGCCGGTCAGAATCATAGGCCCAGCACACCTCCGTCGAGCCGTACCGTCGCTGGATCTCATCCATGTCGGGATTGAGCAGGTCAAAGCCCCACTTCTCGCGCCAGTAGCGATAGTGGTGCTCCAGGCGAGACAGCTGCTCGGGGCCGAACCGGTTGAGCCTGGCGGCGCCCACGATGAGGTCCTTCACCGGCTGAGATACGACACGACCAAGGGCCCGGCGAGCCCGAGATCTCATCAGGCCCACCGCGGTGGTCCTCCCGCGCACGTTGCGCATGCTCATCCGATGCACGAAGTGCACCTCGGGCAGGCAGAACACCTTGAGCCCGAGGCGCCGAGCCGAGAGGGACAGGTCGACATCGTCGAACCAGACGGGCGAGAACCCGCGGTCATAGCCGCCGATGGCCTCGGCCACCGCACGCGGGTAGAGCATGCACACACCGATCGCCGCGTCGACTTCCGCCGGTGCGGTTACCAGCGCACCCGCCTCCTCGGGCCTCACGCGCTTGACGCGCGTGTTCAGGGTGCGCTCGCCCGTCGGCTCCATCGGCCAGCTTCCCCGGTCGTGCAGGCCCTCTGCGCAGATCACGTTGACTCCAGCGGCCTGGATACGTCCGCTGTCAAACGTGACGAGCGAGTTGACGACGCCGATGGCGCCGTCGCTGCGCTGGAACTCGACCATGCGCTCGAGCCAGCCCGGTGTCTCGACGGTGGCATCGCCGTCCAGCTGCACGATCAGCTCACCGGACGCGGCGCTCAGCCCGGCGTTCAGCGCTTCGATGGCCCCTCCGTGCTCGCGCTCGATGAGCGTAAAGGCCCCGAAGGCAGCCTCGTCGCGCCAGCGGCGCAGGATGTCCTTGCTGTCATCGCTCGACCCATCGTCGACGACGACGAGCTCGAAGCTGGGGTACGTGGTGTGGTCGAGCAGCCGCCTGAGCGTGAGATCGAGTACGGGTCCGTTGTTGCGATTGGGCAGCAGCAGCGTGACCGAGGGCAGGCTCACGGATCTCCTGCCGTCGATCTCGTTGACTCAAGCACTTGGAACCTTGGCCAATCCGCTCGAGGCGAGCTGTTTGCTCCGCGTGTACCGGGGCGCGATTGGTGCATCTGCTCGGGGCGGAGCATATCCGCGCCCGAGCGACGCGCCGCTCCGCGGAAACCGTCAGGGCGACCGTCGGCCCACCGGCGCCACCTCCTTTGGGCCGGCGGGAAATGGCCGGATGTACGCACGCCCGTGCCTCGTCGAGCCGCTAGCGTTCGGCGTGACCTGAGCGCGCAGCGGTGCGTTCCGCGCAACTGTGGCCACCAGGGAGCGTTCTTGACCAGAGCCACCACCTTCTCATGAGCCGTCACCTTGCCATCGTCCCCGCCAAGAACGAGGAGGGGGCGATCGCGTCCACCGTTGCGCAGCTGCACCGCTGGGCGCCCGACTTCGACGTGCTGGTCGTGGACGACGGCTCGACCGACGCCACCTCTCAGCGGGCACGCGAGGCCCGCGCCCGCGTGCTCAGGCTGCCCTTCAACCTGGGGATCGGCGGCGCCGTGCAGGCCGGCTACCTGTACGCCCTGGAGAACGACTATCAGGTTGCGGTGCAGGTGGACGGCGACGGTCAGCACGACCCCCGCCATATCGATGACCTGCTGGCTCGGCTACAGGACGATCCGCAGCTGAACCTGGTGACGGGGTCGCGCTTCCTGCAGCGCGACGGCGGCGATCGCTCGTCGGCTTCGCGACGCTTGGGAGGACGTATCTTCTCGGCGATCGTGTCGCTGATCACCCGCCAGCGCGTCACCGACCCGACGTCGGGGTTTCGCATGGCCGACCGCCGCGGCATCGAGCTGTTCGCGCGGGACTACCCGCACGACTACCCGGAGGTCGAGGCCATCCTGCTCATGCACGCCCACCGCCTACGCAGCTGTGAGATCCCCGTGCGCATGCGTCCGCGCACCAGTGGCGTGTCGGCTCTCGCCTCCCCCCAGCCCGTCTACTACATGGTCAAGGTGCTGCTCGCCGTCTTCGTGGGCCTCTTCCGTCGCCGTCCGAACATCGAGCCGGGCGACACCCCGCCCGTCCAGGCCGACCACGGGCTATGACCACGGTCACCCTGCAGCGCGGGCTGGCCATCGCCCTGACCTTTGGGCTGCTCGTGTTCGTGTTCGAGATGGTGCGGCGCAAGCGCCTCTCCGAGCAGTACGCGATCCTGTGGCTCGTCGCCGCGGTGGTCATGCTCGTTCTGGCCACGTGGAAGGGACTGCTGAGCGCGATCGCCTCCCTGGCGGGCATCTACTACCCGCCGTCGGTGCTCTTCGCGGCGGCGATCGGGTTGATCATCGTCCTGCTGCTGCACTTCTCCCTGGCCCTGTCGCGGCTGTCCGACCAGAACAAGGTCCTGGCCCAGCAGCTCGGCCTGCTCGCGCAGCGACTCGAAGACCACGAGGGCAGCTCGGCCTCCGCCGAGGACGACCAGGAGACTCGCCCACCGCCGACTGAGCACATGACCCACGCGGGTTGACACGGCGGCCGGCCCGTAGCGCTGCCGCTGCCGCTGCCGCTGCCGCTGCCGCTGCCGCTCAGGAGTAGTAGCGCTGGATGGTCAACAGCTGGGAGAAGACATCGTGGCCGAGGGCCAGCACCACCAGGAGCACGCCTACGACGGGGCCCCAGCTGCGCCCCCCCACGCGGGAGGCGAGCGCCACGATCAGTGCGTAGAGGCCGAGCAGGGGAAGCAGGTAACGAGCCTGCTCGAACTGTGCTCCGGTCTCGATCAGGATGCGGTAGGAGACCGCGCCGATCACCACGCACACTCCCGCCACCGCCAGCGCGTACACCGCGAGCTCGGACAGACGGCGCCGCAGGGCGCAACCGCCACGCACGAGCACGATCAGCGCCAGCGCACACGTGCCCAGCGCAACGACCAGCATGAGCACGAATACGGAGCCCGAAAAGGCATAGTCCAGCCACCCGAAGCGCCCGAAGAAGCCTTCGAACCACGTCTGCCACAGGGGAAAGTAGGAGAACTGGGGCCTTTGCCACAGGTGCGGCAGGAACAGCTGCCAGATGTGCGTGAGCTCCTGGCGGAAGTGAAACAGCCTGCTCGCGCCGGCCGGGGCCGCGGACAGTCCGCCAGGCACCAGTCCCTGGGCGTTTGGAGAGACCCGGCCCCACGCCACGTAGGCCAGCAGCGGGACGAGGGCGAGAAGCACGGTCAGGGCCACGGCAGCCAGCGCCTCACCGCGTGAGGCTCTCAACGCGAGCTGACGTGTGCCCCAGCCGTGGGGCTCGGCGCCGGTGCTCTGCGGCGGGAGATTCTCCTGCCTGGGTCGGGCGCGAGCGCGGCTGAGCACGAGCAGCAGGGTGAGTGCGGCCGCGGGGGCCAGGCCCGCCATCGCGACCTTGGTGACCAAGCCCAGGCCGAGGGCCAGGCCGACCTCCACTGCCCCGCGGCCAGTGAGCCCGCGGCGGAGCATGCGGGCCATGGCCAGCAGCAGGGCCGCGGCAAACAGATACTGCAGATCGTCGTAGTTCACCCCTCCGGACATAAAGCCGAAAAGCGGCTGTAAGGCCGCGGCCAGGGCGCCCGCCGTCCAGACCCAGGGCGTGCCCGGCAGCACCTCGGCCAGGAACAGGAAGATGAGCAGCACCGTGATCGCGCCCATGACGGCCGACACGGCGCGCATCAAGCTCAGGCGGTTGAGCACGCTACCCTGCGGCGCCAACCAGAACGGCAGCACCTGGGTGAGGTAGTACAGCGGTGGGGCAGACGTCGCGCCGCCGGCGTAGCCGCTGCCGCGAGCACTGAGCTTCTCGCGGGTCAACGCGTCGATCACCCGCTGCTGAGCCTCGGTGAGGATCACCGGGTCCTGGCGGATCCCCACCGCGCGGGAAAAGCCGGTCGCCGAAGTGATCGCGTCCTCAGCCGGCGACAGCGTCGTGTCTCCACCCGCGAGGTGGGGCAGCCGGCCCCGCTCGGCCAGCTGAGCCACATAGGCATAGTGGGCGTTCTCATCAGGCACCTCAAAGGGCGGCGTGATCAGCGACCACGCCAACCCGTTGGCCAGCGCCACCACGAAGCAGGCACGCGCCGCCCACGGAAGCCGGCGCAGCCGCTGCCTTTGTCCGGTGGTCTGCGGCGAGCGCTGGGCGCGTGCGCCCCTCCGGCCGAGCGCGGCGACGCTCAGCGCCCCCGCCACGACCATGAGCACGAGTGCTCCCCAGGGGGCCCAGTGGCGCACCAGATCGCCCTTGGCCAGGGTCATGCGGTGCCACAGCGTGGGCAACAGCGAAAACCACGACTCGTGACCCGGTCGCATGTAGTCGAACCTCAGGCCGGCAGATGCGGACCTCGAGCGCTGGGCGCCGAGGATCTCGACGCTGGCGGTGAAGGGGGCAGAACCACCGATGGCGATTCGTGAGGGGCCCTGGTCGCGCAGGCACACTCTCACCCCGGGCGTGGTCTGGCGCACCAAGGCCACCGGCAGAGAGACCACCCCCTGACGCCACCCCGGCGCCAGGCCTCCCTGGGTCACCGACTCGCCGGAGGAGGCGGTCGCCGTCACCTGCACCCGCGGCCCAGGCAGGCCATAGGTTCCGATCGTGGCCTGCAGCGCCGTGGTGTCGCCGGGAATCAGCTCACCGGGCTGACACACCGCGTCGCCCGGCGCCAGCACCACGGCAAAGGTCTCCGAGGGGATCCCGTTGGTACCCGAGCGTCGTGAAGCTGACTGCGCCAGCACGACGGCGATGGCGCCCAGGAGGATGAGTACCGCCACCGACAGGGCCAGGCGGGTACGCGAGGCTGTGCGTGGATCCGTTGCTTGCATGGACAGCCCGACGAGCTTAGGTGCGGCGAGCCCGCGAACCAGGTCCTTGAGCGAACGTGGGCCCCGGGGAGAAGGGAAGTTCTATCGGCTAGGCCGTTGGGAGCTGAGCACCCGTGCGCCCGCTGAGGGAACCAGCGGACGGGCGTCGCGCGGTGGGCGCGCGTCCGGGGCCAGCAGCGCCAGCACGTGGCCACCGAAGCCTCCGCCCATCATGCGGGCGCCCGCCGCCCCACCCTGCATCAGGCGCATGACGGTTCGCTCAACGGCCTCCGTCGAGGACTCGTAGAGGTCACGCAGGCTCGCGTGGGAGGCGTCGAGCAGCCGACCGACCTGGCCCAGGTCTCCGGCCTCGAGCGCCCCGACGGCGCCATCCACGCGCGCGTTCTCCTCGATCACGTGACGGACGCGGCGGTCGAGCGGGCCGGGAAGGCGCTCGAGGTCCTCGAGGCGCGCGTCGCGCAGGCTGTCGAGCCCGAGCTCGATGCGTGCGCGCTCGCACTCCTGGCGACGCTCGTTGTAACGCGAAGCGGCGAGCGAGTGCCGCTCCCCCGAGGGTACGGTCACGAGTCTCCACTCCCCCAGACGAAGGGGAACGGGCCGGATCTCGAGCGTGCGGAAGTCGATACGCAGCGCGTGCTCGGACTCCCCGAAGAGCGAAGCGAGTTGGTCGAGCAGCCCGGTGTGCGCGCCGACCCAGTCGTTCTCCACGCGCGAGCACAGGCGCGCGAGCGCCACCCGGTCCGCCGGCTTGGGAGCCCCCGCGACGGCGAGCAGGGCGAGGCACAGCGCCACCTCGAGCGCGGCCGACGAAGAGAGTCCGCCGCCCGCGGGCACGTCGCCGGATATCTCAAGCACCGCACCGCGCAGCTCATAGCCGGCCGCCGTCAACTCACCGAGGGTGCCCCGCACGAAGTCGGCCCAGCCGTCTCGTCGCTTCCCGTCGCCTGACAGCGCAAAGCTGTCCTCCTCGCCGCGGTCGATCGCCCGTGCGTTCACGCGGTCCCCATCGCGCAGCTCGGCGGCCACCCGCACGCCCTGCTCGATGGCGAAGGGGACGCTCAGCCCGTCGTTGTAGTCGGTGTGCTCCCCGATCAGGTTCGCGCGGCCTGGCGCGAACGCGACCACGCGCCCGGGACTCACCCTCTCAGGTGTCCGGCCACGTGGGGGCCGAGCCAAAGGTGATGTCGCCCCGCACTACTAGGCGCTCCGCCCGCGCGAGCGAGGGCGGCCCGGTGGGGAAGCGTGCCTCGAAGTCGGCGAGCCGCTTGTAGTAGCGGGGGTCGAGATCAACGACCGGGGGATGAGTGGCGATGCGCTCGGAGGCCGGCTGCAGACGCGCATCGTCCTCACGTAGCCGGTATGCATCGGAGCGCACGAGGAGCAGGTCGTTGGTCGTCTTGACCGGCGCGAAGCGCATGCGCGGGACACACACGACCTCGGCGCCCTCCAAGGCGCCGATCGCGCTGCCCATCGCGCTCTCGAGCTGCAGCACCGCGGGCGAGCCTGAGTCCGAGGGGTCGACGGTCTTGCGGTTGACGATCAGCGGGAGCGAGGGAACGCCCCCGAGCTGGGCCAGCGTCGGCAGGTGCAGCCAGAGATTGTTGGTGTTGTAGTAGCGCCAGCGCCGGAAGTCGGTGAACGACTCGTCGCCGTCCGGAACCTGAGCGGTTTCCCGCAGCACCACGCGGCCGTCCTTGCGGGCCACGTGCCCCCCCTTGCGGTCTGCCTCGGTGCCCTCGACCACCTCCATCACGAACGGCAGCGATTCGGCAGCCATGAGGGCCAGGATCCGGGGCTCGAGCACCGCGCCGAGATTGTCGGCATTGGAGACGAACGCGTACTCGTAGCCGTGCTCGAGCAGGGCGTCGAGCATGCCCGAGCCGGCCAGTGCCGCGTACAAATCCCCGTGACCAGGCGGACACCATTCCAGCGTGGGGTCTGCCGGCCACTGCACCGGCTCGAGGTCGTCCGCGCGCAGCTTGGGCTCCTGGCTTTGGAGGAAGTCGAGCGGGACGTCGGCCGGTAGGTCGGTGTAGCGCTCGAGCGCGCCCAGCGTCGCAGCCTGCGTGGAAAAGGAATCCATCAGCACCAGTGGGAGCCGCCCATCGTGACTCCTGCGAAGCGCGAGCACCTGGCGCGCGATCACGTCGAGGAAGCTGTAGCCGCGCTTTACCTCGATGAGCGACTTGGGCCGCGAGAGCCCCATGCTCGTGCCCAGCCCACCGTTGAGCTTGATGATCGCGGTTCGGTCCAACGGCGCCGCGGCCGCGTCGGGGCTCAGCGTGTGCAGCTCGCGCACGTCGGACAGCGGCTCGAGCGCATCCCCGGAAAGAACCCCGGCGTCGGGGGCGAGCAGCTGCCTGTACATGGCGCGGAACACGTCGCGTGCGACCTCGCCCACGCCGGCGCGTCGCATCTTCTCCTCCGCCGCGGCGAGGCCAGGCGGCGTCCGGTCAGAGCCGACATCTCCCATCCGCTGTCCTTAAAATAGCTGCTGGCGCAGCGCCTCGCGGGCTGCCGCGGCGTTTGCGCGCAGGTCATGGATCTGGGGCCGAGAGGCGCTGATGCCGGCGGGCACTTCGATCGGCTGTGGCGTTTGCTTGTCGCTCGGTCGGGAAGCTAGGCGGCAGTCGTCTCATGCCCGACAGCGTCAAGGCCGAGATGCACCGAAGAATGGCCGAACCAGGGTCGGGGGAGAAGCAGGCTAGTCCGCTCTGCGGGCGCTGCGCGTGGGCGCATTTCGTCGGTGTCCCGGCAAATGGGTGTGCACACGGCGCCACTGGTGCGCTACGCCCGGCTAGTGAGCGCCAAGCCACGCGGTTCGACGCTCTCCTCGGGACCGAGCAGAATCGCCCCCTCGCCGGTCGTGTACGCCTCCTCGCCATGCTCGACGATGTCCATTCCAAGCGATTGATCGCGTTGGGTGGCACGCAGCGGCATCACGAGCGCCAGCAGACGCAGGATCGTGTAGGTGACTACGAAGGCGTACGCGGGTCCCGCCAGCGCGGCGACAGCCTGCCACGCGAGCTGACTCGCGTGGCCGTAGAAGAGACCACTCGAAACGCCGCTCCACGAGTGCTGTGCAAAGAAGCCGATAAAGAGAATGCCGGTCAGGCCGGCGGCGCCGTGGGCGGCAAGCACATCAAGCGTCTCATCAAGCCGCGTGCGCGGCCGCCAGACGATCAGCGCGTAGCTCGGCAGCGCAGCGAGCGCCCCGAGCGCCATCGCCCAGGGCGGACTGATGTACCCCGCCGCTGGCGTGATGCCAACGCATCCGACGACGATCGCCGTCGCGGCGCCGATTCCGGTCACGCGGCCGCCCCGGCGCAGGTCCAGAACGAACCAGACGACGAGCGTGCAGGCCGGCGCCAGCAGAGTGTTCGCGAAAGCGAGCACGCTGGGCCCAGCGGTCGAATAGCCGCTGCCGCCGTTGAACCCGAACCAGCCGAACCAGAGCAGTCCTGCCCCGAGCAGCGCGTAGATCGCGTTGTGCGGCAGGAAGGCCTGGCGTCCATAATCCCGCCGAGTTCCGACGACGATCGCAGCGGCCAGCGCCGAGAAGCCGGAGCACATCTCGACCGGCACACCGCCGGCGAAGTCGAGGGTGCCCAGTTGCGCGAGCCAGCCACCTCCCCAGACTTGATGGGCGAGCACCGGATAGACGAGCACCGACCACAGGGCAATGAAGATCAGAAAGGCGCCAAAGCGCATTCGTTCCACTACCGCGCCTGCGAGCAGTGCGGCTGTGATGATGCAGAACGTCGCCTCGAAGGCCATGAACAGCAGCTGGGGGATCGCGGTCCCCTGGCGGGGCGCGAACGTGACGTTGTGAAGGAAGACGTAGTGCAGACCGCCGACTAGACCATTGCCGGTATCGAATGCGAGCGAGTAACCGATGACCGCCCAAGTGACCGTCGCGACGCCCACCGCCGCGACGGTCATCATGAATGTGTTGAGGGCATTCTTCGATCGCACCAGGCCGCTGTAAAAGAGCCCGAGCGCCGGAGTCATCATCAGGACCAGAGCGGTGGCGACCAGCATCCACGCCGTGTCGCCGGCGCTGATTGGTGTGGATGCGAGCAGGATCGTCATGCGTCCACGGGCGTAACGGCCGCGCTGTCGGTCTCACCCGTGCGTATGCGAACGGCCTGTTCGAGCGCCACTACGAAGATCTTGCCGTCGCCAACCTCTCCGGTGCGCGCCCCCGCACAGAGCGCCTCGATCGTGGGCTGAACGAACTCGTCCGAGACGGCCACCTCGAAGCGAATCTTCTCGGCCAGCTCCATCTTCACGGTCATGCCTCGGTAGGTCTCCACGCGGTCAAGTTCGCCGCCGTGGCCCTGGACTCGGCTCATCGAAATCCCGCGGACATCCGCGTGGTAGAGCGCTTCGAGCACGTCGTTGGCCTTCTCCGGCCGCAAGATGCCGATCACGAGCTTCACGATTTCCTCCTCCTCTCGTTCGCGAGGCCGCGGAAACCGTCAGGCGAACCGGGCCGGGGCAGCGGGCGAGCTTACCTGGCAGACCGAGCACGCAACGGCGCGGACCCGGGCCAGCTGAGCCTGCTGAGGTGGTGATCGCGGTCCGACGGCGGAGATGACCGGTCTGCGCCGCGGTGAGCTCGTAGCGCTGCGCTGGCGCGACGTCGACTTCCTCGGCCAGGCAATCCGCGTGCGCGCCAACTACAGCTTCGGTGAGCTTGTCACGCCCAAGAACGGCAAGGTCAGAAGTGTCGCGGTGGTTCCCGAGGTCGCCCAGGCACTCGACCGGCTCAAGCAGCGCGAGCACTTCACCCGCCCACATCCAGGCCACCGCGCGCTACCAGCAGCCCAAGAGGGTCAGCGGCGTACCAGGCTGATCGTGGCGATCGCGCTGGCCAGGAAGAGCCCGACGGCGATCAGCGCGGCGGTGTGAAAGCCGGCCAGGAAACCCGAGCCGGTCGGGGCGCCCGCGAGTGCTCCAAAGGCGGCGATCCCGATCGCGCCGGCGGCCTGGCGCGCGCTGTTGTTGACGGCCGAGGCCAGACCGGCGCGGTCGCTCGGCACGGCGCGAATGGCGGCGGCCACGACGGCGGGGGTGAGCACGCCGAGCCCGATGCCCCACAGCAGCAGGGCGGGGAGCAGCGCCAGATAGCTCGATCTCGCCCCCAGCGGGGCGAGCAGCGCGACGCCGGCGGCGGCCAGCAGCAGCCCAAAGGCCATCGGCCAGCGTGGGCCGACGCGGGCGGTGATGCGCCCGCCGAGCGGCGCGATCACGCTCAGAGGCAGAAACAGCGGCAACAGCGCCAGGCCAGCCACCAGCGCCGAGTGGTGCAGGACATCCTGTAGGTAGAGGGTGAGCACGAACAGCAGCCCCAGCGTGGCAAGGTTCATCGCGGCCGCGACCGAGTTGGCGGTCGTGAACCCACGGCGGCGAAACAGTCCCAGCGGCAGCATCGGCTGCTCGCGCGAGCGCTCAACCGCGACAAACGCCACCGCCAGCACGACCGCGAGAACGATCACCGCCACGACCGCCGCTCCCAGGCCGCTGCGCCCGGTCTGGATGAACGCGAACGTGACCACGGCGAGCGTCAGACCCCCGAGGACGATCCCGGCAAGATCAAGGCGCCGGCTCTGCGTGTCGGCACTCTCGCGGACCACCCGGGCCGCGACGACGATCGCCACCACGACGATCGGGACGTTGACAAAGAACACGGCGCGCCAGCTGACCAGCTGGGTGAGCATGCCGCCGAGCAGCGGCCCGGCCGCAAGCGCGACGCTGCCGATCCCGGCCCAGACGCCGATCGCCTTGGCCTGCTCGCGGCTCTCCGGATAGGCGCGCGTGATCACCGCCAAAGTGCCTGGCAACATCAGCGCGGCACCGAAACCCTGGATTACTCGGAAGGCGACCAGGACGACCGTCGTCGGTGCGAGCCCACACCCCAGAGAGGCGAGGCCGAACAGTGCCAGGCCGGCGAGGACGATGCGCTTGTGCCCGCGCAGGTCGCCGACCGTCCCGCCGCCCAGCATCAGCGCGGCCAGCGCGAGCGCGTAACCATCGACCACCCACTGCAGACCGCTCACACTCGCGCCCAAGCCGCTCGAGATCTTCGGCAGCGCGACGTTGACGATCGTCACGTCCAGTAGCACCAGGAAGTAACCGACGCACATCACCGCTAGCACCAGCCTCCGCGACGACGCGTTCGCAGCCGGGGCGCTAGACGTGTCTGCGTTGCTGCTCACACCGTGACGGGGCCGGACTCACGACTCAATCGCGATCGCGATGGCGTCGAGCTCACCCGAGCACCCATGTCCAGCACCGGCACCTCGAGGGTCGTACGCGCCGGCAGATCGTCAGCAGAATTCCGAGCTTGCCGACGGTTAGCGCCTGCTTCACGACATACCCCCTTGCTGGTTGACGGCCCCGGATGCAGTATGCGAGCGGATCATTTCGGCGGGCGACGAAACGTCCGAGGACTACCGTCCATCCGGTGAACGGCGACACGGACATCTCCGCGCTGGGGGCGCTGCTCGCCGACCCGGCGCGCTGCCGCGTGCTGCTCGCGCTCGCCGACGGCCGCGCGCTGGCCGCCAGCGTGCTCGCCGCCGAAGCCGGCGTCGCCCCCTCGACCGTCAGCGCTCACCTGCGCAAGCTCCTCGACGGTAATCTCCTAAGCGTCGAAGCGCACGGCCGCCACCGCTACTACCGCCTCGTCGGACCCCACGTCGCCCAGTTGCTGGAAAGCCTCGCCGCGCACGCGCCCCCCTCCCCGGTGCGCTCCCTGCGCGAGGGCACCCGCGCGCACGCGGTTCGCCAGGGCCGCTACTGCTACGACCACCTCGGCGGCCGGCTCGGGGTCGCCCTCATGACCGCTTTGCTCAGTCGAGAGATCCTGACCGGCGGCGACGGAGGCTTTCACCCCGACAAGACACAGACTGACCGACTCTCAGCCCCCGGCCGCGACATCGACTACCGCCTCACCGACTCCGGCGTGCAGACGCTCCGCGACTTCGGAATCGACCTCGATGCCCTCAGCGCTCATAGGCGCCCGCTGATCCGCTACTGCCTGGACTGGAGCGAACAGCGTCACCACCTCGCCGGCGCGCTCGGCGCCGCCCTCGCCCAGCTGCTCTTCGCACGAGCCTGGCTACGACCCGCCGAGCGTGGCCGCGCGGTATTCCTCACCGACGCTGGCGCCCGTGGCCTGAAGTCCAGCTTTGGGATTGAGCTCGTCATCCGTCGTCCCTGAGGCCAACTCCCTCTTGACACTCGGGGCTACGAAGCGCCCCGAGGCCCGCCGCGGGCACACCCCATCGTCCCGCAACGAGGCCCTTGGGTTCTCGCGGTGACCAGACTTGCTCGGCAAGCCGCCCGAGCATCTCACGGGTCCACGGGCGGAAGCCCAGCCGCTCGTAGAGTTGCACCGCCTCACTGTTTGCCTCCGCGACACCGATCGACCAGTAGGAGACGCGACGTCGCTGCTGTTCCGTACGGCACCCTTTGAGCGGGGCTGTACCGACGCCAGTGCCGCGTGCGTTGCGCGACGATCAGTGAGTCGATCTCGCCTCAGATCAGGCCGAGATCGAAGGTCGTCCCCGACGCGATGAGGCGACAGAGAACATAGCCGATCGGCTCGTCGGACCCGCTGGACCGGGACGAAGAGGAGCCCACTGGTCTCCTCGAGCTACTTGCGGTACTGCTGGCGACGCAGCGTCCAAGCCTGCTGCGCACCACGGACCGGCCACTCGTAACCCACGACCTCGCGGTGGTGCTCCACCATCGCCATCCACCACGACGCCGAGGAGTCGACGTCTGCTACAGCTCCCGCCCTCACCTCGATGTCCACGACACCGATCGTAGGCACCACACCGACGGCACCGGCCTCGGATTGCCCTCAGTCTCTTGGCTTGCTCGCCGTGACCGAGGCAAAGCGCTGAACGAACCACACCTCGCCGGCCTGGTCGCGCGGACTAAAGCCGGTGAGCGAGCCACCGTTGATCTCGCTGCGCAGAGCACTCATGATCTGCTTGCTGACCGCATCGCTCGTGTGGGTCTGTGCCAGCCATGGGGCCAGCGGCCTTTCGATCTCACGTGATTCAACACCTGCCGCGGCGACGCCGAGATCCTCCAGCGCGTCTCGCAGTTGCCGTGCGCTAAGCAGCCTGGAATGCGATGGGTCACGTAGCTGTTCAAGCTGATTCTGCGTGCAGGCGACGGCCGGATCGTCGTTGGCCACCAGGTCGGCGACGACGAGTTGCCCTGCGGGTCGAAGGCAGCGCACCATCTCGTCGAGTTGCTCACCGGGGGTTTCAAAGTGGTGAACGGCGAACCGCGAGACGACGACATCGAAGGAGGCGTCCGGGAAGGGCAGTGCTGCTGCGTCACCGCGCAGGAAGATGACGTTGCGCAGGCCGCTCTCCTCGGCGGCGACCTTGCCCGCCTCGAGCATCGCAGCGGTGACATCCAAGGCTATGACCGCTCGGACCGACGGCGCCAGGCAGCGAGCCGCGTGCCCGGTTCCGGCGGCAACGTCGAGCACGACGTGGTCTGGATCCAGCGCAAGATGCTCAAAGAGCCATTCGATGTCGGCGGTGAACACGCGGTGCAAGCGCCGGTCCTCAAACGCGGCGGCCTGGGTCGAGAACGCGCGCTCCACTGCTTCAGCGTGGCCTTCCGCCATCGCCGAATCTAACCAGGGGTACCCGAGCTGCGTCGCCAGCACCACCGTCGCTTGCTCACGTCGTCCGACGGCCGCCATGAATTCGAAATGAGCCCCCTACCATCGGCAGGAGGGGGTGGCAGCCGCGGGCGCACTCGCCCTCTACGCGCTGATGGCGACATTCTGAGGCTTGGCGGCTACGCGCTCTGCGAAAACTGCGCGCACGGCGTCGGTCGGGAGCCACCCGGTCCCGTCCCCGAGGAACCGCAGGATCGCGTTGGACTCAGCCAGTGGACGTCGTCCTCGAGCATCAAGGGGGGACGCGTCGCGCCGGGTCGAGCTCACCAAGGATTTGCTCGGCGGCCGATGCGACCGCGTAGGGCCTGGCGACGTCCCTTCGCGAGTGGCCAGCGGCACGAGTGTGCGCTAGGCCGGGCGGCGCGCGTCGATGTTCAGGCGCACGTAGTCGAGTTCCAGCGGCTCGCCGGCTGCACTCATGACGTCGGCGACGTAGGCGTCGCGCAGCTCGGGGGGCAGGCGTTCGGCCTGTGGTTGCAGGCAGATCGTGCGCAAGAACTGCTTGGGCTCGGGCGGCGTGGTCTGCCAGGGTTCCAGCCAGGTACGGATGTCGGTGAAGCCGGCGCGCTGAAGCCGCTCGGCGGTCTGTTGCGCGGAAGCGTGGTTCCACGGGCCGCTCCATCCGGCCAAGTGCTGGGCGTAGGGGTCACGCGCGGCGACCGCGTCAGAGTGGCGGCGGAAGGCGGCAATGTTTCCCTGTCCACCGCATTGAGCGACGATCCGCCCCTCGGGCTTCAGCGCGGCGAACAGGCGCGCAAACAGCGCCTCATGGTCGGTGATCCAATGAAACACGGCGCTTGAGAAGATCGCGTCGACAGGCTCGTCGAGCTCGAGCGAGACGAGGTCTGACTGGATGACGGTGGCGCGACCGGCGAGCAGTTTGCGTGCCTCGGCGACCATCGACGGCGCGCCATCGACCGCGACGACGCGGCCCTCGGGGACGCGCTCGAGCAGCTTCACCGTGACGCGGCCCGAGCCGCAGCCGGCGTCGAGCACGGTCTCGTCGCCGCGCAGATCAAGGCGGTCAAAGAGCGACTCGGCCCAGTCTTGATGCGGCGCGGAGACCCGGTGGTAGGTCCGCGCATCCCAGTCGCGAGTCGCAGAGCTCATAGCGCGATCGTGACCCTGGGTGGCATACTAACGTACGCTATCACGTACACCGCCTTGGACACAGCGGCCACGCGGCTTTGCCAATGCCAGGTCCAGCCGCCTCGCGAGGGGGCATCGGCTACTGACGGCGGCGGTGCAGGTTGCGGGACAACCCAGAACGTGCGGACTCATTCGCCGCCGATAACGTGACCCGATGGACCGCAACACCGCGGCGCGCCTGCTCGTCCGCCTCCATCAAACGCAGGGCGACTTCTACTCGGGCGGGGCGGACGCTGAACTGCAAAGCTTCTCACCCAGGACATCACCTGGCATGTGCCCGGAGCGAGCCCGATCGCTGGGGACACCACGGGCTGGAACAGGTGCTCGCCTACTTCACCCACCGACGGGACCTCGCGGCCAGCACGATGCAGATGTACCCCCGTGAACTACTCATAGGCGACGACGCACGAATCGTCTCGGTGACCGACGGCACCGCAACCATCGCCGGCGTGAAGCACTCGTGGTCAACCGTGGGGCTCTACCGCATCGTCGGGGGGCAGATCGCCGAGTGCTGGCTGCTCCCACTGGACCCACAGGCATTCGACATTGCCTGGAGCGCAGCCGGCTGAATCCCGGGACGCCCAGGGTGACGCTCAGCGGCCGCTAACCGGAGGCGCGCCCGCGCGATGGCTCCTGAGGGGGATAGGTGCATCAAGTCTCAGTGTGGGCGGTGCGCCGGGCAGCACTCTCGGCCGCGCGGGAATCAGCGCGCTCCGGAGCGTCAATCAGGATCCGTCCGGCTGGGCCGACGAAAGGGTGGGCCCTCGATGTCTTCGCGGTCCCCAGGCTGCTCACCGACAAGCATGAGCCGTGCCGACGGCAGCCCCTCGCCGGGCACTGGTTGCGTCGCGTCGCGCCACAGGTCGCACGCACGACATCCCCTGCATGGCCTTGTTCAGCGATTTTCGAGTGGACGAGTCCGAACTGGAGCGGACGTCTGCTCGGGTCCGGTCGCCGCGTCTGCTGGGCGTACCGTCACCTCGAAGTAGTCCTACCCGGCAGATTGCCCGATAACCTCCCGCCGTCCGTCGTCTTCGGTCGGAGCCATCGGCCAGACCGGCCCCAGCTGAGCCGCGCCGCTCGTTCACGCCAGCGACCCATCGCCTCCCGGAACGGCTGACCTTTCCCGGCATCATCGTCCGCGCGCGACTTGAGGTCCCGTTGAGGACCGCCCTCTGTGGGTAGCCAGGTCCGGTCGAGGCTGCGTGGTTGTTTCGCGGCGGAAAGGAGGTCCCGTATACGCTGAGCTTGCCGGGTGGCGGCCCAGAGCCCGGTCTTGGTTAGCGCCGAGAGTTTCGGGGGAGAATGCGGCTACTGTCACTAACGGTCAGGAGACATGTTGATCATTCTCGGTATAGCCCTGCTCATCGCCGGGTTCCTTCTCAAGATCGCCATTGTGTGGACGCTTGGCATCATCGTGCTCGTGGTGGGAGTGATCCTCGTGATCCTCGGATCGATGGGGCGCGCGATCGGCGGTCGACGCCACTACTACTGAGCTGCCTCGCGCCTGCTCGGCAGAGGTGGGTGGCGAGGGGGTCGTTGATTGCCGGACGCACGAGTGGGTCGGCTAGGCCCTGCGTGATGATGACCGGGGCCGAAGTCTTGACCTGACCGGGAGTGTTCCTGGCGATCAGTCGCTCAATGGCTCGGTCTCGCACGGCAGACGTTTGAGGTAGCTGTTATTGAGGCTGACGACCGCTCGTTGAAGGCCGAGCAGCTTCTTCCATACTCTTCGCCGGCGCACGCCGTCACCGCCCTTTCCTGTGGTTCTGCGACTGTGAGAAGCCGGAACCGTAAGAGCACGACGGCGTGCGCCTCCTTCTGCCCCGGAGGTCGGGCGCTCCCAGCGCCCCGACCTCGCTGCCACAAAGCGCGGCGCGACGGCGACTGTCAAGCAGCGCCAACTTCGCCACGAGCAGCCACAACGTCCCACGAACCGCGCCCGCCCCCGGGGCGCTGCTTGATCAGACGACGGCGGACGCGCTACACCGCGACCCCGTTCACCTCACCCACGGAACGTGCAGGGGGGTCTAAAAAGAGCGCACCTTCGACGTCATCGACCCCGACGGCAACCGAATCGAGTTCGCCGACGGCTGAGATCAGCAGAGCTTCGACATCAACCGTAATCCGCAAGCCGATCGGTCTACAGGACGGTGTCGCCGCCGACGACCCCGAATGTGGCTACAATGAATGCATGAAACAGGACACATCGGCTCGGACGGCGTCCGTGGGCGTGCGTGACTTGAAGAACCGGTTGAGCGCGCACCTCGACCGGGTCAAAGGTGGCGAGGAGATCATGGTCACCGAGCACGGCCGGCCGATCGCCAGGTTGAGCCCAGTGGGGGCGGATGTCGACCGGATGACCGCCCTCGTGGACGCCGGCATCGTGAGACGGTCTCAGACCTCCGCGCGACGCCTGCCGACCAAGCGGGTGAAGCTGACCGGCAGCGAATCCTTGGACGACGAAGTCGCCGCCCAACGGGGGTGATCACCTACTTCGACACGTCGATCCTGATGAAGCTTGTGATCGGCGACGAGGCCTACGGGCCTGAGTCGCAGCGGCTCTGGCTTGACTCGGACTACGTGGTCTGTGCCGAGATTGGCCATGTGGAAGCACGCGCGGCGCTCGCCGCCGCGCGACGGCACGAGCGTCTTGACGCAGCCGCATTGCGAACCGCGAAGGACCAGCTCGAGCTGCTCTGGGAGCAGGTGAGCATCGTTGTCGTGGACACCGCGCTCGTGCGGGCTGCAGGTGATGTCGCCGCGCGCGACGCCCTTCGTGGCTATGACGCCGTGCATCTGGCGGCGGCTATCGCCGGGCAGGCCACCGTCGTGGCGAGCGCCGATCGGCAGCTGGTCGAGGCCGCGCGCCGCCGGGGCCTCAGCGTTGCGGAACCTCTGTAACCACCGCTCACGGCACTCGCGGATCCGTGGCGACACACCACGGGCGCTTCGACAAACCTCGGCTCGCCCGATCGACGCGTAAGTCGGGCGAGGTGTTTCACCGAGGGATCCTTCTACTTTCTACGGAGCGCCTGAGAACGAGAACCTGGGCAACGTACCTGGGCGGCTTGTCAGCTCGCCGGGCGCGACGCCGGATCGGAATACGACTCTGCCTGTCGCTGTCGAGCGAGTTCGTCGACAGCGCTCGGGATGCGCGTCCCGAAGTCGAGAATCTTTGCCCACGTCGGCGTGATCTCAATGCGCGCCATCTGCCGGTACAGCCGCCACCTCAGCGCACCTGGACTTTCTCGATAGCAGATCGGCCAGCTTTCTGACGCGATCGCTGAGCAGCTGGGTCCTAAGGGGCTGGCCGGGGTCGCCCTGGCCAGCACGATCACCGGCGTCGCCGCGCGCACCGGCGAAGTGATGGTCGCTGAGATCGGCACCGACATGAGCCGCTTCCCCTCGGCCGGGCATCTCGCGTCGTGGGCGGGACGCTGCCCCGCCAACGACCAATCGGCCGGCAAACGCCGCTCCGGACGGACCCGCAAGGGCAGCAAGTGGCTCGGAATCGTCCTCGAAGAAGCCGCGCTCGCCGCGAGCCAAACCAAGAACACCTACCTCGCCGCCCAATACCAGCGCCTGAAGCCGCGGATCGGTCACGGCCGGGCACTTGGAGCCGTCAAGCACTCGATGCTGATCGCCTACTGGCACATGTTCAGCACCGGCGAGACCCACCACGACCTCGGCGCGACTACTTCCAACGCTCGCGACCCGCGCCACCAAACCCCTCGTCAGCAAACTCCAAGCACTCGGACACCAGGTCACCCTCCAACCAGCTGCCGCTTGACCCAACCGTTCCCATCAGACCGATCTTGGTGCCGTCGAAGGCGTCCACGCGTAGGTCCGGTGGGCGACTTCCGATCGCCTGGCGAGATGAACGAAACTTCGCCTCAACGTACCGATGAG